>Ga0070762_10000113_pt1 | contig 27591 bp, 32 predicted proteins | sample HubBroMetageREF2_FD_66726 | JGI IMG/M metagenome (GOLD analysis project Ga0070762, IMG submission 66726) | Reference soil microbial communities from the Hubbard Brook experimental Forest, New Hampshire, USA - Hubbard Brook CCASE Soil... | ecosystem: Environmental > Terrestrial > Soil >...
AATGGGGCATCGGCGGCTACCCGCGTGTCAGCCGTCCACGGCCGGTGGATGCTAGCGAGTTGCACCTTAAGTCCGACACAGCGTCAGTCGATACGTACGGCGAGACCATGCGACTGCACATCGGCGCAAGACCGCGGGCCAACGAGGCTGCTCGCTCGAGGGGCCATCGAGGGATACGCGGCGCCTCGTCGTGGGCGCGCGAGGTGTGGAGCCCACTGCTTGCAAAGCGCCTCTTCTGGACGGCCGAGCTCATCCTGCTCGTCGGCACGGTGAGCTACGCAGCGTGGATCTCCCGCGCAGATGAATGGCGACCTCTGCCGCTCGTCGGCCTGCTGCTGGTGCTGGCGCTCGTCGGCGACTGGATCAGCGTCCCGGTCCGCGTCGTTCAGTTGAGCGCATCGCTCGTCGCCCTCGTCCTGGCAATGAGCCTGCTCGGACCAGCTCCAGCCGTGGTTTTCGGCGTCACCGCAGTCGCGCTCAACTCGGCTGTGCGGCGCGTGGCACCGGCCCAGTCGCTGAACAATCTCTGCACCTTCTCGGTCTTTCTCCTCGTGGGCGCTCTGTTGATCCGCACCCTTTCCGGCGACGTCCACGACCCCCACAACCAGCATTTGACGCACAGCGTCGCGTTCGGATTGATCGTCTTTGGCGTGTTCCTCGTGGTGGCGGTCCTCAACTTCGTCCTGATCGCCCTGGATGTTCGCATCGAAAACGGTCACTCCCTGGCTCGTCAGGCACGCGAGGTGTTCTTCCCGATGCTTTCAGGCCAACTGGCTGCGGGCGCGCTCGCGACGATGCTTGCCGTGGCATACACGAACCTCGGCCTCTACGTCCTGTTTGGAGCCGTCGCCGTTTTCCTGATCTTCTACTACCTGACGATCGCGCTGTTGCGATCCGAGGACCGTGCCGACCAGCTGGAAGCACGCACGATCCACCTCGTATCGCTCCAGCTGGGCGTGCTGAGGACCCTGGTGAGAGCACTCGGCATGCGTGACCCAACCACTGGACGCCACTCGGCGGCCGTCGCTCGCTATGCACAACTGCTGGCAAAGGAGGTCGGTTGCAGCCAGGACGAGCAAGACACCGTCCACACTGCCGGGCTGCTCCACGACATCGGCAAGTTCACGTGGCCCGATCACGTCTTGCACGCGGACGTCGTACGTCCTGAGGATCAGGAGATCGTCAAGCGTCACCCACAGGATGGAGCCGAGCTGGTCGGCGCACTAGACGGCTACGGACCGGTCGCCGACGCGATCCTCTACCACCATGAGCGCGTGGACGGTGGCGGCTATCCGGCAGGCCTGATCGGCAAGGAGATTCCGCTGAGCTCGCGCATCCTCGCCATTTGCTGCGTCTACGACACAATGACCAAGCGCGAAAGCTACCGCCCGCCGATGACACCCGAGGAAGCAATGACCGAGCTGCGATCAGCCTCCGGGAACGGACAACTCGATGCGCAGCTCGTAGAGAGCTTCGTGGCGCTACTCGAACGCGAAGGCGCCACGTTCGCTCAAGGCGAACACGCCGATTTCGAAACCGAGCTTGCGTTCGAGCGCCGCGTCCAGCAGATGGCGACTCCCATGAGCACCCGCCCTTAACATGCGAGGGCACCACGCAGGATGTACTGTGCGAGGCGCCCTCACGGCAGGTCGTAGAGACCTGAATACAGCTGCTTAGTGTTTGTAAAAGTCAGCCATGAAAAGCTCCTCGTGTAAGGTCGGGGTCGATGTCGCGAGCCAGCCACCCTCCGTCTCATCCCTCGGGACAGCCGCTGACCTTTGAGTAGGTTTAGCGAGCATAGCCCAGATATGGACGGAATGTCTAGTTTGCGGAGCTACATGCAGGATTGCTTGCATATGAAGGGATTGATCGTCCAGGCCATCTGCGTGCCGGTTTCAACACAGCGCAGCGCAAACGTCCACAAACCTCGCCGGCGCTCAAGTTCTCGGCCCTTTCAGACGACAGATGCAACGACCCCAATTGATCGAGGCCCACAAATGCCCCTGTCCGTGTCGCCCACCCAACCCCGCAACGAGCGCCAGCTCGTCTTCACGAGCTCACAGGCGGCCCGCTACCTGGGCGTCTCGCTAGCGACGATCCGACGCTGGACCGACGCTGGGCATGTCAGCTGCTACAGAACTCCGGGCGGCCAGAGACGCTTCTCGCGGGTCCAGCTAGACGATTTCATCGCCTCGATGCAGCGCACCGGCTCGGCCACAGAGGCAGCAGTCGAGCATCGCGACGCACAGGTCGCCTGAGCGAGCTGCCCGTCAGCTGGCCAGGCGCCCGAACTTCTCGCGCAGCCGGCGGTAGAACGACGATCCCGGAAGCTGGGCGATCGTCCCGATGTCATTGACGAATCGCGCCTCGATCGTTCCGCCCGCCGGGATCTCTCCCGTGGGACGGCCGTCCACGGCCACGTCGAGCGGCTCGCGCGAGCGGTTATAGATCGTCAGGCGGTCATCCGGTGCGACAACCAACGCACGCGCGCTCATCGAGTGCGGCGCGATGAACGAAACCACAAACCCCTCCACGCCCCAGGCCATCACAGGACCGCCGTTTGCGAGGTTGTAGCCGGTCGACCCCGCCGGGGTTGCCACCACGAGCCCGTCACAGCGAACGCTGCCGGCCTCCTCGCCGTCGAGCGCATACGCGAGCTCGGCCACCCGCTCCCCCACCTTGCGATGAATCGCAAGGTCGTTGATGGCTGCCTGCGGACCGAGCTCGGAGCGGCCATCGGGGAGCGACAGCACAATCCCCGGCAGGCGCAGCAGCTCGAACTCGCCGCTGAGAGCGCGATGGATGCCGTCCTCGATGTCCTGCGGCTCGACCGTCGCCAGGAAGCCGATCTCTCCGAAGTTGATCGCGAACACGGGCACGCCGCTACTGGCGTAGCGCTGCAGCGCACGCAGGATCGTGCCGTCGCCGCCGAGCACGATGCACAGCTCGACGTCGTCCTTGGCCGGCGCGTTCACCACCATGCCCGGACCGGCGTTCAACCCGTGCTTGAGCGTCTCCTCCTCATCCAGCCGCAGCATCACTCCCACCTGCGCCGCCCGCGCCGCCAACAGCTCGAGTGCCGCGCCAGTGTCGTCGGGGCGGCGATGGGTGAACACGGTGATCTCCCTCACGGCTCAACCTCTCGCGCCAGCTGCTCGAGGATGGTGACATCCCGTGATGCCACGCCCCTATCACGATCAGCCAGCCACAGGAACGTCTCGCGATTGCCCTTCGGCCCAGGCAGCCCTGAGGAGTGGTAGCCGACCACCGCCGCACCGAGCTCGAGTGCCCTGCGCCCGACACCGATCAGCGCCTCCCGGCGGGCGTCAGCGTCGCGTACGACACCGCCTTTGCCGATCCGCTCGCGCCCGAGCTCGAACTGCGGCTTGACCAGCGCAAGCACGTCGTAGTGCGCGCCCATGCACCCGAGGATCGCCCCCAGCACCTTGCCGAGTGAGATGAACGACACATCCACGCTCGCCAGATCGAGGGGAATATCTCCTGCTGACACGGGCACGGGCACGGGCAGCATCTCAGGGGTAAGCGTGCGTGCGTTCGTGCGCTCCACGACCGAAACGCGCGGATCGATCCGCAGCCGGTAGTCAAGGATTCCGTAGCCGACATCCACAGCGATCACTTCCCGTGCTCCCCGTTGGAGCAGACAGTCAGTGAAACCGCCCGTCGACGCGCCAACGTCGAGCGCACGCCTGCCGCGCACGTCCAACCCGCACGCCTCCAGAGCGTTGGCGAGCTTGATCCCGCCGCGTGAGACAAACGCCTGCCCCTGCGCAACCCTCACCTGCGTCTCGACATCGACCAGCTCACCTGGCTTCCCCGCGCGACGCTCGCCCGCACGGGCGCTGGAGCTCGCAGGAACCAAGAACACCTCGCCCGCCATCACCGACGCCGCAGCTCGACTGCGCGACGGGAACAGCCCACGCTCGGCCAGCAAAGTGTCGAGACGAAGCTTGGCCATCGCTGAAGAACCCTTGCACAAAGTCCATGCCGTGTACGTGAGCGCCAGCGCGCTGCTGGTAGCCGAGACCCCCTCGCGCACCTCTGTGATGGATATCACACTTATAAAGCCAGTGTATAAGCCAAATCCCCTGCAAATGGTGTCCGATTTGGGGTCTACGTTCCTCGCTCCAATCAAACCGAGTGGCCGGGGCGACAGCGGTAACTGCGCCCCGGCCGACACAGGAGGGCTTAGCTCCCATGCAGGCAGAGACTACCGAGCGCGATTTTGGCGCTATGGAACGCGAGACGGTCTATCTAATGACGAGTTCGGACCAGCCGCCGATTTGGGCACTGGCGGATATCGGCCGCGAGCTGGAGATCAGCGACCCGGAGGCGCTTGTGCGGCCGTTGGTGGGCGCGGGGTTGCTGTATCGCACGGGCGAGGACTACGTGTTCGCTTCGCCTGCCGCTTTCAAGTGGGTGCAGTTGGTCGGGCACGTCGTCTGAGAAGCCGTCAGAGCGCCACGTCGCAGGGTTGGGCGTGGCGCTCGACTCAACCCCTGCGCACCCGTGCGGGCATAGGGTGCGCCAGATGTGCCTCCCATGCGGGTACGTTGCCCATACCGCGACCATGCGAATGCGACCGATCGTCATGGGCAGCTTGGCAGTGCAGCTCGTGATCGCCCTAGGTGGAGCGCTGATCGGTGCCGTGTTGGAGGCTCTTAATCCTCCGACGATCGTCCCGCATCTCCACTCCATGCCTACGAAAGCTCCGGTGTCGTGGCCGCTTGTGTTGGCGTTCGCCGTAGTCGGAGGCGTGGGTGCCCTTTTGCTGGTGTGGGTCGTCGTTTGGCTCGTACAGTTTGCCGCGTATCTCCGCAAACGTGGTCGGGACGAATGGCGCACCGTGGCACACGTGGCTGGCAACGGGATCGGGTTCTACCTCAAACGCCACCCCGACGCGATGCCTGACCCGCTTAGCGCACATGGCGTTATCGAGTGCGAGATAAGGACGCCAGGGGGTAACGTTTTCCAGAGGGATGCTGAGGATTTTGGAGCAGACGAAAAGTGGGTCTACGTAAGCGGAGAACCACCCGAGTACGGCCTCTATGACGTGCGGTGGCGTGGCTCCCACGGCTCCCGCAGAGACAAGCGCAAGCGCTACGAGATGATGCGTGGGCGGAGCAATCTAAGTGCGAGTGACGAAGGAGTGTCGGGAGGCGTCATTCTCTCGTGACGCTCGCAATCTTTATGTAAGGCAACTTGACAAACGCCTGTGCGTCAGGTAGCTTTACAGCATGTCGTCAGCCAATCGCCACGAGCCACACCGCGCGAAGTCGTCGGAATCGACGTACTCGCTCACGGAGTTCATGCGAGAGTTCCCCGACGACGACGCCTGCCTTGAGCACCTATGGCGCGAGACATACTCGCCCGATGGCGAAAACGCCGAGTGCCCCAAGTGCGAGTGCGAGCGCGTGTTCCGCAAGTACAAAACGGCGCAGGGACGCCAATCATGGACATGCACCGGCTGCGGTCACCATGTCCACCCGACAGCAGGGACGATCTTCCACAAGTCATCGACTTCGCTGCACCTCTGGTACTACGCGATGTATCTGGTCGCTAGCACTCGCTGCGGAATCTCGGCCAAGAACCTAGAGCGCGCGATCGGGGTGTCCTACCCGACCGCATGGAGGATGCTTAACAAGATTCGCAACGAGGTCATGGTCGATGATGGCGAGCCGCTAGAAGGCGAGGTCGAGATAGACGAGATGTCGGTAGACGGCAAGCCGCGCAAACCTCACGGCTACAACCGCTACGCGCCGCCACTTGACCCGAACCGTCGCTCGGAAGCGATGAAACTCCGCGAACGTAGTAGAGCAACCGTGTTCGCCGCTGTTGAACGCGGCGGACGAGTCAAGGCCACCGTGCTCCCGTCGCGTCGTGGCCCCGGTCTGCAAGCCCAAGCAATCGAGTGGATCGACCCGCGCTCCATCGTCTACACCGACGAGTGGCCCGCCTACAACCAGCTACACCAGCACTTCGCCTCGCATAGTCGAATCAACCACTCGACCGGTGAGTACGTGGTCGGAGATGTCTACACGAACACCATCGAGGGCTGGTTCGGCAACGTCAAGCCCTCGATCCGGGGTACTTACCGGAAGGTGTCGCACAAGTGGCTACAGGGCTATCTGAACGAGTTTGCGTGGCGCTACAACCGCCGCGAACAGCGCGACCCGTCGATGTTCGCCGAACTGGTCAAGCAGGCGGCTAACTCGTGAGCGAGAGCAAAGCAATCGAAGCACTACGCAAAGCTGCTGCGCGCCGCAAGGCAGCCGATGACGAGCGCCAAGCCGCCTCAGCCGAGCTACGCAAGCGCGTCAAAGACGCTCGCGCGGCAGGCGTCAGTCCGACTCGGATTGCGCAGGAGGCTGGTCTTTCCCGACAGGCCGTTTACGAAGCCCTGCAACCTTCCTAACCACGCTCCCGAAAGCATCACGCGACGGGACGGGAACTACCAGCGGCTCACCATCCTTTGTCGGGATCGCTTGGGTAGGCTCTGGCCTATGTTCGTCCGTCATCAACGGCAAGCGTAGCGCGATGCTGGAGCCCTCCACAGAGTGCATATGGGGCTGCGGACGCTCCAACTTCAACCAGGAGCACATCGTGGGCAAGCAGTTCGCCAAGGCCCTCGATCTCCCGTATCCCCTCGCCATGCGGTGGGCTGACTACTGGCGCATGGAACACAAGCTCCTAGAGGTCGTCATCAACGATCGGGTGTGTACGGGATGCAACGGCAAATGGATGAAGAAACTCGATGATCGCGTGCGAGCGTTCATGGGGCCAAGCATCACCGAAGGCGCATCCGTGGACATAAGCTCAGCGAATCAACTCCTGCTCGCACGATGGGCAATCAAGGTCGCGTTGCTCCTAATGCTGTGGGTTCACGACGAATGTGCCAAACACCCTGAGCTACTAGCGGCAACGCAAGCGCAGGAACCAGGCCGAACGGGTGAGCCATACGTCCCCGTGGACGACTTCCTGTCCGTATATAAGCGCCAGCGGCCTCCCGATGGTGTCCTGATTTGGATTGGTGGCGCCAGCGACGAGATACCCGAGTTCTTCTCAAGCGTTAGCGCGCTCTTGCGCCCAGCTGAGCCAAGTCCCGAACGGTTCGGCTACTACGCGATGTTTGCGCTGCGTCACCTAGTGGTCTATGTCATCGCCGGAATTCAAGACCCCAATAATGGTCTCGCCGGGTTCAACCCAGCCACTCTCGCCCCCGGCAAGCTGGTGCCGATCTGGCCGCGATCGACGGACCCGGTGCACTGGCCCCCAGCACAGAACATGACGGCGGCAGACGTGGGCAGCCTCACAGGCTCGGACCCAGGTTTCGTTGAGAGCGAGCCACCACCGAAAGTCGAACCAGAGGGCACGTAGCCGTCGTGCCGCGCGTCCATCTAGGGCGCCCGAAAGATCGGGAGTTTGTACGGACACGAGCGCACCCCGTTTCTACAGTGGCTTTATAAGTGTGATGGATATCACACAACATCGTGCCGCGGCCGTGCATCATGATTAACGATCGAGAGCGCAACATCAACTCTCCTGAATCCCTCCTCCCGAAACGGCCCGCTTCCCCGGCGGGTCGTTTCATTTAACAACCTCTTTGACCGTGCCGGTAACACGCTCAAGCCGGCACGTGGCGATTCAGCGCGGCGTCCGGGGACGTATTCCGGCGCGGCGATACTCTTGAAAGTGGTTCTAACCGCTCGCTCAGGCGCCGATGATCGCCGGGCCGGCGCCACGGGAGTCGCTTCCCCGAATGGTGCGCTTACGCCCGCCATCGGATATCGCCGCGGCGATACGCTCGGCGATGCGCTCGCCGGTGAAGCCAACCTGCTCGTGTAGCAGCGCTGGCTTGCCGTGCGTCACATACTCGTCTGGCAGCCCCACGCGCAGGATGCGAGGCGTCACACCGGCGTCGTTGAGCGTCTCCCACACAGCAGAGCCAAACCCACCGGCCAGCACGCCCTCCTCAACCGTTACCAGGAGGTCATGCTCGGCGGCCAGTTGCGCCATCAGACCAGCGTCAATCGGCTTGGCGAAGCGAGCGTCCACCACAGTCACGGCGACCTCCTGCTGACGTAGCCTCTCGGCAGCCTCGAGCGCCTTGACGACGCCGCTGCCGTAGCCGATCAACGCCACGCGCGGACCGGTAGCGGCCGATCCAGACGGGACATCGCCCTCGCTCAGGATCTCGCCTGTGCCGATCGCGATCGCCTTTGCCTGACTCGGAAGCTCGATCCCCGTGCCCTCGCCACGGGGGTAGCGCAGCGCGATCGGGCCCTCGTCGTACTCCAGAGCCGTGCGCAGCATGTTTACGAGCATCGCCTCGTCGCGCGGCGCCATCAGCACGATGTTCGGCAGACAGCGCAAGTAGGCGATGTCGAACGCGCCGTGGTGGGTGGGACCGTCATCGCCGACGAGGCCAGCGCGATCCATTGCAAACACCACGTTCAGCCTTTGCAGGCACACGTCGTGCACGATCTGGTCGTAGGCTCTCTGCAGGAACGTGGAGTAGATCGCCGCCACCGGCTTGACGCCCTCGAGCGCTAGGCCAGCAGCGAACAGGATCGCCTGCTGCTCTGCGATACCAACGTCGAAGTAGCGATCTGGCATCGCCTTCTGCAGGATGCTCAGCCCGGTCCCTGAGTTCATGGCGGCCGTGACGCCAACGACGCGCTCGTCGCGTTCGCATTCGCGCACGAGCGCCTCGCCGAAGACCTGTGTGAACTGCGGCGGGGGCGGCTGCACGATCTTCGTGCGCGCGCCGGCGTCCTTCGCCGCAGCCGGCTTGGTGGGCATCCCGTTGCTAATCGACTTGGGCTTGGCCGCGTGCCACTTCTCCATGCCCTCCAGGCCCCCGTCCTCGGCGGGCGCGAAGCCCTTGCCCTTGACGGTCGCGATGTGCACCACGACCGGCCGCTGGGCGGAGAGCGCCTCACGCAGCGCCTCACGCAGCGCGCGCACGTCGTGCCCGTCGATCACGCCCATGTACGCCCAGTCGAGCTCCTCCCACCACAGTCCGGGAGCCCAGAACGCCTTGATCGACTCCTTCAGATGCGGGCCCAGACGCTCGAACGCCGCGCCGATCCCGATCGGCAGGCGCGTGAGACCCCCCTCGAGATCCGAGCGGGCATGCCACAGCTTGGGGTTCAGCCGCACGCGGTTGAAGTAGCGTGACAGCGCGCCCACGTTGGGCGCGATCGACATACCGTTGTCGTTGAGTACGACCACGATCGGCGTGCCCAGGCCACCCGCCTGTCCAATCGCCTCGAAAGCAACGCCACCGGTCATGGCACCGTCGCCGATGACCGCCACGACCTTGCCGTCTGGCTTGGACCCATCCGCCTCCCCTGCGTCCAGATGACGCATGCCCTCCTTGATGCCCACCGCGTAGCCAATCGAGGTGGAGGCGTGCCCAGCGCCCATGATGTCGTGCGGGGACTCGGCGATCGAGCAGAACGGGGCCAGCCCGCCGTACTGGCGGATCGTGCTGAGCTGGTCGCGCCTACCGGTGAGAACCTTGTGCGGATAGGCCTGGTGCCCGACGTCCCACAGGATCTTGTCGCGGGGGGACTCGAGCACCGAATGCAGCGCCACGGCGAGCTCGCACGTACCGAGGTTGGCGCCGAAGTGACCTCCGATCTCGCCAACCGTGTCGATGATGTGCTCGCGTACCTCCTGAGCGAGCTGCGCGAGCTCCTGCTCGGAGAGCTCTCGCAGGTCCTCGGGCCCGTCGATCTTCTCCAGAAGACTCATGAGGTGCGGGTGTAGATGAAGTCGGCGATCCCCTCGAGCTCCGCCGTCGCGTGATCACGGCCGCGGTCACGCGAGGAGAACCGGCTTGCGACCTCGGCGAGAGCCTCCCGCGCCATCCGGTGGGACTCGGCCGCCAGCTCTCTGGCGCGCTCGATTCCAAACTCGCTCACGTACGTGCGCTTTCCGTGCCGCTCATCGCTACCTCGTGGCTTTCCCAATGCATCGTCGGTGCCGGTCACGTCAAGTATGTCGTCCACGATCTGGAACAGCACACCCAACTCCGCGGCGAACCGACGGAAGGGCGCGGTCTCGGCTGCATCTTCGATCCCCCTCAACAGTAGTACGCACAGTACCGACGCACCGATCAAACGGCCAGTCTTGAGCTCGTGCAGTCGTCGCAGCGCAGTTGGACCGGAAGGGGTCTGCGGGTTGACGTCCGCGTATTGCCCGCCGACCATTCCGTTGACGCCGGTGGCAGCAGCCAACTCCGCCGCGGCCGCCAGCACCCGCTCAGGCGCTGAGCTCCTGCTCCTGAGCAGATGGCTGAAAGCCTCCGCGTACAGTCCATCGCCCGCCAGGATCGCCACGTCCTCACCGAACTTCACGTGGCACGTCGGCGCCCCGCGACGCAGCGCGTCGTCGTCCATCGCCGGCAGATCGTCATGGATCAACGAGTAAGTGTGGATCAGCTCGATCGCTCCCGCCAGCGGCAACACGGCACTCTGCTCCAGGCCAATGGCGCGCGCGGTGGCAAGCGCAAGCACCGGGCGGATGCGCTTGCCACCGGCCAGCAGCGAGTAGCGCATCGCCTCGTCCAAGCCCTGCGTGATGCGCTCCTCAGCGAAGCTGATGCCCTCGAGGTAGTGCTCGATTTCCTCGCGCAGATGGTCTGGGTAGCTGGCGTTCACAACATCAGCGGACTGGCCAGGAGATGGGTGCGCGAGGTGGTCGGGCACCTACAAAAGCGTGTCCTGCCCAGGTGCTGGGGCAGAGACCTCCGCGTGCGTCAGCTGCTCCAGCTCAGCGGCTGCCTGGGTCGCCAGCGAAGCACAGTCCTCCACCATCGTCGCGGCGGCGTCAGCCGAGAGCTCGCCCGAGCGCAGCTGCTCGGCGGCGCGCTCCAGGCGTGTGATCAGCTCGTCAAGGCGCTCGACGCGGGGGTTCATCATCGGATCCCCGCATTCTCTCGCACCTCGCGCAACACTGCCGCCAGCACCCCATTGACGAAGCCCGGCGCGTCAGAGCCACAGAAGGTCTTAGCGCTTTCGACAGCCTCCTCGATCGCCCCCTCAGGGGGTATCGGCTCCTCGGCTGGGGCCGCATCGGGGTGGAGGATCTCGATCAGCGCCACACGCATGATGCTGCGCTCCAGCGGCTGGATGCGTTGCACCGACCAGCCGTGCGCGTGACGGTCGATCACCTCGTCGAGCTCCTCTGCACGGTCGGCCGCCGCGTGCGCAAGCGCCCGTGCAAACAGCGACGCGTTCGGCCCCAGCGTCTGCGCTAGCGGCTGGTCGGTCAGGTCGTGCTGGTAGAGCGCAACCACAGCGGCGCGACGCTGATCGGAGCGGCGCATCAGGCGCGCGCTACGTATTCGCCGGAGCGTGTATCCACCCTGATGCGCTGCCCCGGCTCGACGAATAGCGGCACCTGGATGACCGCACCCGTCTCGAGCGTCGCCGGCTTGGTGCCGCCACCCGACACCGAGTCGCCGCGCAGGCCTGGGTCGGTCTCGGCTACCGCCAGATCAACCGCGCTCGGTAGCTGCAAGTCCCCCGGCTGATCGTCAATGAACAAAACGTCCACCTCGCTGCTCGGCGTGAGCCAACGCAGCGGATCCTGCACGGTTGCTTCGGGGATCGCGATCTGCTCGAAGGACTCGGTGTCCATGAAGTGCGCATCGGTGCCATCCGCGTACAGGAACTGCATTGTCCTTGACTCCGTTCGTACCGGGCGGAACTTCTCGCCGGCCCTGAAAGTCCTGTCGATCACGTTGCCGTCGGCCGCCCGGCGCAGCTTCGTGCGCACGAACGCGCCGCCCTTGCCGGGCTTTACGTGCTGAAACTCGAGGATCTTGAAGACGGTGCCCTCCACCTCGATGTGGTTCCCGTTTTTGAATTGGTTGGTTGAAATAGCCATAGCTGTTTCTTGAAATCAATCTTGGTGTGACATCTCGCCAGCTCAAGATAGCTGGCCTCAGAACAAGATGGCGGCGAGGGCTCCTCGGTACGCCAGAGCCTCTGGGGGCTGCGCGCTCCGAAGCGGTAGCGCCGCTAGAAGTCCTCGCCCTGGACATGATCAGGCAACCCCGCCACGAACACGGCCGGGTCCACGACCGGCACGTCTAGCTCGGCGTCGAGCAAATCGTGATCGAGCGACACCAGATAGTCCGCCGTGGCCGCTCGGCTGAGCGCGACGAGATAGTGGTCGTCTGGATCGCGCACCTCGATCCGTTGGGCCGAGGGCACGTCCGACCGAAGCTCGCTGCGAGCGCGAAGCGCACCGATGTACGCACTCGCCCGGCTATCTGATGACCAGCGCTCGAACTTGGCTCGTCCGAGCACGTCGGTCAGCTCGTCAAGCAGCAGCGGGGATACGACGAGCACGAAGCGGCGGTCGCGCCATGCTGTGACGAGACGGCCCGGCCCAGCGCCTGGATCACCGATGAACGCCGAGACGAGGACGCTCGGATCTACGACGGCACAAATCAAGCGCGGCTGTGCGCTCGTCGGGCAGCGCGTACCTCAGCAACCGCCAGCTCATCGGCCGCCTCTGGCGGGAGAGTGCCTTGGGCGCGGGCATCGTCCAGAGCGCGAAGGCCCAAGAACACCGACAGCGCGTCCTCGACCACCTGAGCGTCGCTCTTGCTGCCCGGCCCGACGTCTTGGTCACGGGCTCGCCGGACTAGCTCCTCGTCCAGCGGCAGATTGATCTTGCGCGTAGCCATCGACCTCAGGATACCGCCGCCGGCTTGCTGCGCATAGAGGATGAAGCTCGTCGACCGCCCGATATTTGGTCAGAGTCTGATAGATCGTTCTTGCGTCGATTAGGCTACGTACAGTTGGAGGAAACCCGCAACAACCCGATTCCGTTCCTGATCTTGGCCGCCGTCGTCGGCCTGCTGCTCGGGAGCTGGTGGATAGGACTGCTCGTCGGCATAGGCATGACGATCATCCCCGGCGTGGCACTGCTCGCGCCGCTCATCAACAACCTCGTGATCGGCTTGCTACTCAGGCTCCTGATAGTTGTGAAGTTCCCTTTCTTCCTCACATACCGAGGCATCCGACCTGTCGCGCCGCACAAAGCTGCCACCAACCCTGACCGGCGCGGATCAGAGGAGGGATAGCGACATGGTCGATATGGCGGTGACAGTGACGATCGTCAAGGTTGTCGCCGTCCTCGCCATCATGACCGCCGCGCTCGGACTCGGTACCTGGCTTGGCGTGCAAACAGCCCGCAAGCAGGGCAACATTCCCGAGGGCACGCCGACGATCGGCCATCTCCGAGCCGGGATGCGTCGCCGCCGGACGGCGCGACGCGAGCTGCTAACGCTGGGAGAGCGCATCTTCGCCGGGACGATGGTGCTCCTGAGCGGTGTGCTCGTTCCCACGGGTGTCATCGTCCTGCTCTTGGGAGACTCCAGCCTGCATCCAGTGGGGATCGCCTTGCTCGTCCTCGGCTTGGTCGTGATGGCCGTTCCAATCGCACCGATCCTGCAAGCGCGTGTGCGTCGGCGTCAAGGGGCGGATGAGCATCGATAGAACCACGGCCACAGCTCTGTCGTGGACCCTGATACGTTCTTGGCACGTTTCAGAATTGGTTTGTGCTGATGATGGTCGATCAGCCCTCTCAGAGCCAAATTTCAATGAGGCAAATCGCCGATGATCGGCCGGTGCGGCACCTTATATATCGGTGCTACACTGGCTCGATGCCGACGACCCGTCCCCGCTACACGATCACGGACACTGGCTCCATCAGCACCCTGCTAGACGATGCCCAGCGTCGATGGCCGCGGGTAAGAGATCGCAAGGAGCTGCTGTTGCGTTTGGCACAAGCAGGCCACGACTCGCTGCACCTGGATCGAGCCGAAGCCGAGGCGAACAATCGTCGGGAGCGACAGCGCGCAGCGCTCGCGAATCTGCAACGTACGGTTGATTGGAGTGCGATCAGGGACGACCAGGCATGGACCTAGGCGGGCTGCTGCTCGCTGACAAGTCGGCATTGGAGCGAGCCACCCCGGAAACACTTGAGCTCGGAGAGATCTGCGTGTGTGCCGTCGTGCGTCTTGAGATGCTCTACAGCGCCCGGAGCCCTCGGGACTACACGAAAATCGAGGACAGCCTCTCGGTCTTTCGCGATCTGAGCGTAGACGCCGAGACGATCCTCACGGCTGTGACGGCACATCGGGAACTCGGACAGAAAGGCCGCCACCGCCTTCCCATCCCCGATCTCCTCATTGCGGCTTGCGCCCAGCAACACCAAGCCGCCGTGCTCCACGTCGACCGCCACTACGATGTGCTCGCCGAAGTGCTGGCCTTTGAGCCTGTACGACTCGTGGTCTAAGCCCTGTCAGGCGGGTATTTCGTGTGGTTGACGTTTCTGCATCGCCGCGGTCCGCGACGCGCCTACGGCTGGCCGGCCTTTGCTAACTCCCCTCGAGCGAGACCTCGACCGTGACACCGATGCCCTCGGTGCGCATGCCCAGCCTCTCCATGCACTGGGTCATCGCCGCCCGAGCCACCACCTCCAGATGTGCCTTCTCGACGCCCGCTACGCGTCCCGACATCTGGCAGGTAATCCCACTCAGCGCCGCGTCTGTGCCGTCGTCGGCATCACTCGAGAGTGTCAGCGTCACATAACTGACAAGCTCGCGAGCCTGGGTGCCCTCCTTGACGAGCTGCTCGGCAACAAACCAAGTAAAGACACTGCCGATCGCACCCGCGAGCAGCTCACCTGGCAACGTCGCAAGCGGACCCGTCGCGTCGGGATCCACGTTGAGCGACAGCAGTGGCGCCATCGAATGGCTTCCCACAACCAGTCGCGGCGCGTTATCCGGAGGATTGCCGAGCCATCTGATCGTGGCCTCTCGTTTCAGCGCGGTCATTGACCCTCCTCAGCGCTCCGGCGCGATCAGCACAGGGCGCCCGGCGTGGGCGAGCACCACATGCGAGACGCTGCCGAGCAGCGCCGAGGCAACCGCGCCGAGTCCGCGCCGACCGCACACGATCAGCCGCGCGTCGAGCTCGTCGGCGATCTCGATGATCCTGCGCCCCGCGCCTTCCGTGGCCTCCTCTACGCGAGAGCTAGCGTCATAGCCGTGGTCACGAGCGCGCCGAACCCCCTCCTCAGCAGCTTCACCGGCGAACTGCGCCTGCTCCCCGTCGACCTTACCCTCGTCGCTAAGGTAGCCGCCGCCAAAGCCCCCGGCCCGCGCCAGCAGTATCGCCGCGGGCTGCCAGATCGTCAGCACGATCGCAGGCGCCGGATGGGCAACGAGATCCCCAGCCGCGGCCATCGCCGCGCGCGACCCCTCCGACCCGTCGTAGCAGAACAGCACCGGTCCAGGCATGAAGCCTCCTCAGAAGCAGTTGTCTTACACGAGCATAGAATTGCCATCCTATTTGCGACCGCCAGACGACGCGAGGCGCCGGCGCTAGCCCGCCGCCGTGCCCATGCTGGCGAGATCGATCCCGATCACCTTCAAGCGGCGCTGCAACGCGTTGAAGGCGAACGTATTGGTTTCCTCCATGGAATAGTCGAGGATGGTGTAGTTGGTGGGGTCTTCACCGACCGGCACGAGTACCGCCGAAGCCAGTGGAATCAGCTCCTCTGGCTCTCATAGGCCATCACGAGACCCGAGAACTGTGTGGTGACACGCTCCTCACCGACGAAGAACGAGGACAAGTTCCATGCCAGGCGCCCGCGCAGGTCCGCCTCCATCTCCGTCCAATCCTTGCGATCCTGGGTGAAGTCGATCGTGTGTGACTGCCAGTTCTGGCGCTCCCACAGCTCGTACAGCTGTTGAGGCGTCATCAGCGTCACCGATGAGAGCTGCGACTCCTCGGAGATCGTGCCGACGTCCCCTTGAGTGCTCAGATCGAGAAGCGAGGGCATGATTGGCGAACCTCCTTTGTGGTGGCGGGAATAGGCGTACCTTCAGGGCCCTCCCTGGAAGTCCCGAACATACTCCCCTGACGGGCTCAAGCCCACCTCGCGGCAGGCCGATGCCAACCCATGCGGCGCATCATTCGCGAGAACGCCCCCTGCGCAGTTATGGCCGGCGCCGGCTGCGCGGCGATGGCATGGCTGGGCTTGAGCAATTTCGTCTGGAACGATTACGAAACCGAGGCCAAGCCGCCGTTTGAAGCGCTCGCGCATGGCCACTTCTTGAGCTTTCTTCGACTCGCGCCGGCCTACGGTGGCTCGCTGGTCGAGCGCGCTCCGTTCGCGCTGCTGCCAGGATTGTGGGGAGGCGGCTCGCTCGCTGTCTACCGCATGGTTGCGCTGCCCTGCCTGCTGGCCATGGCAGCCCTCGCGGTGTGGCTGTGCGCGCGGATGCGCGCGGAAGCGCGCCCGGTGCTTGCACGGGCGATGGTGGTGGGCATCTGTGTCGCCAACCCGTTGGCCTTGAGCGCGCTGGAAGTAGGCCATCCCGAGGAACTGCTGGGGGCGTGCTTGTGCGTTGGGGCAGTTCTGCTCGCAAGTCGCGGACGCCCGATTTGGGCTGGCGTGCTGCTGGGGCTGGCAATCGCGAACAAGGAGTGGGCGCTGATCGCCGTTGGGCCGGTCCTGCTTGCACTGCCGCGACTGCCACAACGAGATGCCAGACGAGTCTTTGCGGGTAGGCCGGCCGTTAGCTGTATAGCGAGCTCGTGCATTGTGGTCGCAGTTATCTTCACGCCCTTGCTGCTGGTCTCCAAGGGGAGCTTCGTCGCAAATACGAGCGCAGCCACTGTTCCACTTGGAAAACTCTTCCAGCCCTGGCAGCTGTGGTGGTTCTTGGGCTCCCATGCCGCGCGGGTACACGGGACGTTTGGAGCGCCGCTGCCTGGCTACCGCACGGGACCTGCCTGGACTGAAGCGATCAGCCACCCGCTGATCGTGGCAGTCGGCATCGGCCTGGCTGGCGCCGTATGGCTGCAGCACCGCCATGAGCAGCGCGGTGTAAGCGAACGCAGCGCGATGCTGCTGCTCGCGTTGGTGCTGCTGCTGCGCTGCGTGCTCGATACCTGGAACACCGGCTACTACATGCTGCCCTGCGCGATCGCGCTGTTGGCCTGGGACGTGCGCGGTGCCCGGCGCCTGCCGGTATTGGCGCTGGTGAGCATCGTGCCGCCATGGTTTGCGCTGCAGGAACTCTCAGCGCACGGGATCAGTCCTGATGCACAGGCAGCGCTGTTCCTCGCGTGGACCCTGCCGCTGGCGGTATGGCTAGGCGCACGCTTGTTCGCCAGGCCGGCGTCCGCCCCACGCCACACCCCAAGCGTGCGCGCCCGCGTTCATGAACCAAAAATGAATGCCTTGGGCGCCGTGGTGAAGCGCTGAGGGATTCAAGCGTGCGGCGTGCTCTCGCGTTGAGTTGGCCAGCGCCCGAGATCGGGGGTGTTGCCGCGAGCACGGTGAGGCGTCTGAGCTACATCGCGCTGCTCATTGCCGCGCCCCTACTACCCCAGCTCGGCAACTCCTACTTCACCTATCCGGTCGTCTCGCATTTCTGGGTGTACTTGGTGTTTTGCGGCCTGTTCCTGGTACCACTGATCGATCCGCTGCGACTCAGGCAGATGTTGCATCTCGATCTGCTCGCGCTGCTGACGTTCGGGGTCGGCCTGCGCTACTGGTACCAGGCGAGTCTTCTGTCGTTGCTGTGTATATACGCGCCACTGGCTTACCTGTGCGTGCGCATGGTGCTGGTGGCGCGCGCGGGCCGGCCCGCCAGGACGCATGTCACCGTCGAGCCGACACAGTCCCGGCTACCCGCACCTTGGCTGCTCGCCGGCATCGTGGTGCTCATCGCCGTGCACATGAGCTGGACCCTAGGCGGCCAGGTGGATACCGATGTGGGACCAGCGAGCGTCCGGGGTGCGCTGAAGCTCGTGCACGGGCAACCCGTCTATGGAGCCAATCGCGCAGAAGTAGCCAAGCTCGGCTACGACCCCCATGACGATACCTATGGGCCAGTCATCTATGAGTCCTACATACCCTTCGCGAGCATCGCCGGCACGACCACCGCCGCGCGTCTAGCCGCGTTGTTCTTCGACCTACTGACGGCAGCGCTGTTGTTCGCCCTGGGGGTCCAGGCTCGCGGAGCGACGATCGGGGTGACGCTCGCATATGCCTGGCTCGCATTCCCCTTCACGCTCTACTCCGGCGGCCTGGCCGCAAATGACTCGATCGTCGCCGCCGCGCTCGTGGGCACGCTCCTGGTAGCGCGTAGGCCGATTCGACGGGGAGCCATGACAGCGCTCGCGGTTTGGACCAAGCTGAGCCCGTTGGCGCTAGTGCCGTTGATGATCAGCCATGACCCTCCGGCTGAGTCCCGCCGGAAGGCAGCGCTCGGCTTCGCCGGAGCGTTCGCACTGGCCAGCACGCTCGTGCTCGCACCCGTTCTGGTCCACAGCAGCGCGAGCACGTTCGTGACGCGCACCTTCGGCTTCCAGCTCAGCCGTCCGCCAGGGTTCTCCATCTGGGAACGCCTGAACGGCGGCGGCCTGGTCGCCGTGGCCTGGGTCAAGCCCGCCTCGCAGGTCGTACATGGACTGCTGATCGCGTTCACCGCGGGCTTTGCGCTCGTGCTGATGCGTGTGCCCAAGCGCCAGGATGTCGTCGGGCTCGCCAGCGCCTGTGCCGCTGTGCTGTGCGCCATCCAGCTCTGTGACGGCTATTTCTCGTTCACCTACGTCCTGTGGTTCGCGCCACTGGTGCTGACAGCGCTGATCCTCACGCGCGACGAGCGAAGCGCGCCTACCGCGCTCACGCCTGGCGGCGCCTGAGCTCATCGCGCAAACACGCGAGGGCATCGTGGTAGCCGTCCGGGCCACGACCGGAGATCCGCGCAATGCACAGATCGGCGATGACCGACACGCGGCGCCACTGCTCACGGTGCTCGACGTCGGAGAGATGGACCTCCACTGCCGGCAGCGCGGCGATCTCCAGCGCGTCGCGAATCGCCCACGCGTAGTGGGTCCAGGCACCGGGGTTCAGGAGGATCGCGTCGGCACCTGTCCGTATGGAGTGCAGGTGCTCGATGAACTCGCCCTCGTGGTTTGTGTGAAAGAAGCGCGTCGCCAGGCCGAGCGCACGAGCATCGGCCTCGATCTGCCGCTCGAGCTCCGCCAGCGTCAGCGTGCCGTAGAGCCGCGGATCGCGGCGGCCGAGCTGATCGAGGTTGACGCCGTGCATGACCTCTATGCGGCCTACCGAATCCATGCGGTCTCCGGGGTCGGTCATAGCGCCAGCTCCGCTACCGCCGCGCGCACGTCCTCGCCAGCCAGCGCGCGGCCGAACTCAACATCGCCTGGAGCCCTCACCAGCACGAATGGGACGTCGGACCCCACGCGCTTCTTATCGCGGGCGATCGCCTGCAGTACCGCGTCCAGCGAGATATCGCCGTCGATCCTCACCGGCAGGCCGCGCTCGCGCATCAACCCTCGCACCTGCTCGCGCAGCTGTGCCTGCCCGGAGAGCTGGAGCGCCGCGAGCAAGCCCAGGCCGACCGCCTCGCCGTGGCGGTAGCGCGCGTAGCCGGTGACCGTCTCGATCGCGTGACCGACGGTGTGCCCGAGGTTCAGCACCTGGCGGCGTCCAGCATCGCGCTCGTCCGCGGCTACCACCGCCAGCTTCGTACGCGCGCACGCGAAGATCACCTGCTCGTTGACCTCTCCCCCGCCGGCAACCTCCTCCCACAGCGCACCGCCCGCGATCAGTGCGGTCTTGAGCACCTCTACCCAGCCGGCCGCGAGCTCCGCCGGCGGGAGCGTCGCGAGCGTGTCGGGATCCACGAGCACGCCCGCTGGCTGGTGGTAGGCGCCGATGTAGTTCTTCGCCGCCGGCAGGTCCACGCCGGTCTTGCCGCCGTAGGCCGAGTCGACCTGCGCCACCAGCGTGGTGGGCACCTGCACGACCGGCACGCCGCGCTGGTAGGTGGCGGCGCAAAAGCCCGCGAGATCGCCGACCACGCCGCCACCCAGCGCGACCACGTGATCGGCGCGGGTGATGTCCGCGGCGATCATCGCCTGCCACACGCGTTCGGCGCTCGCGAGCGTCTTATGACCCTCTCCGGGAGCGATCGCGATCGCCCCCGCCAGCTCCCCCAGGCGCTCCGCATACAGGGCCGAAACGGTCTCGTCGCTGACACAGAACGGTTGCGAGCGCGAGCGATCGAGCGGCCAGAGAGCGCCCGACCGCTCGCCCTCACCGGCAGCCAACAGGCCGCCACCGACGAGCACCGGGTACTCACCGGAGGCCGCGCTCGCCCACAGCAGGCGGGTGCCGCGGGGGGCTGCCAATAGCGCGCGCAGGCCGGCCACAGCGCGCACTGAGGCACCGACGGGCAGATTCGTGAAGATCGCATCGGCCAACTGCTCATACAGCGCCCGGCGGCTGGCATACAGCGCGAGGAACTCCTCTTGGTCGCGGGCGAGCGGACGCTCGGCGCCTCCCGGTTGCGCGCGCACGCGCGCCCAGGCGATCTGTGGATCGACCTCGAGCAGCACCGTCAGATGTCCCGCCAGCGCGCCGCGCACGCGCTCGGATGAGACGCTGCCTCCTCCCAGGGCGATCACCGCGTCCGGCGCGGCGTCGCTCAGCAGTCCGCACACGAGCTCCTCCTCGGCCGCGCGGAATGACACCTCGCCTTTCAGGTCGAACTCGTGCGCCAGCGGATGACCGAGGCGCTCCGCCAGCAGTGCATCGCTGTCGAGCGCCGTGCTGCCGAGCGCCGCGGCAAGCTCACCGGCGACGGTCGACTTGCCGGCGCCCATGAAGCCGATCAGGACGAATGCCATCCGATTCTGTCTGAGTAGGCGCCTACGGCCTGCAGGACGTCATCGATGTGATCGCCGCCGAACTTGAGTCGATAGGCGTCAGCGAGCACGAGCGCCACCATTGCCTCCCCGACGACCCCCGCGGCGGGCACGGTGCACGAGTCGGTGCGCTCGCGCAGCGCCTGTGCCGGCTCGTGCGTCTCGGTGTCGACCGAGCGCAGCGGCTTGGTCAATGTCGGCAGCGGCTTCATCGCGCCGCGTACGATCAGCGGCAGGCCGTTGGTCATGCCGCCCTCCAGGCCACCTGCGTGGTTGGTCTCGCGGTAGTAGCCGCGCTCCGCGGAGAAGAAGATCTCATCGTGCGCCTGCGAGCCTGGCACGCCAGCGATCGTGAACGCGTCGCCGATCGACGCGCCCTTCATCGCCTGGATCGAGCAGATAGCCATCGCCAAGCGGCCGTCCAGACGCTCCTCCCAGGAGATGTGCGAGCCGAGGCCCGGCACGAGCCCGAACGCCTGCACCTCGAACACGCCACCGAGCGACTCGTTGGCCTTGCGCAGCGTGTCGATCTCGCGCACCATCGCCTTCGATGCGTCGGCATCCAGGCAGCGCACCGGCGAGCTGTCGACCTCCGCGAAGTCCGCTGCCGTCAGCGGGCGCTCGTGCGCGGGCGCGTGGACGGAGGCAATCTGGACCACGTGCGAGTGGATGCTGACCCCGAGCGCGCGTAGGAATGCCTTGCACACGCCGCCGCCGGCCACGCGCGCCGCTGTCTCACGCGCCGAGGCGCGCTCGAGGATGTTGCGCACGTCGTGCTGCTTGTACTTCTGCGTGCCGACCAGGTCGGCGTGCCCGGGGCGCGGTAGATGCACCTCGGCGACCTCCTCCGCGACCGGCCAGGGATTCATCCGCTCCTCCCAGTTGGCGTAGTCGCGGTTGGCCACCTGCAGCGCGATCGGGCCGCCCAGAGTGCGCCCGTGGCGCACGCCGCCGCTGACCTGCGCACTGTCGCGCTCGATCTTCATGCGTCCGCCGCGACCGTGGCCGAGCTGGCGGCGTGCCATGTCGCGGTTGAGGTCCTCAGCGGTCAGCTCGAGGCCCGCGGGCAAGCCCTCGACGATGCACGTCAGGCCTGGACCGTGCGACTCGCCGGCGGTTATGAGACGGAGCACCACGCCCCTAGCTTATTTGCTGAGGGATCAGCGGCTGTGGCAGCTATGCCCGGCGCTGTGTGCGCTCGCGGCAAACGCGCGGTGTCCGGCGAACACGAGCACGCCCGCCGTGGCGGAGTAGCGCAGGTATGGAATCGCCTGCAGACCGGCGTGGCTGAGCAGTTCGCGCCCCGCCTTGGACGCGCCGCGCAGGTCGTCCTTGAAGGCGGCGCTGGACGCTTTGCTCGAGACGATGTTGACGACCTTCAGTTCGTAGGTCACAGCTTGTCCTGCCAGCGGCAGGTATTCGAGCTGCTCGGCCTGACCCGGCTGCAGGTCGATCGCTTCGCACTGCGAGGCACTGGGCAGGCACGCGCCGTTGCCGTGCAGGATCGCTTCGCCGACAACCGTGAAGGTGGCGCTCTTGCCCCCGGCGGTGACCCCGCGGAAGACGACCAGCGCCTGTGCGCCCGACGGCAATGGGGTCAGCAGCTTCAGGTTCTCGTATGGCGTCAGTTCCGTGCTGGCGGACGTCACGCTGGCCGAAAGCGCGCCAAACAGCACAGCCACGTGGTAGACCGTCTTCGGCTTGGTGGGTGCGGTCGGCTTGGTGGGTGTGCTCGGCGTTGGCGTGGAGGGCGTAGACGGGGTCGTGGATCCGCTGGAGCCAGGCGATGAGGAGGCTGACCCTGACCCGGACGCGGCGCTCGAGGAGCTGCCGCTCGGCGAGGAGCCGCTCGCAGTCGTGCTGGCGGCGGCTGACTTGGCCTTCGCTTCTGGAAGCGGCGAGAATGGGTTGCGCGACGCGCCGTGGTGCTGGGTGGAGCCGCCACTGGTCACCTCGGCGACTGCTTTTTCCGTGCTTGGCTGGCTGACCGCGAGGCCGGGCGGGCTGGCCGTTGCGCTGGCTGAGACCGCGGCAGGCGGCGTGGTTGTGCTCGAGCCGCCGCCGAACACCACAAAGGCGATCGCGGCTACGAGCGCAGCGAGCACGAGCGCCACCAACGGCAATATGCGTCGGTCGAGCAGGTCCGCCTTCACGGAGCTGAGAAAGCTGGTCATGGATTCACGCTCACGATCGCCGCCGGCGTTGGGGAGCTCGGGGCTCCAGTGGTCGAAGCGGGCGTGCTAGCGCCCGCGGGAGATGTGGCACTCGCGCCGGCGGTGAGCCCCTGGCTGGCGGGCAGCGTGTAGGCGGTCGCGGTAATCGTGCCGGTCAGGTTGCTCACGCCGCCCTTGCCGGACTGGGAACTGCTGGACGGGGCGAGCCTGACGCTTTGGATCGTCAGCAGCCGTCCGCTGACCTGAAGGTTGCCGGACGTCGCGGACGTCGCGGGCGTCGCGAAATCGGTGAGCGCACGGAAGAGGTGTTCCAGATCGAAGTAGCTACCTTCGAAGCCGAACGTGAATGGAAGCTGCGCGAAGGAGCTGGAAGCGCCCGCCGCCGCGCTCGAGGAGCTGCCACCGCCACTGGTGATGGATGCGAAATTCACGTTCTTCTGGTTCGTTGCCTGCGCGAGCTGGTCGATCAGCGCCGGAACTTCCTGGGTTGGCGGCACCGCTTTGCCGAGGTTGACGACCGAGGCGTACGCGGCCGCATACTGCGATTGCGCCGCGCGCGCACTGGCCACCTGACCTTCAGCGCTCGCCAGCTGCGTCTGCGCGGAGGAGACCTGGGCGTTCAGTTGATTGGCCTGCTTGCGCTCAGGCGAGACGACCAGCATCCACGCCGCCCCCAGGGCCGCGACAACGACGATGCCGATCAGAACCATGCGGTCGCGTCCGGTCATCTCGCGGTCGCTCCTGAAGTCGTGGCCGTGGGGGCCGGGGCAGCCGACGTGGCACTGCTCGCGCTCGTCGGGTCAGAGACCGTCTTGGTCGCAGCCGCAGTCGCGACCGCGGAGGCGCTCGGCAGGGGATCGAAGCTGACCTGCGCGTTGAAGGATGCGTCATGGCCCGAGCAGCCGCCGGCGACGGCGCTCCCGCTGCTGTTGGTGCTACCCGCGGTGGAGCTCTGCAGCGTGACTTCCTTGACACCATCGATCAGGCGCAGGCGCTGGAGCGTCAGCGCAACGGCAGTCTGGCTGGTGGCACATCCGGCGAGCGTGAATGTGGGCACGCTCCCTGGAGGCGTCGCGGAGGCGACAGGGGTCGCGGTGCTCGCGGCGGATGCCGAGGAAGAGGTCGAGGTCGAAGGCGTCGCGGTCGAAGGCGCCGCGGTCGAAACCGAAGGCGTCGCGGTCGCGCTCGACCCGATCGTGCCGGTGAGCGAGGAGATCGAGGCATCCGACGGGAGCACCCGACCAAACTCGTGCAGTACGTGGGCCCAGTCGAAGCGCGAAGCGATAAGCGTTTCCACGGCCTGCATGCGCTGGTCGCGCAGCGCTACGAAGCTCGTGTATGGAGCGAGTCGTTCGGCCGCCGCCTGAGCCTGTTGCGCCTGTGCGGTGAGCGCGGCAGCATGCGCACGGCGACTGCTGACCTGGTGCTTGGCTTGGCCATACAAGAAGGCCATCAGCGCAACCCCTCCGACCAGCGCGAGTACCGCGTATGCACCGCCCTGCGAGCGTCCAGCACCGACCGACTGGCCGGTGCGCTGCTCGACGGGCAACAGGTTGACGGCTCTCATTGTGGAGCCTCCGCGGTGGCCAGTCCCGTTGCGACCGAAAGCCGGTGCGGCGAGACGGTCTCGGCGAGACCTTGATCGAGCAAGCCAACCTGCTCGCAGCGGACCTCGACGCCCAACGACGCCTGCAGGGTCTCGGCAAAGCCGGGAATGTCCTGGGCGCTGCCGCTCATCACAACGTGGGACACCTCGCCGCCACCGTCCTGGGAGCGGTGGAAATCAAGCGAGTTGCGCACCTCTCCGGAGATGTCGCGAATGCCGTTCTCGAGCACCGTCCGCAGGTCGGCATCGGAGTGCGCCGTCTGCGCCACCGGGGCGCTCTCCACGGCGGCCAACTCCTCATAGCTCATGGCACGCTCGCTCTCCCCAGCGTCCTGCGCATGCTCGCCCTCCTCGAGCGCCCGTTCGGGCTCCCCGGCGTCGAGAGCGCCGTGCTCGGGATCGAGCTCCTGGGGAGCCGCAAGCTCCTGTGCGACCTGGACGGGCGCGTTGAGGTCAACCGCTGCCAGCAGCGCACGCGCCTCCGATAGAGCAATGCTGCGGCGCTCGGCCAGCTCGCCCGCCATCCCCTCCAAACCGCTACCCACGACACGCGTAAACCGACAGACGGTGCCCTCGGCGATGGCGAGGTTGGTCAACCCGTCGACGTTCAGATAGAGCACGCGACCCGTCTGCTCGGGGTCTCGGCGGTAGAGAGCACGGATCAGCGCGAACGCCGACAGATCCACGCCCTTGGCCGTCAACCCAGCGCGGCGAACGGCCGTGAGCAGTCGTTCGATCATGTCGCGCTGCGCGGCCACGAGCACGACACGCTGACGGGGACCGGCGGGGGTGTCGACGATGCCAAGGGGATGGAAATCCATGACCGCGTTGTTGAGCGGCATCGGCACCTGATCCTGGGCCTGAAAGTTGACGGCGGCGGCAAGTTCCTTCTGATCAGTGACAGGAGGCAGCTCCAGCGTACGCAGCACCGTGCGCTGGTTGGCTACGCCAACGCGGACATGCTTGCTCAGCCCAGTACCGTCGAACAGCTCACGCAGGGTTTCACTGACAGCGTCTTCGTCCATGACTTCACCGTCGCGCATCGAGTCGGCCGGGAGTGGTAGAGCCGCCACTCGCTCGGCGAGAATCGACCCGTTGACGCGCGCCTGGACGGCGGCAACGAAGCCCGGCTGAATGTCCAGCCCGACGAGCTCCTCGCCGGAGCCGCGGCCCAGATTCAGTGGGAGCTTCAATTGAAGTGAGGGGATTCGTGAAGGGAGTCGCATCTCGAATGGGCGCTTCAAACGGCGGCGGATCATCCGCACGGGGGGTATCGGCGGCAATGCCGCAGCGCTTTAGTGGAGGAAGTGGTTGACGTAGACACCTACGAGCTGGTGGCCCACGAAAACGGCCGCCAACGCCCCGAATGCGAGGAACGGGCCGAACGGGACGGCCGTCTTGCGTCCAGCTCGCGCACCCTTGCGGTAGATCACGACCATGCCGAGCGCCACCCCGGCGACCAGCGCGATCAGGAGCGCCGGCGCGACCGCGGCGCCGAGGAACAGTCCCATCATGCCGGCGAGCTTGACGTCGCCCATGCCCATCCCTCCCGGATACGCCAGCGCAGCCAGCAGCAAAAAGCCACCGGCTGCGCCACAGGCAATCAGGCGTTCAGGCTCGCCCGCCGGGTCCAGCGCAAGACCCAAAACCAGCGCGAGCACCGCCCCAAGAGCGGTGATCCGATTGGGGATTATCCGGTACTCGAGGTCGATCAGGGCGGCGGGCACGACCAGCAGGATCAGCACGGCGCTCAGGGCAATGGCGCTCGCCGAGTGGTGCACGAGCACAGCGCCGACGCAGAGCGCCGCGGTGAGCGCCTCGACGAGCGGGTAGCGAGGCGAGATCGCGCCGCCGCAGCTGCGACAGTGCCCGCGCAGCAACAGCCACGAGAGGATCGGAATGTTGTCATACGGCTTGACCGGCGTGCCGCAGCTCGGGCAGTGCGACGCCGGGGTGATCAGCGACTCCTGGCGTGGCAGACGATAGGCGACGACGTTCAAGAACGAACCGAAGACCGCACCGAGAACACCCGCAAGCGTTGCCGTCTGCATGTTCAGCTAATCGACAACGCCGAGAAGGCGCTTGAGCCTTGCGGTGCGGTGTCGAGCTGCCGCGCGAACGGGGGCGCCGTAGGCGCCCACTCACCAGCTGCCGGTCGCACAGCCACCCTTGTTGGAGCTTTCCGCTTTGCAGCTGCGCGTCACTTCACCGTTTTCCTTGCGCGTGACGGTGAAGGTGTCACGACCGGCTCCCGGTGCGATTGCCGTGATCACATAGCCCTTCCCCGATTCCTTCGCTTCGGCGACGCTGATGTATGCGTTGTTGTTGCCAGCCCCGGTCGCGATCGACGGATCGTATTCGTGTAGCACCTGCACACTCAGGTTCTTGTATTCGCCTTCGTGGTCGGTCGCGTATGTCTCAGCGGCTACCTGGCCCTCATGCGCCATTTCCCTACCCACCGCGTCCGATGCCTTGCTCTTCTGGCTGAGTAGCGCCGGAATCGCAATCGCGGCCAGAATGCCGATGATCAAAATGACGACGAGAATTTCGATCAGCGTGAAACCATGATCGCCTCGCATGAAACGCCTGGGAAGGTGCGACATCACGAAGTCCATCGACAGGATCGCCGTTGGGCTTTACGCCGCGCGGTCGGTGCCCGAGATCTGCTTGCGACATCGGCTCGAACCCGAAACGACTGGAGGCGGCCCGTGGGCCGCCTCCAGTGCAAAGCAACTGCTCTCCAAGGCGCAAGCGCCTCAGATCTAGCTGACTACCAGGTACCCTTTTCGGATCCGCTGCAGCCCTTTTTAGAGCCGGTCAGGCTTTCGCAGGTTTTGTTGATTTCGCCAGTCGCGGTACGTTCGATAATGAATTTGTCCGCTGTGTTCGCGGCGACCGCGGTGATCTTGTACGTGGTTTCGGTTACTGCGATCGCTTCAATCCAAGCACCACCGTTGGCGGCTGCCTGACTTGTCGGGATCGTGGGCTCGTATTCGTGTAGCACCGCAACACT
>Ga0070762_10000114_pt1 | contig 27555 bp, 14 predicted proteins | sample HubBroMetageREF2_FD_66726 | JGI IMG/M metagenome (GOLD analysis project Ga0070762, IMG submission 66726) | Reference soil microbial communities from the Hubbard Brook experimental Forest, New Hampshire, USA - Hubbard Brook CCASE Soil... | ecosystem: Environmental > Terrestrial > Soil >...
GATAATTCTGCGCACGAAACGCCGCCGTTCCCAAACTGCGCATCAAACCCGGCTGCTCCGCATCCCACTGCTCCCCTTCCTGATAATGTCCCAGCGCCGCGTTGTAATTCTTGCGAATCGCCTCCGAAGTTGCCAAATCGCTGAAGCTTTGCGCCAATACCGAGCGCAATTCTTTTTCTTGCGCATCTGCCTGTTGCTTCTGCCTTTCCGTCAGATTGGCTCTCGCGAGTACCGCCGGATCAACTTGGGCAAAGGGATCGGCGTTCGCCGCTTCCCCTAGATTGGCCTGCGTCTTGTCGTCGATTGTGGGAGGAAGAATCACCGCAGCAGACGTAGCGGAATTCGCTCCTTCTTCAGCGAAATGTGCGGCCATGCCTTGTTGGCTGGATTGCAAAACCTTATTTTGCAGCGCTCGCGCCTTTTCCAGAAACGTCTCGCCTTCTTCTTTTCGTCCAGAAGCCGTCAGTATCCGGCCGAGATCAATGTACGCCCGGCGAATCTGATAGTTCGAACGTGACTCATCCGCGCCAGTATAGAGAATCGCCTTCCGAAAATATTCTTCCGCCCCGGTCATGTCGTTCACCGCGTAAGCGTTCAGTCCAAGATACAGCCACGGGTCTGGCGCTTCCGGATTTATGGTGGCGGCATGTTTCAAATACTTGTTGCCCTCGTCGTATTTCCGCTCGCCGGAACTGACAAAGCCCATCATGTAGTTCGCCAAATAATCTTGAGGATAGAATTCTAATTCCTTCTTGAACTCCGCACTGACTTCCGGAGTTGCAGCCCATTCATTGCTGGCGAGGTGCGCGAGTCCCAGAAAATAGTGAGCATGCGGCGTGCGCGTATCCAGCTTAATGGCCGCTTCAAATTCCCGAATCGCCGCCGGCATATCGCCTGCATCGCGATACGCCCGTCCAAACATCACGTGGATTGATCCAGAATCACCCGCCACGCTAATCATCTGCGCGAAGACCTGGTCGGCCCGAGATCGGTCGCCCGCATCCTTGGTTGCCAGCAGTGCAATCGCCAGCGTGTACAGATTCTCAATAGTTGGAGCTATGTCCGCCGCTCGCGTTAAAGCGTGCGCCGCCCGCGGATAGTCATTCTTGCGGGTCCACGCTTGGCCCAGTATCTGAAACGCTCGCGCATTGTTGGGATCGTCGAGAAGCGCACGGTCGGCTTCCGCAATGGCCTCATCGGCCTGGCCGCCCTGCAGCCTCGCAATCGCCAAATCCACGCGCGTGTCTGGAATACTCTCAAAATCCAGCGAACGGGTGTAAAGCTCAGAAGCCTGCGAATAGGCAGATTCAAGCAGCCTGACCTGACCTAATTCACGCAATGCCAGTGCGATTAGCATCTCGCTGGAATGAGCAACCGCTGCAGGCTCTCCGGAAGACTTCGCACGCTGTGCCTGATCAAGTCGTTTTTGGAGTTGCACGGCCGCGTCATTGGGTTGGTCGGCGCTCGAATTCGAAGGCTTGTGCTTGTCGGTGCCAACTGCACCCGCTTGCGGCATTCCCCAGGCGTGGCCTGCCAGAAATAATGAGCAAGCGCACAGTGCCAGACTTCGCCGTCGCACTGTGGCTCGGCGCAACCTCACTTCATTTTGCTGGAAATTCACGAAGAGAAAATCCCATGGAGCAGTTTCAAAAATAAGCGGCGGGACTCGAAATAGCAAGTCCCGCCGCTGAAGGAGTTAACTACGTACGATTCGTGAAGCTTAGAAGTAGAACCTCAGTGTGTACTGAAGTTCGCGCGCAGCCTGCACGATGAACGTCTTGCCAAAGTTCCCGCCGATACCGCCGGCGTTTTGGCTGGTGACAACGTTGTTGGACAGGTTGGGCGTTACGCCAGTCATTGTGTTCACGGTCAAACCGCACGGTCCCACTGCGTCGTTGCAGTGCAAGCCGTTGGCTCCGTAGCCTGCGCCTTGCAGGTCGTTGCCGGTAAAGTTCGGATGGTTGAATGCGTTGAAGAAGTCCATGCTGAACTTGACCCGGTAATGTTCCTTGAAATACCAGTTCTTGGCCATCTGGAAGTCGATGTTGCGGAAGGTCGGACCATAGCAGGTTCCCCGGCCGACGGTACCGATCGTCCCGAGCGTGTAGCCAACTACGGTAAACGCCGCGGGATTCAGGATTTGGTTGGCGTTCTCGCCGGAGTTGCAGCCTATCCCAGTGGCGTTTGGCCGTTGGTTTTGGGAAAAGCCAGTACCGGTCAGGGAGTTGAGCGGGCTGGAGACAACTACTGAGGTTACACCACCAGCGCATGCAGTCCAGGTACTTCCCGGAGGACATGCATAGGTCAAGCTGTTCCCGGCTGCACCGTTGCTGTACACCGTTAAGGAAGAGCCAGAGCTTATGCTGATGATGCTGTTGGCTTCCCAGCCGCCAAGTACTTGACGAACAAGCATGCTCTTATTTGCCAGCTTCGGCAGATAGAACACTTCGTTAGCCACAAAAATGTTCGGGCGGTTAATGTTCGTATTGCCCTTGCTCAGGCTGGTGTTCGAAGGGTCAATGAATGCCTGGGCGTTCACGCTGCCAGACGAATTGTCCAAGTCGACGTCACCGATGGAGTGAGACCAAGTGTAAGCCGCTTGGAACGTGGAGTAGTTACCGGTCCGCGCTCGGAACAGCGCTTGCAAGGAGTGATAACTGGCGTGGCCGCCGCGCGCAAACAACCCAATCGTGCCAAAGTTGTCTGCGGGACGCAGAGCATTCAGGGCGGTGCCGCTCGAGAACGCTCCCGCCAGCCAATCGGCTTGCGCAATGCGGTTCAAATCGGCCATTGAGGTCAGGTGGATGCCGGCGTTTCCTACGTAGCCGACAGACAACGTTGTGTTGCGGGCAAGTTCCCGTTCCACAGAGGCGTTCCACTGCCAGCTGTTCGGTGTAACGGCCGCAGGATCCTTTGAAGCGTTCGGCGAAACTGCCGGGTTCGACAACGGCGACGGGGTAGAGAAAGTACGCACATCGGTCGCGTTGATGACGAACGGCGCAGTACGCGCCAGTGATTCATCAATGCCCACCAGTTCGCGCTGATAGAATTGTCCCACTCCGACGCGAACCGCAGTCTTGCCATCACCCTTCACGTCCCAAGCCAAGCCCAGGCGGGGAGCGATGTCATGGTTGCTGTTGTTCACCAAGGCGCGGTTTGGCCCAGGTGTGCCGGAGGAAAGAGGTAGCGTAACTCCCAGGGAGCTCAATTGGGACGCTGCCGCTCCGCAAGGATTCGTACCCGGAACGATCAAAACACCATTGCAAGCGTCGGACGGATTGGCCTTCGCTTCGGTTGCACTCCAATCAGCCATGCTGAAGCTTGCCCAAGTATTGGTCTGGGAATACGGTTCGCGGTAGAAGGACCAGCGGAATCCATACGAGAGCGTGAGGTTGCGCCGTACCTTCCAAGTGTCGCCAATGTACCACTCGAAGTCATGCCAGATTACCTGAGCAAGACCGTTGACGCTGTTTTCGCTGGAATTGAAGATGTTGTTTGGCGCCAGGTAATTTGCCAACTGGTTGTTGGTGTTTACACCGGATACGCAGCCCGCCGGTGCGGTGGACGAGCAAGTGAACGGGTTACCTGCCGGGAAAGCGGGCTGGTCGTTACCACCGTTGTTGAACTCATCCTTGGCGTTGGTGCTCCAGTAGGCTCCGAACTTCCATACGTGGTTGCCCTGCACCTTCGAAACGTTGTCCTGCAATGCATACAGGTCTTCATGGTTGGCATAGGGAGCAATCGTCCACATCGTTTGGCCGTTACCATAGGGCGACAATCCGCCCCATGCACCACCGCCGTTGATAAACGCTCCGGGCTGTTTCAGCGAAGCGGGCCAGGCGGTCGGAATCGCGGCGTTCACCTGCGCCACATACGCCGCAGACGAAGGGGTAAGCGACGTGATGATTGCGTTGTGGCCATAACCAAATTCCACGTCATTCACCATGGAATTACCGATTTGCGTGGTCAACTTGGCCATCACGCTCTTCGACGGCTGGCTCCAATCCGATTGCAAGCTCGGGAAGAATGTATCTCCCCAAAACAGGTTCGGGTTGGGGGCTGGGCTGGTCCAAGAATCATTCGTCCAACGGAAGGTGATGCGGTTGGATTTCGTCACATCATAGTCGGTGCGAATGTTCCACTCGCTCCAGTTGGTCTTAATGTTTTCTGGGCTGGCCCAGTTGTTGCCGTTGGAATCAAGAGTCTTGTTGGGGTCTGGGTAGAACTGCGCCAAGAGCGCGCCGGCTGGATCTACGCTCGCAAACTTCAAAGGATTGCCCGGCGCCTGGAGAGCCGTGGGGATCGTCGGTAGAGTTGCGCCGCACTGATCCTTCGTCGCGGAACCGAAACCGCTGAAATCACCGGCCTTTTCCGCAGCGGTCGGGACGCAAGCCGACACCGATTGTCCGCTGATTTCGCGATTCCATTCCTGGTTCCAGAAGAAGAACAGCTTGTTCTTCAGGATTGGACCGCTGATGTGATAGCCCCAGTCATTGCGACGTTCTTCGGTGGTTCCGGTCTGGTTGGCGTTCGAAAACCAGTTGTTAGCGTCCAAGGCGTTGTTGCGGCCGGCATAGAAGAGGCCGCCATGAAATTGATTTTCGCCAGCTTTCGTGGTGATGCTGATGATGGCGCCAGAAGCCTGTCCATACTCTGGACCGTAGGAGTTGCGCAGCATCTTGAATTCAGCGATGGCGTCCGTCGAGGGGTAAACCAAGATCGTGCGGTTCGAACCAACGTCGTTGTTGTTGACGCCGTCGACCAGGAACAAGTTGTTCGTGTAAGGATTGCCGTTCACGGTGAAGTCGCTGCCGCCGGACAAGCCCTTACCTACTCCGTTAAAGTCTTTCGCGGTCGAAACGCCAGGCGACAAGGTCACCAGGCCCATGAAGTTTTCGCCGTTCAAAGGCAGTTCGCGCACTTGTTGGCCTTCCACAACTTCGCCAGCCGCCGCGGATGTGGTCTGCACTTGCACGTCGGAAGCTTCCACCGTCACCGTTTCGCTCGCAGCACCAATCGAGAGCTGCGCGTTCACTTCGGTGTTGGTCGACGTGTGCACTTCTACGCCGGTTGATACGAATTCCTTAAATCCGGTCTGCTTCACGCGCACTTCATACGTGCCGATCGGCAATTGCGAAACGGTAAAGTTGCCCGCGTCGCTGCTCGTGGCGTTATACGTTGCGCCGGTGCCGACGTTCTTCACGGTAATCGTCGCACCGGACACGACTGCGCCGGTGCTGTCGGTAACATTTCCATTGATTGTGCCGTAATAAATTTGCGCCTGGGAGACAGGGCTGCTGACTAGCATCACCACTATTCCGAGGATGAGGAGCGAAAGGAGTCCGAGCCAAGATCGGCCGGACGGACGGACTGACGTACCTGCACGGTTCAACATTCGTGACACCTCGAGTTCAATTTTTACTCGACTGGAAACTAGGAAAAGCACCCCTACTGCATGCACCCGACCAACGACCTGCTACACGTCCTCGTTAGGAGGAACGCTGTGGCTCGCAGATTTCAACCCCTGAAATCGCGCAGATCCACATTTGTCAGCATTAGGCATCAACTGGAAAATCATGTCAAGCGAAAAATATCGTTATTCTAATGGAATTTGTAAATTCTCGATTTGGTATTCTACCTGACCTCCCTACTGTTTCTAATATAAAACCATTACCATTCTGTTTTCAGTGACATACCCAGATTGGCCATCTACCGCACGGACCGTGGCTACAAATACTAATATCGTACTTTTCGGCTCGCAGCGATCGCTCGTCGCGTTCCCATCACCATTTCATCCATTCTTTCCATGCAATATTAAGCGTTGCGCGATAGAATGCCCCACCGTTCATCTGGCTTCCGACTTCGCTGGGGTGCGAAGATCTCAGACAGAAAATGCGGCGCGCGCGTTCCATCGCGGGAAAGTCGCTCACAGGTCTACTCGGCATGACATCCACTAAGGCACCCCACTCCAAAGGCGGCGCCGTCACCTTAAAAGCAGTCGCGAAGCATCTCGGCCTCACTCCGGGGACTGTCTCGGCGGTCCTGAACAATTCCTCCGCCGCGCGCTCCATCCCCGAGCACACCCGCAAACGCATCCTCGCCGCAGCTCGCGAGCTGAACTACCGCCCGAATTTTCTCGCCCGGTCCCTTCGCGTCCAGCGAACATTTTCCGTTGGTGTGATCACCGAAGAAATTGGCGATGCGTATGGCGGCATGATCGTCAGCGGCATCGAACAATACCTTAGCGAGCGCGGTTTCTTTTTTCTTACTGTCGCGCACCGTCACGATCCGCGCCTCTTGCAGACCTATTCCGAAATGTTGATGGCGCGCGGCGTCGAAGGATTCATCACCATCGATACTTCTGTCGCAGAACAGCCGCTGCTGCCTACCATCGCCGTGGCCGGCCATGAAAAAGTCGAAAATGTCACCAACATCGTTCTGGACCACCGCCGCGCGGCGCAACTGGCGCTGCATCATCTAAAGCAGCTTGGACATCAACGCGTCGCCTTCCTTCGCGGCCAGGCAAAGAGCTCAGACTCGACTGCGCGCTGGGAAGCCATCGAAGAAGTCGCACGTGAAATTGGAATCCGTATTCAACCCGAACTGGTGGTCCAGCTCGAAGGTATCGACTCCACGCCGGAACTGGGCTATCCCTACGGCAAACAGCTTCTTGAACGCAAGATCCCGTTCACGGCGCTCTTTGCCTACAACGACATTTCCGCGATTGGCGCCATGCGCGCCTTCCAAGAAGCTGGCCTAACCGTTCCTCACGATATTTCAGTCGTGGGATTCGACGATATTTCTTTGGCATCATTTTCCATCCCGCCGCTGACCACGGTGCGTCAGCCTTTGCTGAAAATGGGACGTATTGCCGCGCAAACGCTGCTTGACCGCATCGAGGAACGCGCATCTTTTGTTCCTGAAATCGCCATCGAGCCAGAATTGGTCGTCCGCAAGTCCACCGCACCGCCGAAATGCACTTAATCGGCGCCACCAGGTATCCAGGGCCGCTCTTTTCGCGTCTATTCTCCTAACGGGTCAGTGAACCTCTCGGGCTAACGAGAACAGCGTCCCGAGATGACTCAAAGACGGGCCAGGTCGAAAGAGTGGTGCGTGATACGAATTCTGCAACGCTGGGCGGCAGCTCCGCGCGTACCCGTTTACCTTTTGCTCTTTTGTCTTAGCATTCCGTTCGCCCTGCGCGCCCAACTTTCCACGCCCGATCATCTTGCCGACCCCGGATTCTGGCCCACCAAGCCCGATCTTCCCCGCAATGAATATGTCGGCCCGTCCGCCTGTGCCTCGTGCCATCCCACCATCTTCGCCGCGCAGCCGAAGACCTCCATGGCGCGTACCGCGCAGTTTGCCGAGCGCGACGCTCTCCTTCATGCTCATGCAAAACTGAATTTCGAAGTCGGGCCTTATCGCTACGAAATTTCCTCGCAGGGCGCGGAGCCTACCTACTCCATCACATCTCCCGACAAGACTCTCGCAGTCGCTTTGCAGTGGGCCTTCGGTACCGGGCGCGTCGGCCAGTCGTATCTTTTCCGCGCACCCGACAAAAGCTATCGCGAAGCGCGTGTAACCTTTTTTTCGTCTATCGACAATCTCCACTTCACGCCAGCGCGGGCCTTCACCACTGTCCCGAATATCGACGAAGCCATGTATCGCACCGTCAGCCAATCCGAAATCGCCCGCTGCTTCGGCTGCCACACCACCGCCGCGGTCAGGAATAATCAGGTCGACGAAAGAAATCTTTTCCTCGGTGTTACCTGCGAGGCTTGTCATGGTCCGGGGGCAAAACACGTCGCCATCATGCAAGCTGCCGAGCTCGCCGGCACGTCCTACTCCGGTCCGCCTTTTGTCCTCAATCCCGCTTCTCTCGATCCTATGGATTCCGTGGATTTCTGCGGCGCGTGCCACGCCACTTGGTGGGACGTAAAACTCTCTGGCATGAAAGGTGTCGCCAACGCTCGCTCACAGCCGTTCCGCCTGGAACTTAGCAACTGCTGGGGCAAAGGCGATTCGCGCCTTACTTGCATGGGCTGCCACGATCCACATTACCAACTGGATTCCGTGCCGGAAAATTACGATCACGTTTGCCTCAGTTGCCACGCTGCGGCTGCCGCCGCGACCGCCGGAAATACCGGCTCGCAGCAACCCGCCACTCATCCTTCGTTACACTCGTGTCCAGTGGGAAGCAAAGCTTGCGTAACCTGCCATATGCCCAAAGTTATGGTTCCCGAGATGCACTATCGCTTCACCGATCATAAAATCCAAATCACTCATGCCGGCGAAGCCTACTCGGAATAGCGATTTCCCTCTAAAGTTCGTCGACCAGCAGCCTCATCGAACGCCAATTAAATTTTGCCCGCGTCCTGCTTTTGCCCGCTGCCTTCCGTTAATGTTACGTACTTGTCGATCGGCAAATCCGCAAATCGCTCTACCAAGCCGCTCGGCCCCGGCCATTTCACTTCTACCCAATCCATCTTCAAACGCTTCCCAATCCCCAGCACTAGTCGCGGATCATGCGACGACAGGAAACTTCCGCCGCCTACCTTCATCCGATTGCGCTGCAAATCTCCCGCCTTGTACGTTACTCGGGCTCCCAACGCATCGCGATTGGCTCTTTTCCCCACCAACTGAATCCCCAACCAGTGGTTCTGCGCGCCCACATTATTCCGCAACAGCAGTGGCGCTCCATCATTGACGGAAATCAGGACGCCCAGCGCGCCGTTATTCATAAAGTCGCCCACCGCCAGCCCGCGCGACGAAAAATGCTTCGTAAACACTGGCCCGCTCTCCGCACTCACGTTTTTAAAGGTCTTGCCATCATTGTGAAACAACAGCAGCGGCTCCTGAAAGGTCACTTGCTGCGAAAATTCGCCCACCAGATCATCGGGAAATCCATTCGACAAAAATAAATCCAGATTTCCATCATTGTCATAGTCCAGAAACTTCAATCCCCAGCCGCTCATCCACCGCGTCGCCATCCCGATCCCGGCGTTCATCGCCACATCATCAAACGTCCCGTCGCGATTATTTTTGTACAGCGAGAAAATTTCCTGATCGATGTTGGCAACAAAGATGTCCATCCAGCCATCTTCATCGAAGTCCGCTGAATCCACGCCCATTCCCGACCGCGCCCGCCCGTCCGAGCTGTATGCCACATCCGCCGGCAGCCCAATTTCTTCGAACTTTCCGCCATGGTTCTGCCACAGAAAATTTCCTACCGTGTCGTTCGAGACGAACAAATCCATCCATCCATCATTATTAATGTCGGTCGCCACCACGCCCCACGCTTTTCCCGAATGGCTGGCGATTCCCGTTTCTTCGCTCACGTCGCGAAATGTTCCGTCTCCATTGTTGTGAAACAGCCGGCTTGGCCGCGGCTTGAAAATTCGTGGGATGCAGTAATGCTGCACGCCATTGGTCTCGATTCCGCAGCTCATCGTCTTGTCGAATTCCACGAACCCGCATACAAATAGGTCCAATCGCCCATCGTTATCGTAGTCAAACCACACCGCGCTTGAATTCCAGCCAGGCGCCGCCACTCCCGCCTTCTCCGTCACATCCGTGAACGTGCCATTCCCGTTGTTGTGATACAAAATGCTGCGTCCGTATTGCGTGACGTAAATGTCAGGGAACCCGTCGCCGTTGTAATCCCCCACCGCCACGCCCATTCCGTACCCGCCGCCCAGCACGCCCGCTTTTTCCGTAACATCCGTGAACGTTCCATCGCGATTGTTGCGATACAGCGCATTTCGCAGCGGCGGTTTGGGGTCGTAAAAATCGCACTTCCCGCTGTTCACCAGGTAGATGTCCATCCACCCATCGTTGTCGTAATCCAGAAACGCGCAACCCGCTCCGCTCGTCTCCGGCAAATGTTTCTCCGGCGACATTCCGGCCACATGCTTCCAATGGATTCCACTCTGTGCAGCGGAGATTTCTTCAAACGTAGGCGCTGTTGCTCCCGGAATCCCCCAGGGCATCGGCGCATGCAGTAAATGCGCTGCGCCCCCGGCAAATACCGGCATCGCTTGCAGGAATTTTCTTCTCGATACGTTGTTCGCCCGGCGCAGTAACTCGCTCCAGCCCCGTTTTCTTGCCATGCGCTTCACAATACCACGCCGACTTTCCTTCCCGGAATCCTGCATCCCTTGCGTTCGTAGGAACCACGGATTCATGTAAGCGAGTTATCCCAAAATATAAACGTCTCGGTGTCATCCTGAGACCGCGCCTTCCGCGGACGAAGGATCTCAACTGTTGCTCTGCCTCCCAATTGTTCCTCGCCGGGCTATGCTACGATTCAGAAAGTTTCTCTCTTACGCAAAAATGCTGCGTCAAACCACATTAGGTCGCCACGTACGAGTCATTGGCCTGGTCTTTCTCGCTCTCCAATTTTTCTCGCCGACTCAGACCCTCGCATCATCGATCCAAATGCGATCCGCCGATGATTTCGATGCTCTCTCCCGCTCGGCCACCGCCGCCCGCGAAGCAGGCCGCCCTGCCGACGCCATCTCCCTCTATCAACGCGCGCTCCAACTTCGGCCCGACTGGGTCGAAGGCTGGTGGTATCTCGGTACGCTGCTCTACGACGCCGATCAGTTCCGCGACGCCATTCCTGCCTTCCAAAAAGTCGCCGAACTCGCCCCGCAAGCTCCTGACACGCAAAATTTTCTGGGCCTCTGTGAGTTCGAAGTCGCCGACTACGATTTGGCCCTGCAACATCTGAATAAAGGTCACGCCTTCGTGTCAGCGCAAGACGATCCGCAGCTCGCGCGCGTCGTTTCCTATCACCTCGCGCTGCTCCTGAATCGCACTGGCCAATTCGATCGTGCCCTGGCCATTCTCTCCAAAGATTTTTCGCAGGGTGCTCCGCCCTCTCAAGTGGCCTTCGCTTTCGGTCTAGCGCAACTTCACATCCCGCTCTTGCCTAGCGAAGCCGACGCCTCCAAAGACGCTCTAATCCAAAACGTCGGCCAGCTCTCCGCGCTTGTCTCTCAAGGTCACGCCTCGCAGACGCTCGATTCCTACGCCACGCTCATTCAACAAAATCCCAAGGTTCCCTATCTCCGCTCCGCCTACGCCGCGGCTCTGGAGGCCGCAGGCCAGCACGCGCAAGCCCTCGAACAAACCAAGCTCGACCGAATTCCCAAAATTTCAACAACGGTTGATCTGAAGCTAGCCGCACTCTACGCAAACGACGCCGGACGCACTCGCCTCGGCTTACCTCCCGACTCTGCAAAAACATCCGCCCCGGCAAATATCAGCGATCCCAACGCGGCATGGCAGCGAGCCACCCAACTCTTTTCCGCCGATCGTTACGCCGACGCCATTCCTTACTTGAAATCCTGGCTGGCCAGCAAAAATCAGGACGGCACCGCCTGGGCCATGCTCGGTCTCTGTGAATTCGAGACTCGCGATTACGACAACGCCCTGCTTCACCTCGAAAAAGGTGCCAGCCTCGGCCTCGGCGGCTCGCCCGACTCCGTTCGCATCGCACGTTATCGGCTCGCGCTGCTTCTGATACGCAACGCGCAATTCGATCGAGCGGCCACGCTCCTTGTTCCCGAAGCCGAAGGCAATCCTCTTGCCCCAGAAATTCAATTCGCCTTGGGACTCGCTCTTCTCCACAAAAAAGTGTTGCCAGATCAGGTTTCAGCTAACGAAACGCCGCTCGTCCAATCCGCTGGAGAAATTTCCCTGCTTCTGCACCAAAGCAAATACGATGCTGCGTTTCCCAAGCTCCAGCAGCTCATCCAGAAATATCCCACCAACCCGCTGCTTCATTATGTTTACGGCCTCGGCCTCGCTTCGCTCTCCCGCTACGAGGATGCCGAAGCCCAATTCAATGAGGAATCCCGCATCTCACCGCAAAGTGAATTACCCTACGTGCAGCGCGCCTTCGTCGAACTGCAAACGCGTCGCCCCGCCGATGCCCTGGCCTCCGCGCAGCACGCTGTGCAGCTCGCCCCAGATTCTGCCGAGGCACACTACGTCCTCGGCCGCAGTCTTCTGGAATTAGGGAAATATCAGGAAGCCTCGCAGGAATTACAAATTGCCGCCCGCCTCAATCCCGGCAGCCCGGAAGTGCATTTCAATCTCGCCAAAGCGTACGCCAAACTCAATCGTCGCGAAGATGCCGAACGCGAACGCTCCACCTTTGCCCGCCTCAACGCAGAAATCGAATATCAACGCAGCCACCAAGGCAGCCAAGCCTACGGCGCCGCCCACACCGCCTCCGAGCTCTCCCAATCGCAAGCCCAGCCTCAATCTCCGCCGCAACAAGCGCCTCCCCCAAAATAAAAAGGTGCCCCGAACTTCGAGGCACCCTTCTACAGGCCCGGCTTCTGACGTCCTTGATCCCTACGCTTCCGCGTGGCGCTGGCTATTCGGCTTCGATCCGCTCAACGCATAGAACAAAATGTAGAGATAACAAATGACCGGCAAGAAGAACGCGTGGTGAATGCCAATTTTGTCTGCGATCCAGCCCTGAGCGAGCGGCACAATTGCTCCGCCTACGATCGCCATAATCATGATTCCTGAACCGTCGCCAGTGAGCGGCCCTAACTCCGCCACGCCTAAAGTAAAAATACTGGGGAACATGATCGAATTGAAGAAACCCACTAAGATGATGCTCCACATGGCCACGGGTCCCGTGCTTAACATCGAGATCGCAACCAGCACGCTCGTCGCCATGGCGCAAATCCCGAGCAGCAATCCGGTATTCGCCGTGGCCTTTCCACGATTCAACGTGGCGAGTAGCGCAATCGAGGCTGTCGCGACTGCAACCAGGACGAACAGCGGCCGCCCTTCAACCAGCAGCCACTCAAGCCATATCAGATTGGGCACCCCAGGTTGGTATCCCTCCGGTATGAGCTTTGCTATCGGATAGGAAAAAAAGATTAGCCCAATGCTAAGAGCAGATACCAGCCACATATATTTGGCTTTCGCACCGCCAAGGAAATTCGATCCGATGAATCGCCCCAGCATTGCTCCTCCCCAGTAGAACGCCACGAAGCTAGCCGCAACTTTTTCCGCCAGACCTCCAATCCCGGGCTCGTGGAAGTATTTGACCAAAAAGCTGCCGATAGAAACTTCAGCTCCGACGTAAAGGAAAATGCCGATCGCACCCAAGACCAAATTCCGGTGCCTCCAGATCGAGTCATTCACTTTTTCGCCGACTTTGTGTTGCGCATGTTCGATCTTTGGCAACTTGAAAGTGGCGATGGCAATAGCCAGCAGTACCAATACAACGCCCAGGCCAACATAGGGGCTCTTGACTGTCGCTGCTTCGTGCACGCGATACGCTTGCAGAGCGTCCGGCGCCAGTGCTCGTATCTCTTCCATAGCTTTCGGCGCAGCGCTGAGAATCAACAATCCGCCGAAAAATGGAGCTAAAAAGGTGCCCAGCGAGTTGAATGCCTGCGTCAGGTTTAGGCGGCTGGAAGCCGTTTCCGGCTTGCCCAGTACGGTTACATAAGGATTTGCCGCAACCTGCAAACACGTGATGCCCGCCGCTAACACGATCAATGCTCCGAGAAACAGTGGGTAAGAAGGCACCATGGCCGCCGGCACAAATAGGAATGCTCCCAGACCCATGGTAAGCAGCCCCAGCACCATTGAGCGCTGATATCCAATCCAATCGATGATTTTGGCCGCGGGTATGGAAAAAATAAAATACGATCCAAAGAATGCGAACTGAATTAGCATCGACTTGAAGTAGTTCAGATCAAAAATCGATTGAAGATGCGGAATCAGAATATCGTTCAAGCAGGTTAGAAATCCCCACATGAAGAACAACGTAGTTACAACTGCGAGTGCGCCTCCATAGCTTTTTTGTGGACCCGGCGCCGCCGTGGTCTCCACCGCCGCACTCGGCGTGCTGATGTTGGGCATCGTGTTTTCCTTTTCTCCGCTTATCGCGGCGCACCCATTCCGCTGAGATAGTGCCACAGCTCTTTGCCGATGCAAATGTTTCTTGTCACAACGTGCGAATCAGGAATGGTGTATAAACAATTGCCGTATCGTTATTCTGCTCGCTATCGAGAGTCTCCATGCACGCTTTGCATCGCTTCTACGTACTCGCTTTCGCCGTCCTTTGCGCTCTCGCCTTCACGCCACAAGCCCTGCACGCGGAAAAATATTCTTCCGTGGTCATCTGGTCGGAGCCCGGCCTGCCCACCACCGATTCACCCGCTCCCTCCGCCGCCCAACTCAGTTCCATCTTTCCCGAAGCGCATCTCGTCTCTGCCGAACAACTTCCCGCACAGCTAACAGATCCGCAAACGCATCTGCTCATTCTCGCACAAGGCTCCGTAGTCCCCGAGTCTGCCTGGTCCGCCATTCAGGCGTACTTGCAACGCGGCAGCAATCTCCTCGTACTCGGTGGACGCCCCTTCACTCGCGCTGCTTATCGTGATTCTTCCGGCTGGCATCTTCGCGACTACAGCGTCCGCTTCTCCCGGCTTCTCAACATCGATCAATATCAAGCCACTCCCGGCTCTTCCGGCGCGAAGTTCTCTCCCAATCCCGATATTCCTATCCAGCTTCCACATTTCACTTGGCAGCAAGCCTTCAGCCCGATCATCCGACTAAGCTCATCCGATCTCTACAATCGCGGTGGTTCCGCTGGTTCACTCGACGCGCGTCTCGACACTCTGGTCTGGGGCGTTTCCAACGGGCGCCGCCTCTCCGCGCCCATCGTCCAGATCGACCACATCTCCGGCGCCTTCACCAATGGCCGCTGGATTTTCATCGCCGCTGAACTCGCGCCGGACTTCTACTCCTCCGCCGATTCCTCTCAACTCCTTCGCTCCCTCGCCGATCGCACTCTCCAAGGCGCCGAAGAATTCACCGTACGCCCCACTCTTCCTCTCTACCTTCCCGGCGAGCCCATCGAACTCGAGACCGTTTTCCGCTCTGCTTCAAACGCAACCACCGCTTCTCCCGACGCACCACTCACCGTTCAAATCTCGTCCTATCCCGAAGCCCAGCCCAATCAAAAACAAACCGTCACCATGACGCTCCCGACCTCCACCACTACACTTCTTCCCGCACCTCAACCCAAGGGTCTTCACATCATCGAAGCGCGTCTCTTCGAAAGCAGAGCGCTCCGCGCCACCTACCACTCCGCCTTCTGGATCCGCGATGAAGCGTTCCTCCGCTCTGGCGCCAAGCTCGGCGCGAATTCGGACTATTTCACGATCGATGGAAAACCCCTCGCCGTTGTCGGCACCACCTACATGTCCAGTGAAGTGCAGCGCCTCTACTTCGATCATCCCAACGTCTACGTCTGGAACAACGATCTCGCCCTGATCCACGATGCCGGGCTCAATATGCTGCGCACCGGCTGGTGGACTGGCTGGGACAAACTCTGCGATGAAACCGGCCGCCCCTACGAGCGCACCCTGCGCACTCTCGAAGCCTATCTAATGACCGCTCGCAAATACGATCTCCCCGTTCAATTTAATTTTTTCGCGTTTCTTCCCGAAGTTCTTGGCGGTACCAATCCCTACCTCGATCCACAAGCCATTCAGAAACAACACAATCTGGTGCAATCCGTTGTTGCCCGCTTCCACGACGTGCCTTATCTCGCGTGGGATCTCGTCAATGAGCCCAGCTTCTCCAAACATCTCTGGAAAATGCGTCCCAACGACGATCCCATCGAACTCGCTGCCTGGAACGCGTGGCTCGCGAAAAAATATCCCGATCGCGCTGCACTGGCCGCCGCATGGAATGTTCCGCCCGATTCCATCGCCGGCACCATTTCTCTGCCCACCGACGACGAGTTCAACGTGCGCAGCATGTACGTTGGAGTGAATTCGCTTCGCGTCTACGACTACACCGAATTTGCGCAGGAACAATTTGCCGGTTGGGTTCGCGACCTGCGCGAAGTCATTCATAAGACCGGCTCCGAGCAGCTCATCACCGTTGGGCAAGACGAAGGCGGTTACCAGGATCGCCTCTCCCCCGCATTCTTCGCGCCGTACGTCGATTTCACCACCAATCATTCCTGGTGGCAGAATGATTTCCTTCTCTGGGATTCTCTCGTCGCCAAGCAGCCCGGCAAAGCCATGCTCATTCAGGAAACCGGACTGCAGCGCGAACTCACGCTCGACGAAATCGCGCGCCGCGCTCCCGAACAGGAAGCCGCACTTTTCGAACGCAAATTCGCTATGTCCTTCGTGCAAGGTTCCGGCGCCATCGAATGGCTTTGGAATTCCAATTCCTACATGACCGAAAGCAACGAGACGCCCATTGGCGCGCTCCACGCCGACGGCAGCGAAAAGCCCGAAGCCACCGTTCTCCGCGACATGGCCAAGTTTGCCGCCGCTGCTTCGCCCTACCTCAAAAATCCCAAGCCACCGGAAATCGTTGTCGTTACTTCGCAAGCCGCCCAATTTTCCGTGATGGCCGAACTGCAATTAGCCGCCCAACAAAACGCCGTCCGCGCACTCGCCTATGGCCTCCATCAACCCTGCTCCATCCTCGCCGAAAATCAAATCGACAAACTCGGCTCCCCCAAACTCGTCATCCTCCCCTCCGCCCAAGCTCTCCGCGAATCCACCTGGCAAGCCCTACTCGCCTACGTAAAATCCGGCGGCAACCTCCTAGTCACAGGCCCCGTCTCCCGCGACGAACACTGGCACCCCATCGACCGCCTCACCCCACTCGGCATCAAAGGCCACATCGAACCACTCACTTCTCACACGTCGGAAATTCACTACGATGGCATCGACTCACGGTTTTCCATTCCTCTTTCTTTCGATCAGCAACAACAACAGGTGCTCGAAACTCTCAAATTTGACGAAGATGGCACTCTCAAGCGGCTTCCGTTTGGCAACGGGCAATTGTTCTGGTCTGCGGCCCCAGTAGAACTTTCCAACTCACCGCTTGCGACGGAGACCGTTTACAATGTCGTTCTAAATTTGCTCCACGTAGCTCCGCCATTTTCGGCACAAGTCTTGGCACCGCCGATGGCCCCCAACTCGCCGCCACCCGGGACACTCATCTATCGCATCGATCTCCAGGATTCGCTCTTGTACATCTTCGAATCCGAGTTCGATCAAGACACCAGCTTCAAACTCACAGACAACGCCACAGGTGCAGAACTCTCGCAACGTCTTCCAGCCCAGCACGCCGCTTTAGCCGTCATCGACAAACACACCAAAAAGGTCGTTGCCAAATACGGCTTCTGACCAATACTCACGTTTTTAGGGGAGCCTGTTCCGCTCTCAGGCTTAAGACGCATCAATTTTGCAGCACCGCCGATCACGTCAATCCGAACGGAGTCTGCGGAGTGAGGATGTCTGCGCCATCACGCGAAGTTTGCGTTATGAATCTCTCTTCGATCTTTGAACTCTTCAACTCTGAACTTTCAACTTCCTTCCCTACGGCAAGCCAAACACAAACAACCCCGACCCCGCCGCGATCGCCACATACTGCTTCCCATCCACTGCGAACGTTATCGGCGCCGCCACCACGCCTCCGCCCATCTGAAAATGCCACAACGCCTTCCCCGTAGCCGCGTCCAGCGCAATAAAATTCCCTTCCATATCGCCCGTAAACGCCAATCCGCCCGCCGTCGTCAGCACTCCCGACCAACTCGGCGTCACATGTTTGAACTCCCACTTCCGCTCGCCCGTCATCGGATCGATCGCTCGCAACGCGCCCCAATACGGCAACGATTCATCCGAGGGGAAATACGCGCTCCCGTAATATGCGTGCCCCTCTTCAAACTCCTGCGGCGCGGTGCTGAACACATCGCATTGCTCGCGCGCATTCACGTAAAACAATTTCGTCTGCGGATCGAACGACGGCGACATCCAGTTCGTCGAGCCCGCCGCGCCCGGGCACACCCGATTCCCCTCCAGCGTCGGCGAACTCTCTTTCGTGGCCACCGGACGTCCCTCCGCATCCTTTTCCTTACTCCAGGTCACGTTCGCGAACGGTTTGGAGAAGATCAGCTTTCCGTCCGTCCGGTCGATCAAATAAAAAAATCCATTTCGGTTCGCGTGCGCAATTAAATTCTTTCCGTCCATATCGATCATCACCGGAACCTGCGTCGAGTCCCAGTCATGCTCATCGTGCTTCGTATACTGAAAATACCAATTCAATTTCCCAGTATCCACATCCAGCGCCAGCAAACAATTGCTGTACAAATTGTCGCCCACCCGTTGCGCCGCGCGATTCGAAGGCGCCGGATTTCCCGTTGGCCAGAACAACTGATTCGTTGCCGGATCAAACACCCCGGTAATCCACGCCGGCGCACCGCCAATTTTCCACGAATCCCCTTCCCACGTTTCATGTCTCGGCTCTCCCGGCCCCGGCGTCGTATAGAACCGCCACTTCCGTTCGCCCGTCGCCGCGTCGTACGCTTCCACAAATCCGCGCGTCCCGTACTCCCCACCGGAAACGCCCACAATAATCATGTTTTTCACGGCCAGCGGCGCCATCGTGAAGCTGTAGCCTTTGCGATAATCAATCGCCGCCACATTCCACACCACCGCTCCGGTGCGCGCATCCAGTGCCACCACATGCGCATCCAGTGTGGCGAAATATAATTTGTCGCCCAGCATCGCGAAGCCGCGATTCACTCGCCCGCAGCACGGCCGAATGTCCGAAGGAAAAATGTACTGATACTCCCAGATCGGCCGTCCACTCTTTGCATCCAGCGCAAACGCGCGGTTATCCTGCGCCGTCCCATACAAAATTCCGTCCACCACCAGCGGCGTGGTTTCCCATTTTCCGAGCGCCCCCGACTGAAACACCCACTTCGGCGCCAGGCCCTTCACATTTCCGGTGTTGATTTGATCCAGCCCGCTGTGCCGCTGCCCCGAATAACTTCCCGAATACGTCAGCCAGTTCTGTGGTTCCTGAGCCGCATTGCGAATTCGTTCATAAGTAACCTGCTGTGCGCGCCCCAGCGTCGAGCATGCCAAACTCGCCAGGGCCACCATGCTCCACGCGATCAACAGCCGTTTCATCGCCATGGCCTTCATTCCGAGCTCGCAGTCGCACCCGCGCTTACGCTGACCAGATACGCCACAATATCCTCCAGCTCCTTGTCGCTCAGCGTCTTCGCGTCGTACGCCGGCATCCGCGATTCTCTCGAAATTTCACACGCCTTCAACTTGTCTTTTTCAAATACGTGAATCTGCTGTCCCATATCGATCATCTGCAAACTGAAGTTGTCTTCGTTCAACACCACGCCCGAATATTTCTTCCCGTCCGCCGTCTCCACATTCACACTCAAATATTCCTGCGGAAACTCCTTGGTGCTCTCAATCAATCCCCACGCTAGCCGCCGGTTCGGATTCCGCACCGATTCCACCAGCGAATCCATCGATCGCGCCGCGCCAATCGATGTCAGCTCCGGTCCCAGCCGCCCGCCTTTGCCATTCACCATGTGACACGTCGCACAACCCGGCACCCCATGAAACAGCGCGTCGCCCTTCGCCACATCGCCCGTCGGCGTCGCCTTTTTCTCCACGCTGCGGATGTACGTCACCACTTCCCAGATTTCTTCCGCGGTCATTCCCACGCCTTGACTCGTTGTGCCATTCGCCGGCATCGCCGTTCCCGGCACTCCCTCGTTGATCGTGCGATAAATTTCTTTGTCGCTGCTTCCGTGTTTCTTTTGCGCACGCGTCAAATCCGGCCCTCGCCCGCCGCCGCGCGCGCCCAGTCCATGGCAAAACGCGCAATTAATTCGAAATTGCGATTCGCCTAACTTCGCCGCTTTTGCATCACCCGCAAATGGATTCTTATCTTCGGCAGGAATCGTACGCGGAACAAACAGCAGGCAGGCCAACACTCCCAGCAGCGGGAACCTCATCCACCGGCTTAATTGCGACCACGGCATACTCGCTCGCACCGACAACGCCACTGACACCGTGACCATTCATCCTCCCACCCAGTCGGACTCAGTGCCGCGCATCATAGCACAGCCCCCAGCACCGTCTCGTCAACGCCTCAACTCAATTTTTCGCTGGAATTAATTCGCAGCAGAACTCCGAAACATCTCCCTAACGCCTCCGTGCCCTCTGCGCTCCAACCTCTGTGCACTCTGTGTTAAAGCCTTTCTCTTCGTCCTTACCCCTTCTTCGTCTCTTGCAAAATATTTCCCCCATCCACCACCAACACCTGCCCCGTCACATACGACGCCTCCGGCGACGCCAGAAAACAAACCGCCGCCGCCACCTCCTCCGGCTTCCCCGATCGCCCTACCGGCGTGCATTTCCCCGCCTCCAATTCCTCCGCCGTCGACGACCCCGTTGCGATCCATCCCGGCGCCACTGCATTAATCGTCACGCCAACTCCACCACTCGCAATCGCCACCGCCCGCATCATTCCATCCATCGCGCCCTTCGCCGCTCCATACGCTCCCGAATCCGCATTGCTCACCAGCGGCCCGGTCACCGACGACACATTCACGATCCGCCCGTACTTCTGCGACTTCATCACCGGCAGCACCGCCCGCGTCATCAGAAACGCCGTGTGCAACGTCAATCCCAATTGCCTTTGCCAGTCCGCAAAACTCAGCGTTTCAATCGCGCCACTCCCCGGCTGACGTCCACCTTGCGCCATTCCCGCGTTGTTCACCAGAATCTCGATGCGCCCAGTGCGCTTCTTCACTGCCTCCACAAACGCCGCCACCTGCGCTTCCTCCATCAAATCGGCCACATACGAAAACACCTTTTCGCCCGTCGCATCCAATTCCTTCGCCCGAGCGTGAATGCGTTCGCTCGTTGAAGTGATCGCCACCAGCGCCCCTTCTTCCAGCAACCGTTTCGCAATCGCGAACCCAATTCCTTCCGCGCTCCCCGCCCCGGTCACAATTGCCGTTTGCCCCTTCAGTTTTCCGCTCACAAAGTATCCTTAAACGCGAATGGCGGCTCGAACTTCCGCCGCCACCCGCCTCATCTCTGATTTTTCTCTAAGCGTGCGAAACCACTGCCTGCTTCTGCTCCACTACGTGCCCGATTCCCGCTTCCATCACGTCCAACGCCTCGTCCATCTGCTCGTCGGTAATCACCAGCGGCACCAGTATGCGCATCACGTTGTTGTACGTTCCCGCCGAAATGGTGATCAAGCCGTGCTCGTAACAATATTTTCCCAATTCTTTCGTCTCTTTGTCCGCAGGCTCTTTGGTCTCGCGATCGCGCACCATCTCGATTGCGCACATTCCGCCAAGCCCGCGTACCTGTCCAATCAGCGGCCACTTCTTCTGCCAGCCCTTCGCGCGCTCTTCGAACTTCTTTCCGATCGCCGTCGACCGTGCCAGCAATCCTTCCTGCTCAATCATCTCCAGCGCTGCCAGCGCCGCCGCGCACGATGCCGGATTTCCCGCGAACGTGCTTCCCAATCCGCCAACATGTGGCGCATCCATAATTTCCGCGCGACCCGTCACGCCGGCAATCGGCAAGCCCGCGCCCAACGATTTCGCCGTGGTGATTAGATCTGGTTCCACCCCATAGTGCTCGATCGCAAACATTTTTCCGGTGCGCCCGATTCCCGATTGCACTTCGTCCGCGATGAACACAATTCCATACTTGTTGCAGATCTCCCGCAACATTGGGAAAAATTCCTTGGGCGGCACAATAAATCCGCCCTCGCCTAGCACCGGTTCCGCAATGATCGCCGCCACCGAATCCACTGGCACCAGCCTCTTAAACGCATCCTCCAGGTGCGATGCGCACGAAACTTTGCACGAGGGATACGTCAGCCCATACGAACACCGATAGCAATACGCATACGGTATCCTGTACACGTCATTCACAAATGGCGCGAATCCGGCTTTGTACGACGTCTTGCTGGTCATCGACATGGTCAGCAAAGTTCGCCCGTGAAACGCATCTTCAAAACAAATTACCGCTGGCCGTTTGGTGTAAGCGCGCGCAATCTTCACCGCATTCTCCACCGCCTCCGCGCCGCTATTGATAAAAAACGTCTTCTTCGGCCCGCTGATCGGCGCCAAAGCATTCAGCTTTTCCGCCAGCGCCACGTATCCTTCATATGGCGTCACGCCAAAGCACAGATGCAAAAACTTGTCCAACTGCTCCCGCACCGCCTTCTGCACCTTCGGCGCGCGGTGCCCCACATTTAAGCAGCCGATTCCGCCAGCGAAATCCAGGTACCGGTTCCCGTCCACATCCTCAATCGTGGCGCCTTCCGCCTTCGCCGCAAATATTGACGTCACCAGCGATGGCCCGCGCGGAATCGCCGCTTCACGCCGCGCCAGCAGCGCCCGCGACTTTGGTCCGGGAATCTCAGTGCGAATCTGAATCGTCTTCATTGCCTGCTCCTTCTTCAATTTCAATCAGCTTCAATCAGCGCGAATCTCAAACTTTAGTACCAGCCAATCGGCGTCTCATCGAGGTTGACGTACACCTGTTTGGTCTCGAGATACTCCTCAAGCCCCCACGGTCCCAACTCCCGACCGAATCCAGACTGCTTGTACCCGCCCCACGGAGCTTCCACATACGTGGGCTGCATGTGATTCACCCAGATAATTCCCGCACGCAGTGATTTCACTACGCGAAACGCCTTGTAAATATCTCGCGTCCAAACCGCACCCGCCAGTCCATACGGCGTATCGTTGGCAATCCGGATCGCGTCGCCTTCATCCTGGAACGGAATCACGCTGGCCACCGGCCCAAAAATCTCTTCGCGGGAAATCCGCGCCGTGTTGTCGACATCGTAAAAAATCGTCGGCTCCACGTAATAGCCTTTGCCAAATTCCTTGGGCCGACCACCGCCAATCGCCGTCTTCGCTTCCTTCTTCCCTAGTTCCAAATACGACGTCACCCGGTCGTACTGTTCCTTGCTGACCAGCGGTCCCATCTTGGTGTCTCGCTCCAGCGGCGGCCCCAACTTGATTCGCTTGGCCTTCTCCGTCATCGCCTCCACAAACTTTGGATAAATCTTCTTCTCCACCAGGATGCGGCTACCCGCGGAACACACTTCGCCCTGGTTGATGAACACGCCAAACAGCGCCCCATCCACCGCCGCTTCCCAATCCGCATCCGCGAAAAACACGTTCGGCGATTTTCCGCCCAACTCTAACGTCACTCGTTTCAAGGTATCCGCCGCGGCTTTCACAATAATTTTCCCAACCGCCGCGCTTCCCGTGAACGCAATCTTGTCCACGCCCGGATGCGCCACCAGCGCCGCGCCGGTCACTTCGCCAACTCCATTCACCACATTCACCACGCCCGGCGGCAATCCCACTTCCTCAAACCAGTTGGCCACTTCCATCACCGTCAGCGGCGTCTGTTCCGCCGGTTTCAGCACGCAGCAGCATCCTGCCGCAAGCGCCGGTGCCAGTTTCCATGCCGCCATCAGCAACGGAAAATTCCACGGAATAATCTGCCCCGCCACGCCCACCGGCTCGCGCAGCGTGAAGCTCAGCGCATTCGCCGGAACCGGGTTCACGTGCCCCGTCACCTTATTTGCCAGCCCGCCGTAATACTCAAAACAGGTCGCCACGTCCGCGATGTCGAATTCCGCTTCCACAATCGGCTTGCCGCAATTTCGCGCTTCCAGCTCCGCCAGCATTTCCGTGTTCTGACGAATCTTTTCCGCCAGCTTGAACAAAATTCGTCCGCGATCCTGCGCCGTCGTTTGCGCCCACGGTCCTGAATCAAACGCCGCCCGCGCCGCCTTCACCGCCACATCGACATCCGCCGCGCTCGCCGAAGCCACATGCGCAATCCCTTCTTCCGTCGACGGGTCGTACACCTCAAACGTCTCGCCCGACGCGCTGCTCACCCACTGCCCATTCACGTAGTTCTGATAATTCTTAACTGCCGCCTTCGCCGTGCTCGACATAAACCGCCCTCCAAAACTTTTCCAACACTTAAACTACTGGCGCCACCGCTTCCAATTTTCGCTCCGCCTTGCGCCGGCCGTACACAAAAAAGAAAAACGCTGCCAGCCCGATGAACACCACAGTTCCGCCAAACATCCAAATTTCATACCGCGCCACCGACTTAATCTGTGCCGCCGGGAAAAACGCCAGCGCAATCCCTAATATCGTTGTAATCAGTCCTGACACTCCCGCGAATACCAGCGTTCCTTTAGCGTAGTGACCTCGCGTGAATTCACCGTCAAACGCAATCTTCAACAAGCCCGCGAACATATACAGAAACGGAATCAACTGCAGCACCACTGCCAGCGACAGCAACGACTGAAAACTCTCCTGCACTCCGCCGGTCGCCACAAAATTGAAAATCACTAAGATCAACGACACGCTGGCGTGCACAATCAGCGCCGCATACGGTGTCGCATACTTCGGGTGAATCCTCCCCAGCCACGCCGGCATATACGAATCGAGTCCCGCCACAAACGGAATGCGCGCTGACCCGCCCAGCCACGCCGACCCAATTCCCGCAATCGACAAGCTCAGCAAAAACGCAAAGGGCGCCACAATCCACGACACGCCCACCTGCTCCGCCATGTGCGTCACTGCCTGCACAATTCCCTGCAGCACGCTGATGCTGTCTTTGCTCACCGCGACCAGCAGCGTCAGCGTCGCCCCGATATACAGCAATCCCGAAAGCACGCCGCCCCACGCCACCCCGCCCGGCAACGTCCGCTTCGGATCTTCAATCTCGTCGCCCATGATCGACGCGAGTTCCAATCCCACCAGCCCGAAGCAAATCACTCCAAACGAATTCAGCACGAATCGCGGATTCGCCGGGATTTTGAAATCTTCCCAGCGCATCGTCGTGCCAAATTTCAAATAAACCACTGCGCCCAGGCCCATCAACACAAACGCCGCAACAAACGTCCCAATTCCGCCGAGGTTATTCACCCATTTCCCAACGCCCAGTCCCATTATGTTCAGCACCACCAGCAGCGCCAGCAACACCACCGACGCCAGCAGCGCGAACACCCGATTATCAGCCAGCGCTTGGTGCCCCGGCCCCAGCACGAACACCGACACGCCCACGAAATACAGCATTACCGTGGGCACGTACATCATGTTATTGGTCCAGTAGCACCACCCCGACAAAAATCCGTGAAAATCCCCAAAAATTTCCTTGGCCCATAAATAAACGCCGCCCTCGCCGGGATAACGATGCGCCAGTTCGATCACCGCAATTCCTTGCGGCCAGAAAAATAAAATTAAGGAGATGAGCCACAGCCAGATGGTCACGCCGCCATTCGCGGCAATCGATGGCAGCACGTTCAGGTTAAACACCGCCACAACAAACAGCAGCACCAGGTCGCGCTTGCCCAGCACCCGCTTCAGATGTGCCCGCGCATCTCCCGCCACCTCCGAAGCTACTGCTGTCGCGCCCTCATTACTCACTCACCCAACTCCCCTAGGGGCACGATATATCGTGCCCCAGACGCAGCATCGGTCTCAGTGCCCCGCCGCCCCCACAAACTGCGCCCCACGTTCCTTCTGCGTCGCAGCCAATCCCGGCGCCACTTCTTCGAACACTGCTAAATGCTTGTCGATGTCCGCTTCCGTGTGCTGCACCGAAATCGTCCACTGCTCATCCCACCAGTACGGTTGCGCCAGCACGCCGCGATTCACCATCCCGAACCAGAATTGCCGCCACAGATCCACATCGATTTTGGTCCAGTCGCGATAATTGCGAATTTCCTGCGGATACAGCATCAACGCGCCATTCACTCCCGCGCTCACTACGTACGCCTGCAACCCGCTCTTCTTCACAATCGTGCGATAGCCTTCCGTCAACTTCTTGCTCAACTTGTCGACGTGCGCGTAATTCTCGCGCGTCAACACTTCCCGAAATGTTGCCAATCCGGCGGCCATTGCAAATCGGTTGGTGTTGTAGGTTCCGCCGTGAAACACCTTATGCTGCACAATCAGGTCCATCACTTCTTTACTTGCGCCAAACGCCGCCAGCGGCACTCCTCCGCCGATCGACTTCGCCAGCGTGATCATGTCCGGCTTCACGCCAAAATATTCGCTTGCGCCACCCCAGCCGAGTTTCGCTCCCGTTTTCACTTCGTCGAAAATCAGTAGTGCGCCATTCTTGGTGCAAAGTTCCCGCAAGCCTTCCAGAAATCCTGGCTGCGGCATGCACAACCCCACGTTCATCATGATCGGTTCCAGAATCACGCCGGCTATCTGCCCGGGAAATTGCTTGAACCGGTTTTCCACGCTCGGCAGATTGTTAAACGTCGCCACCGTCACGTTGTCCAACACCGCCTTGATGACGCCCAACCCGCCCGGCACCGAATTCGGCGCGTTGATGTCCCCGCAATCTTCAATCTTCGGCTTCACGCTCACCAGAGCGGTGTCGTGCAGCCCGTGATAGCCGCCTTCAAACCGCAGAATCTTGTCGCGTCCTGTCGCCGCGCGCGCAATCCGGCAAGCGTGCATCGTCGCTTCCGTGCCGCTCGATCCGAATCGCACCATGTCCACCGGATACCGCGCACAAATTTCTTCCGCCAGTTCGTACTCCATCACGTGTGGCATCCCAAATGTCGTCCCGTTATCCACGACCGCCCGAATTGCTTTCACGATCGCCGGGTGGCCGTGCCCCGCCATTAACGCCCCAAAACACAGGTTGTGATCCAGATATTCGTTTCCGTCGATATCCTTGATCTTGCTGCCGTGCCCTTCCGCCACAAATATCGGATACGGATCGTAAGCCCGGTAATTGCTCGCTACTCCCAGCGGGATCCGCTTCTGCGCCTTCTTGTGCGCTTCCGCCGATTTCGGCGTCCGCTTCTCATACAACGCGATTTCTTTCTTGAGTATCTCTTGCATGTTGGAACTCCATCCCAGGCTGGCCTTCCTAAGGTCACCTGTGGCAGGTCTGTTCCCTGCGGTCAGTATCTGCGAGGAAAACTGCGTGGCTACTGCGGCGATTCCGCTTCTAGTCTACGCCTTTCCACCCTGCTTCGGCACTCCGAGCCTGCGCCCGGCCTGCGTAATCTTCATGATCCCATCGCGCGAAAGGCGTCCCGATTCCTCAGGACGCCCTCCATTCCATCTTCTCATCGCACCGCTAAAAAATAAATTTGAGTGCGAACTGGATCTGCCTCGGATCGCGCACTTTCTGTGCTAATCCAAACGTCGAGCCATCCGAAATGTTTCCATCCACGCTGTAGAACTGCGCGTGATTCCAGATGTTGTAAAGTTCCGTCCGGAATTCCGTGCGCAACCTTTCCGTCAACTGGAATCCCTTGAACACGCCCACATCCCAGTTATCAATTCCCGGCTGGCAGCAAATCGATCGCGGTGCATTTCCGATCGTTCCCGGCGCAACCGTCGAATTCGTGAACTGATTTGGATCAAACGCTAATCCACCATGTTTCCGCGGATCCCACATCACAAGTTTTCCGGGCGTATATCCGGGAGCCCAATTCGGCTCGCCCGGCGCTTCGAAGAAGGTGCTGTAAAACTCCTCGATGTCGTCCGACGATGTGATACGCACCGGGAAGCCTGTCTGGAATGTCACGATGCCCGAAAGCTGCCAGCCGTCCAGCGCCTGTCCCTTGAATCCGTCATACTTCGGCACCGGCAATCCCCACACATAGCTGAACACGAAACGGTGACGC
>Ga0070762_10000115_pt1 | contig 27472 bp, 25 predicted proteins | sample HubBroMetageREF2_FD_66726 | JGI IMG/M metagenome (GOLD analysis project Ga0070762, IMG submission 66726) | Reference soil microbial communities from the Hubbard Brook experimental Forest, New Hampshire, USA - Hubbard Brook CCASE Soil... | ecosystem: Environmental > Terrestrial > Soil >...
ACCTTCAAGTCCGCCTGCGCTCCTTCGATGTCGATGGAGCCACTCGCAGCCGAAGCATCTACTCGATCGCCCGGTTTAGTGACACGAATGGAGCCCGATGCCGCATTCACGTTGACAGCGCCTTTTACGTCGGTGAGCACGATGTCCCCCGAAGCGCTAGAGACCTTTAAGAATCCACCAATGGAGGATACGTCGATGGAGCCGCTTGCGGCCGAAACTTGAGTGTCGCGCTCCACGCGGTAGACATGCAGATAGCCTGAAGCGGAAGAGGCTTTGACCGGTCCGCGCACGTTGTCGATAGTGATTCCGCCAGACGCCACGCCGGCGTCAATTTCTGTTTCGCGCGGAACTTCGATCTGATAGTCAATGCTAACATTCTTTAGCCACGAAGAATTCTTGCCGACCCTGATGGTGTCACCACTTTGTTCAACAGGTGGATTGGCAGCTACTTCTCCAACATTCTTGTCCGCATTGCCAAACAACGACCATCCTGCAGTCACTTTGCCGCGAATGTGCACTTTTCCGTCGGAACTCCCATGAATATCTACGCTGCCGGATCCGTTGCTCAAGTCCAGGCGCGTCGGGCCCGAAACCGTATAGGTGCGTTCAAATGTGTTGTCGGCCGCAAGCGTGAGAGCAGGCGCAAGGAGGAGCGCCCCTGCCAGGACCGTCGAATGAGTTAACGCAATGGTGCGAGAGAGCATAGTTGTCTGCCCGGCCTTCCGGGCCCTCCTACTAGAGAATACGCAAATTGAGGAGACTATGTTCCCGCTGCCTTGGTAAGTGTTTCGTTAAGTGAGCCTTGCCGGTAGCCTTCCAAGTCCAAGGCGACATAGGCAAATCCGGCTGCCTTCAGCGCTTGCGCCATGGCTCCTGCCATAGCTGGGGTCAGTGCGCGGGGCATTTCGTCTGGAGAGAGTTCCACTCGGGCAAGCTTGTCATGAAGGCGCACGCGGAACTGGCGAAAACCCAAGCCACGGAGCGCTGCCTCACCGCGTTCCACCATCGAAAGGCGTTCCGGCGTTACTTCGGTGCCGTAGGGGATGCGTGACGACAGGCACGCGGAGGCGGGGCGATCCCACGATGGCAAGCCTGCAAGTTGCGAAAGGTGACGAATTTCCGGCTTATGCAGGTCGGCGTCGAGCAGCGGCGTTAAGACGCGATGCTCCGCAGCGGCACGATGGCCGGGGCGGAAATCGAAGGTATCGTCGGCATTCACACCATAGGCCACTTTGCCGATCTTTCGCGTCTCTGCCAATTTGTCTAACACTGAAAACAGCTCATCCTTACAGAAGTAGCAGCGATCCGCTGCGTTGGCTCGATACGCCGGATTCTCCAATTCGTGAGTCTCGATGAATTCGTGATTCACGCCGGTCGTTTGTAGAAACAGCTCCACCTGTTCGCGATCAAAAGCCGAATAACTTGCCGACAGCGCGGTAACGGAGAGGGCCTTGGCCCCGAGCACCTGATGAGCAGCCCACGCCAGATACGCGGAATCGGTGCCTCCGGAAAGCGCCACGATTACCGACGACAATTCCGCTAATTTCGCGAAGAGCGTCTGTTGCTTGGCACCTGCAAGATGCACCGGCACCTCACCCATATGGATATTCACAAGTGATTTCATAACGTAGCGAGTATATCGCAGACGCCGCAGGAAACGCAGAGCGGCGAAGCTGGTATCCAGCGGCGGGAAGGGCAGTAGGATTTTTGTGCGAGGTCGCTTCCCTCGGCGCGGCAACGCTATTTGAAGTCAAGCAGTACGTCGACCGTGCCTTTTTCCGGGTCGGTCTGTAGCCAGTGGCCGACCGTTTCATAGTGCAGCGGCAAATCCTTGAACACGACCTGGTGATGCAGCTCCAGGTTGGTCAGCAATTGATCAAAGATCTTTTTGTCAAAAATATCGCCCGGCTTAAGTGGCCAGCCGTCCCGAATCATCCGTTCCCCGGCTAGCGAAATGCCAGAGATGGTCATGGCGTTATAGCGAAACTGTTTGCCTTCGGTTACCGACACCGTATATGAGACGGTGTGCGCCGTGTCGTCGTAAGCAGGAACCGCATCCAGCTTTGCTTCCAGATACCCGAGATGACCGTATTCCTCGCGTATCTGGTCCAAGCCACCCTCCATTGCCATGCCGTTGGCGACGTCGTCGGGTTTTAGTCCCAAATTATTCGTCAGTGTGATGGTGGAAAGGATGGTGTTGCCATGCCACTCGACGCCCTTCCAGTGATACACCGCTCCAGCCTGACTTGGGACGTACACCGGAATTTGCTCAGGTAATTTCTGGTTGGGATTTCCGGAGAGCCTTACCTCAGCCGGGCCCACTACGGCTTTCAGGAAACCCGCCTGCAGATAGATGGGCCGGATTTGTTCCGCGAGAAATACGTCAATGGCCATGCGTGAATACGCTTTTCCACGAATCTCGGAAAGGTGCTGTTGAACCGCGGCTGACGAGGTCAACTGCGGATCGCTGAACTCCACGCTGCCAATTTGTGACGCCACACCGTCGATGCGGAACTCTTGAATGGAACCATCGGAGAGCGGGCTAGCCACCACCAGATGTTCGATCGCGCCATCCACTCCCTTTGCAGCCAGCAAACTTTTTAGGGAGTTAGCGGCCAGATCGACGACCGCTCCTGCTGCGGGCAATGTGCCGTTATAGAACGGCAGATCTTTGGCGATTGCTGCATTCAATTCAGAATCTGCGTACCAGGGGAAATTGTCATAGTAGACCGGCAGCCGCAGGTTTTCCTCAAGGCGAAATGTTACGACTACGCCGTCGTTGCGGGTCGTGAAGCTATAGTTCACCTTGGCGAATAATCCACAATGCACCAGGGCATCGGCAGCGTCCTGAAGCTCCTTGCGGCCAACTTGCGCGCCTGGAGCCAATCCGGAAAGCGCGATGGCTTGCGGCTCACTCAAGATTTTCAGGCCTTCGGCGTGAACTTCGCGCAGACTTGCTGTCTGCGCATTGGTTCGGGCGGTCAGAGTAAAAAACGTCAGTACGATGAGGGGAAAGAACCAGCGGAGCCGCATACGCTTATTGTATCGGAAACTCGATAGTCACGTTTGTGACGCCGGTCAGAAAATAGGTGGTTCGGGAGGTGGGTGCGGCAACGCCTTGGATAGGTCGATGACCCATTGTGGAAACACTGGCGTATTCTTAAGCGGCTGCCCACGGGTGATCGCCCAATGTTCAAGCCAACCCGTTCCTTCTTCACCCACATACTCGTCGGGCATGCTATACGCGCCGTCGCTTAGCGCGTCTTGCAGACTCACGAACTGGTAGCCGCGTTTTCGCAACAAATCCAGCAACTGGCTAATATGTTCGGCTTCCAGCCAGTTTCCATGGAGCAGCAAGATTTGTTTCGGTTCATAGCCCAACAGGTCGCGAGATAGCTTTTCGTTGTAGTCAAAAACTGTTGCGGTGAACTCGAGATAGGAATCCACTAACTTTTTTTGCAACGCAGCGTCTCCACGAGTCCGCGCATCTTCGTATACTCCCGCGTACATCCAATCCCAAGCGTCCATGGTTATTGGCGCGATTCGGTAGCCACGCTGCACCAGAAAGGCGTCCGCCTCCCGTCGTGTTTGCAGGTCGCGCCCCGTCTCCAGATATGGATGACGCAGGTAGCGCATCTTCATATGGTGCTGCGCAAGGAGCAGTTTTGTCACCACTTCGCCGCGCACCACATCATCTTCCCACCTCTGCAGTCCGACTTGGTTGAGCGAATAGTGGCTAAAGGTGTGATTGCCCAGTTCGAACCCGTCATCCAGCCACAGGTTTAACGCCTTGATGCGATCATCGACTTGGCCGAAGCGATACAGTTTTCGTTCATTGACAAAACCGACTGCGGGCACTTTCTGCTCGCGCAGCGTGTTCAGGATCTTCGCGGTCATGTCCAGGATTTCCATACCAGTCATGGAAATGTCGTCGGCCGCGGGCAGATCGTCAATGGTGATAGCAATTTCGCGACGAACTGCAGGTTGAGCGCGAAGTGCGACAGCACCAGCTAGCGCGTAGAAGAGGATTATGAAAACTCTGAACGAAGGTTGGCAGGTTTGCATGCGGATATTCTAATCCAAGCTCGCGCCAGCTTTTGTGATGAATCAACCCTGCGGGCTTGATCCTTTGGCTATTCCACCGTGACGGACTTTGCCAGATTGCGTGGCTGGTCGACGTCGCAACCGCGTCGTACGGAGATGTGATACGCCAGCAATTGCAGCGGGACAATTTCCAGCAGCGTCGACAGCAGTTCGGGCGCTGGCGGCAGCTCAATAATGTGATCAGACGCTTCTTTGGCAAGACGATCGCCCTTGGTGACCAAGGAAATCACGATGCCATCGCGGGCCTTCACTTCCTTGATGTTCGAAACGCTCTTCTCATACAGCGTCATCGAGGATGGGTCGGACTCGTCCCTAGTCGCCAGCACCACGACCGGCAGGTTCTCATCGATCAGAGCGTTGGGACCATGCTTCATTTCGCCGGACGGATAGCCTTCCGCGTGGATGTAGGAAATTTCCTTCAGTTTCAGGGCGCCTTCAAGCGCGATTGGATAATGTATTCCGCGGCCCAGGTACAGGAAATCGGTAGTGCGGAAGAACTGGCGCGCCAAATTTTCGTAGAAGCCAGTTTCGTCTACCTGCAACACGCTCTCGATTTTGTGCGGAATCTGGGTGAATTCCAGCATCAGCTGCCGCGCTGCCTCGGGAGCCAGCTTTCCGCGGACCTGGCCGAGATAGGACGCTAAGAGCAGTAGTGCTGTGAGCTGCGCAGTGAAGGCTTTCGTTGACGCCACGCCAATCTCTGGCCCCGCGTGGGTGAGAATGGTTCCGGCAGCTTCGCGGGTGATCATCGATCCCATCACGTTGCAGATCGCGACGGTCTGCGAGCCTTTTTGTTTGGCCTCGCGTTGTGCTGCCAGCGTATCGGCGGTTTCGCCAGACTGGCTGATGCAAATCGTTAGCGTCTTCGAATCAAGGATAGGGTCGCGGTAGCGGAATTCACTGCCGTAGTCGACTTCCACCGGTATGCGCGCCAGCCGCTCAATCATGAACTTGCCGGCCAAAGCGGCGTGCCAACTGGTGCCGCACGCTACGATTCGCACGCTGTGAAAATCGCGAAATTGATCTTCGCTGATGTGCATCTCGTCGAGGAATACTTTTCCGGTGTCTTGCGAGATGCGGCCTAGCAGCGTGTCGCGCACCGCACGGGGCTGCTCGAAAATCTCCTTCTGCATGAAATGTTTGTAGCCGCCCTTTTCCGCCATGATGGGATCCCAGGCAACATGGTGTGCGGGGCGATCGACTACCTTGCCATCCAGGTCGGTTACGCACACGCCGTCTTTCGTCAGCACGGCAACGTCGCCATCTTGCAGGAAAAACATTTCGCGGGTGTGCTGCAGGAGTGCCGGGATATCGCTAGCCACAAAATATTCACCTTCTCCCAAGCCAATCACCGACGGAGGGCCAATGCGCGCCGCGATTAGCTTTTGCGGATCCTTTGCCGACAAAAACACCAGGGAGTAAATTCCTCGAAGCGATTTCAGAGTCTTGCGCACCGCCTCTTCGAAAGGCATGTTTCTTGCATGTTTCTCAACCAGGTGCGCCACGACTTCCGTGTCTGTCTCGGTCACAAACTTGTGACCTTCTTTTTGTAGCTGCTCTTTTAATTCCAGGTAATTTTCAATGATTCCGTTGTGCACCACTACGTATTGCCCGGTGCAATCCCGGTGCGGGTGGGCATTTTCTTCTGTTGGGCGACCGTGTGTAGCCCAGCGGGTGTGCCCGATGCCGTAGGTGCCGCCCTCTATAGGCGAATTCTGGATGACCTCTTCCAGATTGCGCAGTTTGCCGGGCGCCCGACGCAACTGTAACTTTCCATCCGCGCCCACAATCGCGATACCCGCGGAGTCATAGCCGCGATATTCCAGTTTGCGCAGGCCTTCGATGATCACGGGAACGACTTTTTTAGATCCGATATAGCCGACAATTCCGCACATTCCGGACTCTCCTAACCCTACTTTTTAAGGTAACACGCGCATCCGGGTTGGCGGGTGAAATCAGGCCCAGAACAACGCTAAAAGTTAATGGATTGGCTCATTCATGGTGCGTATAATCTCCACCGTGTTGAGCTTGTTTGTAGCGTCGAAATAAAAGGTAACGCGGGCGGTAACCGGCTGCATTCGTTGCGTGTCGATGTGGCGAATGATGGCAACAATGGTCCCGGTCTTCTCGGAAGGCTCGATGGGGTAACCACGCGCCGCCAGGAAGGAACTCACCCTTTCTTGCGAAGACCCGGTAGGCACCTGGGCATCCAGCATGTCCTGTATAGGCTGAAGCTGGGGATCGCTAACCCGGAGCCTTTTCTGGCATCCGGTCAGCGCGACGAGCAAAAAGCAGCAAATTACCAGCGCGCGACGAGCTCTTGAATCGAAGGAAGTCGGTTTTGACGAGGAAGTAGTCATGCCACCCATGAATCAGCCTTACTCCACAATTTCGAAACGATATTCTTCGATCACCGGGTTAGCCAGGACTTCTTTAGAGATGCGCTCCAAATGCTTCTGAGCTTCGTCGCGCGTCCATCCATTCAGATTCAAGACGAAAAACTTCCCTTGGCGGACGTCGGAAACCTGAGAATAGCCCAGTCCCGAGAGCGCGTGCTGAATCGTTTGCCCTTGTGGATCAAGCACGGTGCGCTTTGGCATTACCCAAATGTGAGCTGTCATGGAGACAGTATAGCATTCTGCCCCGCGCCCTTGGCTGGCCCGAAGTTCAGTCGTGCCCGTTCATTCGGTGACAGGAAGGCATATTCAAACCCGTTCGCAACCAGTGTTGAAAGCTCGGATTCACTCAAGCCCATCGAATGCACTGCTTGATATTCCCCGTGCAAAGTAGTGTGGAACATCGCCGGATCGTCCGACGAGAGCACCGCGGGCACGCCTTGTCGAATGATTTTCGGTAACGGATGATTTTCTAGCGTTGCATCCGGGGTTCCGAGCTGTTTTGCCAAGGCTCCCGTTTTCAGATTGCTTACTGGGCATAGCTCGAGCGGAATTCGTCGATCGGCAAGGAGTTCCATTAGCGCAGGATCATGTATTGAGGCAATCCCGTGACCAATTCTCTCGACGCCCAACAGTTCAATCGCTTCCCAAATCTTGTCTGGCCCGCCGACTTCGCCCGCATGCATCAATCTGTGCATTCCGTAACTCGCCGCGCGAAGGTATGCGCCTCGAAATTCCGACGTTCGTATGCTCAGTTCGTCGCCACCGATACCAAAGGCCACAATGCGCGGCGAGGCGCATCGGTGCGCCCATTCCACGACCTCCATTGCAGGCTCGGGGCCGAATTGCCGGACCGCATCAAAGATCCAGTTAGTATACAATCCGCGGCTCTCAAATGGCTCGACGGCGGCCAAGATCGCTTCGAAGTTAGCTTGGGGATTCTGGCCGCGGAGCAGCATCACGCCAACAGAAAGGGTTATCTCTGCATAAACTACATTTTGTGCCAGCAATTGTTCGGCGACGTCTGCGGCGAGCAGCGCGAAATCCTGTGGTTCGCGCAGAAACGAAGTAACCCACTTAAAGGCCTCAATGAATCCCAGGAAATCGGCATAGTTGTACCGCTTTTGCACTTCTTCAACGGTGACATCGATTTTGTGTCGCGCAGCCAGTGCGCAGGCCAACTCCGGCCGAATACAGCCCTCCAGGTGTAAATGCAGCTCCGCTTTTGGAAGGGCTGCAATCCGCTGAGGTAGTTTCGGGGAATTCACGGGAATTTAGTGCGGTAGTTGTGGCTTTCCGGCATTAATCCAGGCCGTCAGCCAATATGAGCCGATATCGCTCGAGGCGTCGGAAAGCTGCCGAATCAAGTCTGCCGCTGCCAGATTATAAAATTTATCGTAATACTCGTCGGTATAGGAGGCTAAGCCGCGCTTTGCACGGCGATCGGCAAGCAGCACTGCTTCCAGTTGACTGTGGGCGTTCAGGCACGACTCGAAAGCGTAGTCGGTGGGGTCGTTAATGTACGAAGCGTCGTGCGGATTCAGTGGGAAAAAAGAACCGTAACGATCGATCAAAACGGTATTGAATCGATCGTTTACACCTGATTGCCCAGAAAGTTTGCCATCAAAATTATCGGTGGTGTTGAACGGATCGTGCGCTTCGGCAACGTAGTTGGCAAGAAACGCCGCGTCGATCTTAGCGTCTTCCCATCGTCCATTTTTAAAATCTTCCGTCAGCTTCTGGCTGTACACGCCGATTTGCCAAGGCAGTAGCCCGGTCGCTTCGATCTTCGACTTTCCGTATTTGGCAACGGCGGCTTTATAAATGCGCGGCAGGGTTTCGAACGGGAACTTGCCGTATTTATCCAGTTCAATGAAATGGTTGTTCCGCTCGTTTGGCTTTTTATCCAGTTGATTCAGTGGGTCGTTTACGTGTTGAACGAGGAACGCGGCGTTGCTCTCGAAGAAGGGGCGCAGGTCGATAGGAAGTGACCCCACGGCTCGACCAATGATCAAGCGCTGCGCATTGTTGCCCCAACCCCAGGCAAATTTCGCGCACAAGCCAATACAAATAAGCGAGGCGCACAGAAGAGTTACGTGTCGGCGAAATGCCTGCTTCGATCCCTGCAACATACAATGCCTTAGACCCTCGGCGACGTATTCAGGGCGCTGCGGTGACGGCTATACACAAAGTAAATCACAAGCCCGATGATCAGCCACACAAAAAACCGGATCCAGTTCTCCAGCGTCAGGCTCGCCATCAAAATTACGCAGGTCACCACGGAAAGAATCGGCAGAAAGGGCACCAGTGGCACGCGGAATCCGCGCGGCCGGTCTGGTTGCGTTTTGCGCAGCACCAAAACCGCAATCGCTACCAGCACAAAGGCAAACAGGGTTCCGATGTTGGAAAGGTCGGCCAATGTTCCGATGTCGAAAATCCCGGCGGGAATTCCCACCACAATACCGGCTATCCAGGTGGCAAAGTGTGGAGTTCGGAAGCGCTTGTGCACCTTGGAAAATGCGGGTGGGAGAAGGCCATCGCGCGACATGGCAAACCACACACGCGCCTGGCCATATTGATACACCAGCAGGGACGAGATCATGCCCATCAGCGCCCCGATCGTTACCCAGCGCTGCAGTTTGTCGAGCCCGATGTTGTGCAATGCCGTCGCGACCGGCGCCGCGTCGCCTTTGAAGATGTGATACGGCTGAATTCCTGTAAGAACGACGGCCACTCCAACATACAGTGCCGCGCAAACCAGCAGGGAAGTCATGATTCCCAGCGGCAGGTCGCGCTTTGGATTCTTGCATTCCTCAGCGGCCGTCGAGACGGAATCGAAGCCGATGTAACTGAAAAACACGATGGCGCCGCCGGTGAGAATTCCCTGGAATCCGTTTGGCGCGAAGGGTTTCCAGTTAATTGGATTGATGTATTTCGAGGCGAACACGATAAACACGAAAATCGCCACCAGCTTGATTCCGACCATAATGCTGTTCGACGTTGCTGATTCCTTTATGCCGGTGACCAGCAGTACGGTCAGCAACATCACGATCAGGAAGCCCACCAGATTAAAGTGCGCCAGCCAGCCGATCCCAGGCTGATACGCCGGCGTGCTCAGTGCGTCGGGCAAATGAACTCCGAAGGAATTTAGCAAACTGTTCACGTACGCCGAGAAGCCGACGGCAACCGCCATATTCGAAACGGCGTATTCCAAGATCAAATCCCAGCCAATAATCCACGCGACCAACTCGCCCATTGTGGCGTAGGTGTAGGTATAGGCGCTGCCGGCAATGGGAATCATCGACGCCAGTTCGGCGTAACAAAGTCCCGCGAATCCACAAACGATGGCCACCAGGAAAAATGAGATGGCGATCGCCGGCCCAGCTCCTGGCCGTCCAGTTGCACCGAGCGCGTGGGAGCCATGCAAGATTACATCCAGCACCGGAGCCTTGAGCAGGGAAGGAACCAAAACTTCTTCGCCCGCCGCCGCAGTTCCGGTGAGCACGAAAATTCCGGTGCCGATAATCGCACCAATCCCCAAGGCGGTCAGACTGATCCACCCTAGAGTTTTCTTTAGCCGTTTTTCTGGATTCTCGGAATCAGAGATGAGTTGGTCTATGTTCTTACACCGGAATAATTGTGAATCCACTCATCGTCTCCGTTCGCGTTCCGGGCGTGTTCCCCGCTGGGGCGTGGTATGTAGGATGATCGAGCCACACTCTATCGCGATAGCACACTAAGGTGCAACTCGCCTGTGTCGTAAACGGCCCGATTAGCAGTTCGTTGAGATTGTAAGGGAACTAGATTTGTTGGAGCTGCGCATAACGTTCCACGAATTTCTTCGTTCCGCGGCCCGGGAAGCTTACCGACAATCGGCGATCGTCGTCCTCGCCTTCCACGCCAACGACGGTACCCACGCCATATTCCGGATGGCGCACCTTTTGTCCCAATAAGGGGTCAGCAGTGCCGCCCTTCTTGAAGGCTGGTCGCGAGAATGAACTGGCGGCTGCTGCACGCCGTGCCGGAGCCTTCGTTGCAGGGATTGGATTGCCGCGAACGCGACGCAGGAACTCCTCTGCGGAATAGGAGTACTCCGGGTCAGGCTCATAGCGACGCGACTGCCCGATTTCGGCCATGGAACCGCGCACGGTATCCACAAGTTCGCTGGGAATCTCACCCAGGAAACGCGAAGGCAATGAAGCGCGCATCTGCTGCTCATTGCCAAAAACCCGCCGGTACACCGCTCGGGTCAGCGTAAGCGACTGACGTGCACGGGTCATACCCACATACACCAGCCGGCGTTCCTCTTCGATTCCTTTTTCTTCGTTCAGAGAGCGGCTGTGAGGGCAAATGCCATCTTCCAGGCCAGTTAGAAAAACGTGGTCGAACTCCAGCCCCTTGGTGCTGTGAAGAGTGATCAGCGTGACGCCAGGTTTTTCCTCAAACGAATCGGCGTCGCTCACCAGTGCCGCGCCATCCAGAAAATCGGTGAACGATTCGCCTGCTTCCATGGCTTCCGCCAGTGCGCGGGCGAGCTCTTCCAGGTTCTCGATTCGCGCCACATCTTCCGGCGTATTTCGGTCCTTGAGCATGTCCATGTAACCGGTCTCTTCGAAGACGTAGCGCAGGAATTCCGCGGGATCTTTACTGCCGTACGAATCCTTCAACCGCAAAATCAGCTCGCGAAACGTGCGGACTGGAGCTGTGGCGCGGCTTGAAGTAGGACTGGTCATCAACGATTCCATGGCGTCCCAGAACGAAAGTCCTTCACGTTGCGTAATGTCGCGCAATGCGTCCACGGTGGTTTTGCCGATTCCCCGCGCAGGCACATTCAAGACTCGGAGCAACGAAATGTCGTCTTCGGGATGCAGTGCCAATCGGACATACGCCAGCGCGTCCTTCACTTCTGCGCGATTGTAGAAGCTAAAGCCGCCCACGAGCTTGTAACGCACACCGCGGCGCCGGAATACCTCTTCGAACGAACGCGACTGGAAATTCGTCCGGTATTCTACTGCGCAGATCTGGTCCGGATCGTCGCTCAGGATGCGTTCCAGTTCGCCCGCCACAAATTCCGCTTCAGCTTGCGCATCGCGCGCTTCGTAATACCGAAGGTTCCCTCCCTGCGCTTTTTCCGCACGCAATGTTTTGCCAAGGCGGCCCGGATTGTTGGCCACCACAGCGCCGGCAGAATCCAGGATCCTTTGCGTGGAACGGTAGTTGCGTTCAAGGCGAATCACTTTGGCAGCAGGGAAGTCTTGGGAAAAGCTGAGCAGAATCGAGACATCCGCCCCGCGCCAGCGATAAATGGACTGATCTTCGTCACCAACGACACAAATGTTCTGCCGCTCGTTGGTAAGCAGGCGCAGCAAATCGTATTGAACGCGATTCGTGTCCTGATACTCGTCTACGTGCAGATATTGGAACCGTGACTGCCAGCGCTGGCGTACCTGAGGCACATCGCGTAACAGTCGGGCCGACCGAAGCAGCAAATCATCGAAATCGACGGCGTTGCTTTGCTTCAGAAGCGCATCGTACCCCGCGTAAATGTCCGCCACCTTGCGCGCGTCGGGACCAAAAGTCTCAGTGCGGACTTGCTCGGGCGTTTGCCCGTGGTTCTTGGCATGACTGATGCGGCTCAGTACATTCCGCGGAGTGAGAGCCTCATCCTCAATCCGCAGCTTGTTCATTACCAGCTTTACCGCGGCCAGTTGATCATCGTCATCGTAAATTGCGAAGTCTTTGGCCAGTCCAGCAGCCGTTGCTTCGCGGCGTAGCAGCCGCGCACATAGAGAATGGAAGGTCGAAATCCACGGCCGGTCTGGCGGCACACCCGCCCTTAGCAACAGGTCTGTGACTCGCTTCTGCATTTCCTCTGCGGCTTTATTGGTGAACGTCACCGCCAGAATTGCATCCGCCGGGATTCCCTTGGAAATGAGATTGGCCATTCTGTAGGTGAGCGCTCGCGTCTTGCCAGTTCCTGCTCCGGCAAGGATCAGCACCGGGCCTTCGGTTGTTTCAGCGGCGAGGCGTTGTTCCGGGTTTAATTGTTCAAGAAAAGTTTGCATTGGTCCGAGGTGTCGAGAAATTTGTTTGAGGTTCAATGTTAGCTGAGCGGGCAGAGTGGGGCAAATTTCCGCAAGAATTGTCAGGAATTGTGGAGAAATGGTCTTGCGACGCTAGTTTCCAGAGGTCGACGAATGTCCCAGATCGATATCGAAGTAAGACAACGGTTCATTGCTGGTCATCTTGATCATGTTGGGAAAATAGAGCCGCGCCGTTTGCAGCAGATCAACTTCGCCGCGAATATCGAAGTACACCAGCCCTTCCATGGAACTGTGCGCAGCAATCACATTCGACGGAATTCCTGCGTTTTGGCAAGCTTCCTTTAACTCTGTCCAGTTCTTGTCGCGCCCTGGAGTTGGCTTACCTGCCGGTATCGGCAGAGGGTTGCGTCTCTTCGTTGGATCCTTGCCGCTGTCCTTCAATAGCACCGTGTCCGCGACGTCTTCGGCGGTAAGTGGCGCCAGTTCCTGCCGATTATCTTCTCCGAGTTGAACGGTCAGCCGAATTCGCTGCAGATCAACCTTAATGCTCTCATCGGTGTTGTTGCGAAAACTGACACGCAACGCCACCACGCCACCCGAGAACGGCGACTTCTTCCCAAATTTCTCTTTGTAGCGGCTACTCTGCGTCCAAGGATCAACGCCAATGGTCATGCCTTCGTGCGATTCCATGGTCGCCGTACGCATCGTGGGCGCTTGTTGCGCGAACGTCGACAAGGCCGCTGCAGCGCTTGTTACGAATATCAACAGAAGGGAAGCAGGAAGATTTCGCATGCGGTTATAATAAACTGTTTGCATCCTGAGGCCTTCGATTCCTAGGGGACAAGCAGGGTTGCCCTGCTTATCGGGAACCAGTCGGCCCGCTTTCCGGGATGACCGGAGTCAATTCGAGTGTATTTCCTCTATAGTTTTTTTGCGGCCGTCGCGGCTATTCTGAGCGCGCCGTACTGGCTCATTCAAGGGTTGCGGCACGGAAAATATCTCTCCAACCTGGGCGAGAGACTTGGTTTCTCCGTTCCCGGTGTTCACGGCCTTCCCGCCGATCGTCCCGGCGTCATTTGGCTGCATGCCGTTTCCGTTGGCGAGGCGCTATCGGGGGTCGCTTTAGCCAGGCGTCTGAAAGAAGCCTACCCGCAGCGTCCCTTGATCGTTTCCACCACTACGCTGACGGGTTACACACTAGCCAAGGAAAGAATGCCGTTCGCAGAAGCGGTGATTTTCTTTCCGTTCGATTGGGCATTCAGCGTCAAACGCGTGCTCGACGCCGTAAAGCCCTCCTTAGTCGTTATCCTCGAGACTGAAATTTGGCCAAATTTTCTTCGGGAGACCAACAAGCGCGGCATTCCAGTGATTTTTCTCAGCGGGCGGATCTCCGATCGCTCTTTCGCCCGCTGGCAGAAATGGTTCGGCTCGTTTGGATTCTTTCTTCGGCCGTTGCTCGCCTCGGCACTCCAAAAGCCTGCCGCCTTTCTCATGCAGACGGACGCTGATGCGGAGCGTATCCGCGCGCTTGGAGCGCCCGCCGATCGCGTAAAGGTTAGCGGCAATCTTAAATACGATCAGGAGTTGCCGGACACTACGCCGTTGGCAGAATGGCTTGGAGAAGAGTGCAAGCGGCGTGGGCGTTGGCCACTCATCGTGGCGGGAAGCGTCGTCGCAACCGAGGAGCCGCTGGCGTTGATCGCCTTCGGAGTCGTGCAAGGTGATTTCCCCAAGGCTCTTCTGGTTTTGGCACCGCGCAAGCCGGAGCGTTTTATCGCTGCCGCTGAGTTCATCGACGAGTCGCATCGGAAATTTGTCCGCCGCTCGGAACTCTCCGTAGCGGGAACTTCTGCGTCCGCTTCATCCTCTAACGGTTCGAGCATTCCAGACGACGCCACGGTTTTGCTCCTCGACAGCATTGGTGAGCTCGCCTCGCTTTATCGCATTGCCGACGGCGCCTTCGTTGGCGGTTCATTGGTGAATTCCGGTGGGCACAATATTTTGGAGCCTGCCGCTTTTGGAAAAGTACCTGTTTTCGGGCCATCCATGGAAAACTTTGCCGCCATTTCGTCTCGATTCTTGGAAGCTGGCGCCGCGATTCAAGTGGAAAGCCCGGAAGACGCAGGAGTCGAATGGATACACTTGCTGAAGGATCCGGCGAAAATGTCCAGGATGGGCACAGCCGCACGGCAACTCGTGGAAAGCAGTCGCGGTGCCCTGGACCGTGCTTTGTCAGAAATTGAGCGGCACATGGATAACGCCACTCGATGAATGTGTCGCCTAGGTTGCGCTGGGTGCTCCTGCCGTTATCGTGGATTTACAGAGAAATTGTTCGCGTCCGCGTGTGGATGTACGCGAAAGGAGTTTTGCCGCAACGCCGCGTTAGCACGCCGGTCATTAGCGTTGGAAATTTAACGGTGGGCGGCACCGGTAAAACTCCAATGGTCATCTGGCTTGCGGAGCGCCTTCTTGCTAAGGGTAACCGAGTCGGTATTCTCACTCGGGGATATAAGGGCAGGGAAGGCACCAGCGACGAAATCGAGCAAATGAAAGCGCGGCTCCAAGCGCGTATACAATTTGGAGTTGGCAAAAATCGCTACGAACAGGCTCTTCGGCTGGAGCAGATTGGTGTGGACGTTCTTTTGATGGATGATGGTTTTCAACACCTTCAGCTTGCTCGCGATCTCGACATTTTATTGTTGGACGCTAGTCAACCATTGACTAACGAATCGCTGCTTCCCGCAGGCCGCCTCCGCGAGCCACTGTCAGAAATGGGACGCGCTGATTTGCTCGTTTTTACGCGCACCGAAACGTCTCCGGGAGCCAAAGACGCCATCGCTAAGCTGAATGACTACCCCGTTTTTTCTGCTGCCACGAAGCTTCTTGGATTTCGTCGTCTCGGGTCAGACAACTCCATTGTGCCCGCGGAGCAGTTGGGAGGAGGACCATTCTTTTCGTTTTGCGGCATTGGCAATCCCCAGGCCTTTTTTAAGGATCTGAAAAACTGGGGCCTTTCCAATGCTGGCACAAGGATTTTCCCGGACCATCACCGTTACCGCGCAGCTGATACCGTCGAGATCCAGACCGCTGCTCGTTCCGTGGGAGCTCACGCGCTTCTCACTACAGAGAAAGACGCGCAGAACCTGAGCGGCGTCGAATTGCGAGATTTGCCAGCCTTTGTCGCTGTCATCGAATTACAGATCGCGAAGGAAGAGGCCTTCCTCGACGCGATTCAAAAGCGTGTGAACGCGCGTCGGGCTGCTATATGAAATTACTGATTCGCGCCACGAACTGGGTCGGCGACGCGATCATGGCGCTGCCTGCGATTCGTACTATTCGCGCGAAGTTCCCCGATGCACAGATCAGCATAGTCGCCCGTCCCTATGTTGTAGATCTCTATCAGCACCAAAATCTTTGTGATGAATTGATATCCTATGATCCGCACGGTGAACATCGCGGCTGGAGTGGACGCCAACGATTCGCCAAACAACTCCGCGCAAAAAAGTTCGACTTGGCCATTCTTCTCCAAAACGCCTTTGACGCGGCATGGCTGGCGTGGCGCGCCGGAATTCCCGAGCGTATCGGCTATGCTCGCGACGCTCGCAGTTTCCTTTTGACGAAAGCCGTCCCCGTTCCCAAGCCCGGTGAAATTCCTGCTCATGAAAAGTTCTACTATCTCGAACTGCTGCGACGTGCTGGTGTATCCGACTTCTCACCGGATGTGGCGCACATTAAACTCGATGTTCTCGAACCTGCGAAGCTGCAGGCGCGCGAAACGCTATTAAAAGAAGGTGCCCGGCCTGAAGCCTTTAAACTCGCCATCGCTGCTGGAGCCTCGTACGGTTCCGCCAAGTGTTGGCATCCTGAACGATTTACCGCTGTAGCAAATCGTGTCCAGTCCGGGGTCGATGCCGACGTCATTCTTTTTGGCACGGCGGGCGAGGCCAGCGTTTCGAACGCTATCGCGGCGGCAATGAACTGTCCGCCCATCGATATGACTGGTAAAACGTCAATGCGCGATTTGCCGGCGCTTTTGTCGCAATGTCATTTATTTTTGGGGAATGATTCGGGCGCAATGCATGTTGCGGCAGCCCTTGGCTTGCCCGTCGTCGCGGTCTTTGGCCCTACTGACCCTGATGGCACCGCCCCCGTAACTCCGCGCCAGAGTGTCATACAGCAGAAACCCTACTGCAGCCCTTGTTTTCTGCGCCGTTGCCCCACGGATCACCGCTGTATGAACGATGTTACGCCAGCGATGGTTGCCGGCGCAGTCGACTTCTGGCTCAAAACTTTGGAGGTGCATTCTGCCTGAAACGCACTCGCTCCGGCCCGCTGTTTTTCTCGATCGCGATGGCACCATTGCCGACGAAGTGGGCTACTTGAACCACGTCAGCCGTTTTCGTATGTTTCCGTTTGCTGCTGCCGCGATTCGCCGCTTGAACGAAGCTGGTCTCGCTGTCATCGTAGTCACTAATCAGTCGGGAGTGGCGCGCGGATATTTTCCCGAATCTTTGGTTCAGGAAGTGAACGAATTGATGTGTAAACAATTGGCTAGCGCCGGGGCGCGTGTTGATGGCACATATTATTGCCCGCACGGCTCTGCCGATGCTTGCGAGTGTCGGAAACCAAAGACCGGCATGCTGGATCAGGCGGCAAGGGAGTATGGCTTGGATATCAAGCGCTCCTTTGTGGTTGGCGATCGCTATGGCGACGTAGAATTGGCCTTCCGTGCGGGTGCCACTGCGGTTTTCGTGGAATCGGGTTACGGCCTGGGGGACCTACACTGGCACGGAAACAGTTGGCCTAAACAGCCGCACAAGATTGCTCATGATCTCGAAGACGCAGTGGACTGGATTCTGAGGCAACCTCGATGAGACGCGCCAAGGGAAAGCCATCGGCTTCAACATCCGTCGATCTGCTGGCTCTTTCGGAATTCGTCGAACGCTTTACCTCTAAGACCGTTGTTGTGCTCGGAGATTTTGTGGCCGATGCTTTCCAGTTCGGCGATATTACTCGTGTTTCGCGAGAAGCCCCAGTGCTGATCTTGCGGCATCGCGAAACGCAAATTGTTCCCGGAGGCGGGGCGAACGCCGCGAATAATTTTGCATCTCTTGGCGCGAAAGTACTGCCGGTGTCTGCTGTCGGTGACGACTCTGCTGGTGATGCCCTGATTGATACTTTTCGTTCGAAACGTATCGATACTACCGGAATACTTCGCGTTAAAGGATGGACCACGCCTACCAAGACGCGATTTCTTGCTGGTTGGACGCACACCACGGGCCAGCAGGTGCTTCGCGTTGATTATGAGCCTCAACGACCGCTGGCGGATTCCGCCGGCAAACAACTCCAATCTTTTTTTGTGAAGCGTCTCAATAAAGCTGATGCAATCGGCTTGTCGGATTACGGCTTTGGTATAGCTGCCCCAAGCACTATTCGGGCTGGTCTGTTTCGTTTGCGCGGACAAATTCCAATTGCGTTGGATTCTCGTTACCGGCTCACAGATTTCGTTAAGGCTGGTATTACGTCTGCCACACCGAATGAGGCTGAACTCGAAGCGTTGCATCACTCGAAGATCGGCGAAAATGTCGCTGAACTAGAGCGCTGTGGCGAAGCGACTCGCGCGCAAATGAAACTCACGTCTTTGTTGGTCACGCGCGGTAAACATGGCATGGCTATTTTCCAACCAGAGCAACCAGCCATCCACATCCCCGCGCATGGCGGTCAGCAGGCGGTTGATGTAACCGGCGCCGGCGACACCGTCTTGGCGGCCTATACGCTTGGCCTGGCAAGTGGCGCATCACCTCTCGAAGCTGCGCACATTGCCAACATCGCCGGCGGGTTGGTGGTCATGAAGCGCGGTACGGCCACTGTTTCGCGTGCAGAACTGTTGCAAGCCATAAATGATTCCACTTCGGAGGCGTCACTGTAATCATGCGCAAGGCTGAGTCTAAAATTCTTTCTCGCCAAGCGCTTGTTCCGCTACTCGATGACTCCAGGCAGCAAAACAAGAGGATTGTCTTTGCGAATGGCTGCTTCGATACGCTACATGTCGGCCACACTCGCTACTTCGCAAGCGCCAAACAGCAAGGCGATATTCTGGTCGTGGGCGTCAACTCCGATGCCAGCGTTCGTAGACTGAAAGGCCCGGGTCGCCCGGTGCTCGACGAGCGCGCTAGGGCCCACCTCGTCGCCGCTCTACGCAGCGTTGATTACGTTGTGATCTTTGGCGAACCTAACGTTGAAGCGCTGCTTGAAGAACTCCGCCCACACGTCCACGCAAAAGGTACGGACTACACGGCTGACTCGGTGCCCGAACGCGAAGTCGCCGCGCGGCTCGGGATCCAGGTAGCCATCGTCGGCGATCCAAAAGATCACTCCACGCGCGATCTCTTCGATTTCATTTCAAAGGCGCCGCATGACTGATGCTCGCTTTTTGGTAGTACGTCTCGGGTCGCTCGGCGACATTGTCCATACGTTTCCGGCAGTCGCGGCCCTTCGGGAATCATTTCCGTCGGCAAAAATTGTTTGGCTAACTCACCCACGCTGGGTTGAATTGGTTTCCAGTAGCCAGCTTGCTACAGAAATTTGGCCGGTGAATTCGCGGGACTTCTCGCAAGTGCGCTCAGTATTAAGAAAAATCCGCACCGTCAGCTGGACCGCAGCCATCGATTACCAAGGACTGTGGAAGTCGGCATCACTGCCATTTCTGGGCGGCGTGTCGCGGCGCATCGGATTTTCTTCCGCCACAGTCCGCGAGTTTGGCGTGCCCATCCTCTATACCGACCGTGTTGCCGTAAAAGCAGCTCACATTGCCGACCACAATGGCGAATTGTCGTTGCGAGCGGGAGCCTCCAAGCCTGTTAGCGACTTCGCGCTTCATATCGACCCACAGCATGATCTGCGGGTGCGCTCGCAGCTAAGCGAAAAGGGAATTGATCGCTACATCGTTTTGAGCCCGGGTGGTGGGTGGCAGTCGAAATGTTGGCCACCGGAGCGTTTTGGCGCGCTCTGCAAAAAGATTCGCGACGATACGGGAATTTCCTGCGTCGTAAATTACGGTCCCGGGGAAGAAAGCCTGCTAGCAGCCGTTCAACGGGCCAGTGGCGACGCTAATCCCATTCCATACAACGCCGATCTTCGCTCGCTCATGGCTCTTCTGCGCAACGCTCTCTGCATCGTCGGAGGTGACACCGGGCCGTTGCATCTCGGAGTGGCGTTAGGTACCCGCGCCATCGCACTCTTCGGGCCCACGGATCCGGCGCGCAATGGTCCATACTGTCCGGAGCCCACGGTTTTGCGTAGCTCATCTGCCGTCACTTCATACAAACGGGGTGACGTTGCAGATCCCTCGCTGCTCGATATTTCTGTTCATCAGGTATTTGATGCCGTGTCTCGCCGTCTGGAGCAAGCCGCGTGACGGCGATGGATTTCTTCGCGCGTTGGCGCGTCCGTATCGGCTATTTTCTCGCCTTAGTGGTTTTGTGGTTAGCACGCCCCAACCCGCAGTCGATTCTCATTGGCGGCGTGATTGGCGTAATCGGCCTGGCGATGCGGGCATATGCAGCCGGTTATTTACATAAACAAAGTGTACTCACGGTTGCTGGTCCGTACGCGCGCACACGGAATCCCCTTTATTTCGGTAGCAGCATCTTGACCTTGGGCGCGGCGGTAGCCATGCATTCCTGGCTATCTGCAGCGATACTTCTGATTTATTTCGCAGTGGTCTACACCTTTGTGATGCGCCGTGAAGAGATGGAACTTCGCCAGCAGCACGGGGCCGCTTTCGACGCCTACGCCCAAGCGGTGCCGTTGTTCTTCCCTGGATTATCGGTATCGCCCTTATCCACGGTGGAAAAAGGTTCATTTTCCTGGAGCCAGTACAAGAAAAATCACGAGCATCAAGCTGCGGTGGGATTCTTACTCTTGCTGCTTTTACTGGTTATCGTTTGGCGCATGCATACCGCTTGATATCGCGGTTGGCGCGTCGCATTTCACAAAACAACTTACTTGCAAGGTGTATCCATCCGTCAAAATCTGAACCGCGCCTTGCTGATCCGTCCGCAAAACGCGCGCGCCGCTGTTCGCGAGTCGTTTCAAGCTTCCAGACTCGGGTGTCCGTAAGCATTTTCTTCACCGGCGGAAATCACGGCAATTTGCGGTCCCACCGCAGTCAGAAAGTCCGGCATGGTCGAGTTCTTACTCCCATGGTGCCCGACCTTCAGCACGTCCGCGTGCAGCAAGTCTGCTGCATTTTCATTCAACATCGCGTATTCCACTTGTTTCTCGGCGTCGCCTGGCAGAAGAATCGTCCGATCCTGATAGCGCAGCCGCACCACTAGCGAATCATTATTCTTCGCGGACGGCGCCACTTCCTCTGGCGTGATCTCTGGCCACAAGATATCCACTGCAACGCCACCCCAGACAAAATGCTCTCCGCGAATGGCGTGCTCGATCGGAATGTGCAGCGAAGTTGCGACGCCAGCAAGTGTCCCCGTAGCGTGCCCCGCAACGCCCAGTAATACAGCGGCGCAAAAGCACAGCAATTCTGCTGCGATAAATGTGGGAGAGCTTATTGTTTTTTGAACCGGACTCCACAGGCCAAGCAGAATGCCGCTAGAAAATGCAGCGGCAATCGCAACGGCCGGTAGTTTCATGACACTCTTCGCAACCTCACCAGTATCTCGATGTGGTAAGTCTGGGGAAACAGGTCGAACAGATCCACCTGCGCAATTTCGTATCGCTGAGTTGCTTCTACTTCGGTTTGTGGTTTGCGTTCCGAGGCTGTCAGCACCGCTAAGTCTCGCGCCAAGGTAGAGGGATCGCAGGAAAGATAGGCGATCTCAGGCGCGCCCAGATTTGCGAGTTGTGCCGCTACAGTCGCACCTAGTCCGGCCCGCGGCGGATCGAGCACAATTAAATCCGGTTTCTCTTCGAACTTCTTCAGAAACTCTTCCGTGTGCTCGTTCTTTGATTCAATCTGCACGCTCGCGGCATTTGCATTGGTTTGCAAATCTCGCGTCGCGGATAAGTTCGCATCCACGCTTACCACCCGCGAAAACATTTTCGTTAGTGGCAGCGTGAAGAAGCCCACTCCCGCGTAGAGGTCCAGAGCCGTTTGACCGTGGGCGCCCTTCAAGACCGTCTGTAACAGATCCTCGATAAGAAAGCGGTTCACTTGAAAAAACGAAAGATGATTCACGCGAAACGTGAACCCTCCAGCTTTTTGTTCCAGGTACCCGGGTCCTGATAACTCAAAGCGATCCTTGCTCTGATCGAGCAACAGGAGGCTCTCCAAATTTGGCACCGCCGCGCGGAAATCCGCGGCAAGATCCTTTGCCGGCTTCGAGAAGCGCTCAAAGGCCACATTCAAGGCAATTTTCGCATCGGTGAAATCTGCGAACGCTTCAATTTCCAGAACTCCAGTGGGCAGGGAATTCGCGCGTGCCATTTCCTGCAGTTGCCCGAAGGCCTTCGCCAAGCCGGGCGACAATACCGGACACTCATCGATCGGCACAATGCGTGGACTCTCAGGCAGGAAATAGCCTAGCGCCCGAGGCATTGCATCGCGGTATGCCCACTGCGCCCGGTTCCGGTAACCATACGGTTCACCGGTATGCGCCGTAATTTCGCCCGGCCACGTAATTCCGCCCAGTCGCGACAGGGTCTCCCGCAGAATCTCTTTCTTCTGCCGCACCTGTTCGCCTATTTCAATGTGCTGGTAGTGGCAGCCACCGCAGACCCGAAAATGCGGGCAAGGAGCTGTGATGCGTGACGGCGCGGCTTGCACCACTTCCTCTAGATTCGCGTGGATCAGTTTCTTCTTGCGCGTCCGCACCGTCCCCCGCACCTGCTCGCCAGGTATTACGTAGGGCACGAATACGGTATTGCCGTCGGCGTGTGCCAATCCTTCGCCTCCGTAGAGCAGCTTCTCAATCGATAATAGTAACTCATCTGACATAGTTATCCAATCCTATCCATTCTTGTCGCAAGCGCTCAGCGGTTCAAGGGTACGAACGGCTCAGGAGAAGTAATAGAGGCTCAAGCGCGGCAATTGATATTCGTCCAGCAACCGCTTCTGCAGATACTGCTTTTCGACCAGCGCCAACTGTTCCGCTTTCATTTTGCGCCGGTATACCGCCAGCTGCGAATCCACTTCCCGGCGAATCTTGAGCATCAATTCTTCCCGGGCGTGGGTCAAAAGCGCGGCATGCACCTTTTCATCCAGAATCGTCAATCGCCGCTCTAGATCTTCCAAGTCCACTGCGCCCGGAGCTTCGAGCAGCGTCAGCACGGAACTCAACGATTCTGCTACTCCCATCAGGAAGCTGGCAATCGCCGCCTGTATACCAGCATAGCGGTCCGATGCCCTCCGCAACAGGCCTACATTTCGTTCCACATATTGTTTCAACTCATCTCGTGGGAATGGCTCAGCCTTTGCGTTGCCGTGTCCGTTGGATTTCGCATGGGCTCCCGCCGCGGCTTCCTGTGATTCCTCGGCAGCATCCAACACCGCATCCGTGCAGTATGCCAGGCTCTTCAGCGGTTTTCCGGCGCCTCGCCGCGATCTTTGGTAACTCTCAAACGCGCGATCGATTCCTTTCAGCGCAGCTTCCAGAGACACTCCTGCCTTCTGCCATGTTTCCATCACCGCCCAATCTAAAGGAGAAACGAGCAGGTGTGCTCCGCGCTTTTTCCAGAAGTGCTCTTCGATCTCGGTGAAATAGTTAAAGTAATTCCAGGTTTCCATGATGGACGCGTTTGCGTACTGCTTTCCGTTTTCAGTTCCGCACTTTCCTTGATGTAGCGCTTTTTTGTGCAATTGGTTGCGTTCTCGGTGGCTGTTCGCGATGACCGTCGACGTGCTGATTCTTCTCCCAGATCAATCGCAGCCCGCGCAGCGTCAGGAATTCATCGATATGTTGAATGTACTTCGATCCTCGCGCCACGAGTCGAGCCTGTCCGCCGGTAGCCACCACCACCGCTTCCGTTTTTAGCTCCGCCTTAATCCTGGCCAGCATCCCGTCGGTCATATCCACAGCACCGTAGTACAAACCCGCTTGCATATGCGTTACGGTATTTGTGCCGATCACTTTGCCCGGATCCTTTATCTCCACGCGTGGCAGTCTTGCCGCCCGCGAGAACAGGGCCTCCGACGCAATCCCGATTCCGGGCGCAATAACCCCGCCAAGGTACTCGCAGCGCGCCGAGATCACATCGAACGTAATCGCCGTCCCGAAGTCCACCACCACGCAAGGTCCGCCGTAATGATGAAACGCTGCCACTCCATTCACAATGCGGTCCGCGCCCACTTCCATCGGGTTGTCGACCAGGACCGCCATCCCGGTCTTTACGCCCATCTCCACGAATAGGGCTTTCTTCCCGAAATAAATCCGCGACATCTCCGCCAGCGTCCAGTTCACCGGCGGCACGACTGAACTGATGATCACTCCGCTGATGTCTTCCTGATTCAGCCCCGCCAGGGAAAACAAATTGCGCGTCAACACGCCGTACTCGTCCACGGTCTGTGCCCGCGCTGTCGTCAACCGCCAGTTCGCGATCAGCTCCTCTTCGCGAAAAACGCCTAGCACTGTGTTGGTATTCCCCACATCGATGGTTAGCAGCATCTAACGTGCCTCGGTCACATCTCCGGCAATCACCATCGTCACCGGCCCTTCTTCGCGCTTCACCTGCAACAGTCCGTCGGACGTCAAACCCACCGTTGTCCCGAAATACGTTTCAAATCCAGTCTCCACACGAACGCGCTTTCCGTTCGCAAAGCTCGACACTCGTTCAAATCGATCCACAACGTAGCGAGCCCCTTCGCGCAGGAACCGATTGTAGTCGCTCTCGAATTCGTTCAGCAATCGCACCAGTAGTTCGAGCCTCGAATGGGTTCGCCCTGATTCCTTGCGTAGTGAAGTCGTGACACTTGCAATGTCACCTGGAAACTTTTCCTGGTTGGTATTAATTCCGATACCTACAATCACGAAACGCACTTGTGTCGGCTCGGCGTGCATCTCGGTCAGGATTCCGCCAACTTTCCTGCCGTCCATCAGGATGTCATTCGGCCATTTCAATTCCGCGGAAAGCCCAGTCTGCGCCTGGATCGCGGAATGTGCAGACAGTCCTGCCAGCATAGTCAGCAGTGGCGCCTGCACCGGCGACAACCGTGGCCGCAGCAACAAGGTTACGTATAGCCCCGCACCTCGTTCCGAATGCCAGCTACGCCCGGAGCGTCCCCGGCCTGCCGTCTGCTCCTCGGCCAGAATCACTGCACCTTCCGGCTCACCGGCATATCCCAATTCCATCGCCACCCGGTTGGTCGAATCCGTTTTGAAGAAGTGGTAAACGCGTTTGCCGAACAGTTTCCCCTTCATCCGTTTGCGCAACAAGTCCGGAGTCAATATGTCGGGGACCTTCTCCAGAAAATATCCTGCGCTCTGCTGGCCCTTCACTCGGACGCCGAGTTCACGCAACCGTTCCACCCAGCGCCATACCGTCGATCGCGACACGCCAATCTCTCGCGCGATCCGCGCGCCACTGATGACGATTGTGGCGTTGTCCGAGAGCAGTGTCAGCAGCGCAGCCAATCGACGGTCGGTTGTCCCTGGTAAAGTTGCCGCTTGCGGCATTAGATGCCAATCCAGTGCGTCACGCGTCCTATCCTACGTTTCCTCGATGCCATCCACAAGCAGACGGAAGCTTGCTAGCGGAGCCGACTGCGTCAGTGCCGCGACGGCGAGAAAATTTGCACCCGTCTCGGCATATTCACGAGCATCCTGCAGCGCAATGTCGCCTGCTACTTCCACAATGCAATCGGACCTTATACTCCGAGCGATCGCAACAAAGCTTCTCACTTCTGCTGAGGCTAGATTCTTCAGCGTTACCCAATCCGCGCCGGACTCCACTGCCTCGCGAAGTTCCAACTCATTCCGCACTTCGACATGGATGGAAAGGGAATTGGCTTCCTGCGCATTCGGTATGCTCCCTACCGCTTCATAGGCGGTCATGGCTTGAGGCTGCATCCTCAGCGCTGCATAAGCGTGCGCTTGATCCAAAGCAGCTTTTACCCCGCCTGCTACGGCAGTGTGACTCTCCGTGATCCGCATAATCTGCACTGATCCAGCACCAAAATTACTGCCGCTCCCAGTCTCCACCGCATATTGCTCAAGCAGGTGCAACCCCGGGGTCATTTTTTGAGTGCAGCAAATCTTCGCCCGGCTCCCAGCCACTTCCAAGACGTAACTGCGCGTCAATGTCGCGATGCCGCTTAGCCACTCCAAAAGGACCAGTGCCGTGCGCTGACCGGTCAATATCGCCGCGACAGTGCCACACAGCCGCAACAGTTCCTGACCGCTATCGACCACGGCTCCATCTTGCGCTAAAGCATCTACCTGCATACGCGAGTCAAGTGCCGCAAACACTCTAGCGGCGAGTGGCAGACCCGCTATCACCGCTTCCTGTTCCGCAATAATCCGTCCGCTCGCCGCGGAATTGGCTGAAGCTATCGCCGACGCACTGGCAGCATCCACGCGCTCATTTTCGCGCAGCGCTCGAGCGATCAGGTCGGTAATGTAGTCGGAATTCCAGTCCATGCAACCGTAAGGCTTCTGAAACGCCTTTTTACGCCGTGCCGCTTTCCAGCTTTTGTTGACGTTCCAGCAGCTTACCCAACTCCACGCGCTGGCCGGCGAGCGTCTCTTCCATCTGCTTGATAATGTTTTCTGGCGCCCGTCCGCGAAACGTTTCATTTCCCAACTGCTTTTCTTTGGAAGCAATTGCCTTCTGCAATCCTTCAATTTCCTTTTTCAGCCGCGCCAGTTCCGCCGCCACATCAAGCGTTTCCGCAACATACGGAATCCGCAGATCAAATTGCGCGGTAGAGCGAACTCCGCCGTCTCCTTCCGGCAGTTTCTCCGTCAGCACGCTCAACTCTCTCAAACTTACTAGTCTTATAATGCCCTCGCGATTCGACTCGACAATGTTCCGCGCTTCGGCCTCCGCACTTGAAAACTCGGCCGCCACTTTCTTTTTCGGCTCCAACTTCATTTCCGAGCGAATCGTTCGTAGCGTCTGAATCACATCCTGGACCATGCCATATTCATTGAGACCCTGCGGATCTTTCCATTCGGCCTTTGCTTCTGGATAGACATCCAGAGCAATAGATTTGGCTCCCGCTTTCTGAGGCAGTTGATGCCACAACTCTTCCGTTAAAAATGGCATGAAGGGATGCAGCAGTCGCAACGCCGCATCAAATGCCCCGAACAGATTCTTCCAGGCGACAACGGCTCGCTCGCGATCGGCATTCTGCAGTTCTGGTTTCACCCACTCGATGTACCAATCGCAGAAATCGCCCCAAAAGAACTGGTATACCGCTTGCGCCGCTTCGTGAAAGCGATAGTTCGTCAGCGCGTCATTCACCGTCTCAACGGTCTGTGCCAATCGCGCGAACAGCCAGCGATCCACCAGTGGCACTTGCCCGTTGCGCGCGTAGGGAGCGCACTCGCGCACACTCGGAGCCGCCAATTCCTCCAGCGAAGTTCCACCTTGCTCAAACTTATCCAGGTTCACGAACAGGAACCGAGATGCATTCCATATCTTGTTGGCGAATGACCGCGCTCCCAGCAAACGATCATCCGACAGCACGATGTCCGTTCCCGGCGCGGCCATCGACGTCAGGCAAAACCGCATGGCGTCAGTGCCGTACTGTTCATTCAGCGCTACCGGGTCGAGTCCTGTGCCTTTCGACTTGGACATTTTCTCCCCGCTCGCCGTACGCACCAGCGAATGCAGGTACACCGCGCGAAAGGGAACTTGCCCGGTAAAATGCATCCCCAGCATGATCATCCGCGCTACCCAGAAGAACAGGATGTCGTAGCCGGTAATGAGCAGGGTCGTCGGATAGTACCGCTCAAAGTCCGCGGTCTT
>Ga0070762_10000116_pt1 | contig 27455 bp, 35 predicted proteins | sample HubBroMetageREF2_FD_66726 | JGI IMG/M metagenome (GOLD analysis project Ga0070762, IMG submission 66726) | Reference soil microbial communities from the Hubbard Brook experimental Forest, New Hampshire, USA - Hubbard Brook CCASE Soil... | ecosystem: Environmental > Terrestrial > Soil >...
CCAGCAACTTTCCGACTACACCTGTACCGCTTTGCAGTTGGCGAACTTCTGGCAGGACGTGAGCGTCGACTATGCCAAGGGCCGAATCTATTTGCCCCTGGAAGATTTACAGCGTTATTCGGTGACCGAGGAGGACCTGGCGCAGAAGCGCAATACGCCGGCGTTTCGCGAGATGATGAAGTTTGAGGTGGAACGCGCGCGCCAGTGGTTCGATCGCGGTCTGCCGCTCGTCAGCAAAGTAGACGAAGAACTGGCAGTCGATATCGAACTCTTCAGCCGCGGCGGACAGGAAATTCTGAATGCCATCGAGCGCCAGAGATTCGCAGTGCTCGGACGGCGTCCGGCGATCTCTAAAACCCGCAAGCTGGCCCTGGTGGCGCGGGCGGCGCTGGGGAAGTTCCTATGAGTGTGGGAACGCAGCCGGTGCTGATTCCGTGGAGCCCGGCTCCGGCGCAGCTCACCATGGCGTATTCGGTGTGCCGCGGCATTACCCGCGCCAATGCTAAGAATTTCTATTACGCATTTCTGGTGTTGCCGAAGCGCAAGCGGCAAGCGCTGTGCGCCGTCTATGCCTTCATGCGGCGCTGCGATGACATTGCTGACGACCCTAACCTCAGTCTCGAGGAACGGCGCTACAAACTTGATAGCTGGCTGGATGCTCTGCACCGCGTGCAGCAGGGCGAGCCCAGCGACGACCCCATTCTGCTGGCGCTGACCGACGCGCAACGTCGCTATACCATCCCCGCGGGCCTGCTCGATGAACTCGCGCTGGGAACCGCGATGGATGTTGTCGACCCCGAAGCAGCCGGCCAGGGTGGTCCTACCGCGGAGGCGGTTCCGGGCCTGACCATCCAGTACCGGACGTTTGACGATCTCAAGCTCTATTGCTACCGGGTGGCTTCGGTTGTGGGGCTGGTATGCATCCACATCTTCGGATATCGTGATCCCGCGGCCGAGCCTCTGGCCGAGCAGTGCGGCCTCGCCTTCCAGCTCACTAACATTATTCGCGATGTGAAAGAAGATGCCGCGATGGGCCGCGTGTATTTGCCGGAAGAAGACCTGGCGAAATTCAACCTTTCGGCCGGCGAGCTGCTTTCTGCGCCCGATTCCGCACGCTTCCGGCCTTTGCTGGCGCTCGAAGCCGACCGCGCCCGCCAGTTCTACCAGGCCGGCGAGCAACTGATCCCCTATATCTCGGAAGACAGCCAGCCCGCCCTGTGGGTGCTGGTAAACATCTACCGGCGGCTGCTGGAGAAAATTGCCGAGCGCCAGTACGATGTCTTCAACGGAAAGGTGAGCCTCACGGTCAGCGAAAAGCTGCGCGTGCTGGGAAAAGGCTTCTGGCAACGGCTCACCTGATGCCATCGGAGGAATTGCTGATTATTGATTGTTGATTGAGAAGCAAGGCGAGAACGGTTTCAATCAGCAGTCAACAATCGACAATCAGCAATTTACTTTTGGCCAGATTCCCGCATGATTGAGAATTCCACACAACCTACGGTAGCCATAGCCGGCGGCGGCCTCGCTGGCCTCGCGGCGGCCTGCGCGCTGGCAGCCTCTGGATTTCGTGTCACGCTCTTCGAGCGCCGTCCTTATCTCGGCGGCCGCGCTTCTTCCTACGAGCATCCCGGCACCGGTGAGGTCGTCGATAACTGCCAGCACGTGCTTTTCCGCGTCTGCACTAATCTGGTGGAGTTCTATCGCCGCATCGGCGTCGAGGACAAAATCCGCTGGTTCGACGAAATGACTTTCATCGAGCCCGGCGGCCGCGCCAGCGTGATGCGAGCTTCTCCGCTTCCTGCCCCCCTCCACACCGCGCCGTCGTTCCTCGCCTTTCCGTTTCTCTCGGTCAAGGACAAGCTGGCGATTTCGCGCGCCCTTGCCGCACTCGCCCTGACCGAGCAGCCCGATACAGGCCGTTCGTTCCTTGAATGGTGCCATCAGCACTCGCAAACCGAGAATGCGATTGAACGCTTCTGGAAGCCGATCCTGGTCAGCGCCCTGAGTGAGCATCTCGACCTGATTTCCATTTCCTCCGCGGCTCAAGTCGTGCGCGAATCGATGAAGTCTCGCGAAGCCCGCCACATGGGTGTTCCAAGTATTCCGCTAACCGACCTCTACAATCGAGCCGGAGACTACATACGCGCTCGCGGCGGCGACATCCGCTTCCGCGCCTCGCTCGAAGCATTTTCCCCCGAACCAAACCAGGTGCGAATTCGCGTGAGCGACAAAAGCAATGGGCAAGAGACATTCGACTATCTCGTCCTGGCTCTGCCCTTCGACGGTCTCGAGCGTGTGATTCCGCAGAGCCCGGAAGCCGCGTCCCTGCGCGACCAGCTCAGCCATTTCGAGACGTCTCCCATCACCGGCATACACTTATGGTTCGATCGCCAGATCAGCGACCTCGACCACGCCGTCCTCCTCGACCGAACTGTGCAATGGATGTTCCACAAGTCGCGGCTGCTGCAGCGTGCTCGGGAAGTGCACGACCTTAGTCGTGCCGTAAACGCTTCTACAGAGAAAAGGGCTTTAGCCCCTGAGGGGGGCAGCTACATCGAACTCGTGGTCAGTGCTTCGACGGACCTCATTGACAAATCCCGCGCCGAGATTGTCGATCTCGCTGTGAAAGAAGTTCGAGAGTTTTTCCCTGCGGCTCGCGCGGCGAATCTGGTGAAGTCGACCGTGATCAAGGAAGTTCACGCCACCTACTCGCCGCGTCCCGGCATTGACGCCTACCGTCCCCAGCAGTCGACCACATGGCCCCGCGTTTTTGTTGCCGGCGACTGGACTGCCACCGGTTGGCCCGCCACCATGGAAGGCGCAGTCCGCAGCGGATATCTGGCGGCTGAAGCGCTGCTGCGGGCCACGGGAGTCAGGGACGCGAAATTTCTCGTCGCCGATCTCCCCGCTTCCGGCTTCATGCGTTTATTTGGTCGGTGATTTTCGTTGCCGAGGTGGGCTCGACAGGTTTGCGCCGGCGCGATGTCTCTTAACAGCCGGGGGTTAGTGGTGGGTAACGTGTTCTTCGATCCGGGACACAAACTTCAGCGTGTGGGTCTTCATCAACTGCTCGATGCCGGGGCCAAACTCGTGCCACAGGTTCATCCCCGCATCGCTGCCGACCGTCGAGCCGAAATCGCCGAACGGCGCCCCTAGAGACCGCCTCCAATATGGGGTTGAGGCCGTGTCCTTGGCGACCGCAGTCAGCGTTCGCAGCAGATATGAGGTGTTCAGCCTGGTCTTTCCGGAGTCGTCGCGAGTGATAAGCGGGCGCGAAGCCGCGGACGTCGCCCGGCCCATCAGGCCGACGTTGGTTGCGGAATGAAGCGCCGGCTGCTGCCTCGACGATGCTGGATACAGATATTTCCGAACCATGGCGTCCGCTTCCGCCTGACTGGATGCCTCTTTAGCAGGATCGGCGAATACGAGCTGGTGCATCAAGCCTGCATTGCTACCGGTCCCGTCGAATCTGAAAGGCGAGCGCGCTTCCCCGGCTAACCCGCTAAAGTTATGTTGAGTTGCGGCTTGCACCGAAGGAGCCTCAGGCAGGGAGCGACGTGCGTTCTGGCACACTGCCCCGCAGCCAGCCAATATCAGAAAAGAAACGACCCGGAGGGATGCTATTCGCTTCACCATACCGCAGTCCCGCAAGCGTCAGGCTCCTGCCGCCCGCCTGGCAACTTTGATCGTCTGGACGTTAGCACTCGGCGTGCCATTGTTCTGAGCAAGAATGCTCATGTCCCGAGAATGGGGTTAGTTGAAGAAAAAGGCGCTTTGGTTGCAGCCAAGCCAGGCTTCCATAGCGGGAGTGCACGGCGTCCGCGGGATGCTGCAAGGGGTTGAACCAGTATGAGCAAAGTCTTGCACTCGACACTTCGGCGGGGCGTCATGCCAGGGTCGAGGAAAGAAGGTTCCTCACCGGGCTTTCAGCCCGATTCGGAATGACAAAAAGAGGACGGGGATTTCTCAGCCTGCCAGAAGGGCAACACCCGCCGCCACTAGACCCGCGGCGATCCAGCGCCGGCGGTCGACTCTTTCATGCAGGAAGATTCTTGCGGCGACGGCATTGCCGATGAAAGTCAGGGACGCGGCGGCCGGAGCCACCAGGCTTACATCTCCCCAGGAGAGCGCGAACAGCAGGCTGAAGAAGGCTACGGCCATGGCTGTGACCCCGAAGAGGAAGCTGGGATTGCCCAGCGTGCGCGAGATTACGGTGCCGAGGCCGGAGCGGCGCCATAAGGCGCCTACGTCCCCGACTTGCTTCATGGCGCGGGCCAGAAGCACATCGCCGATTACCGAGGCGAAGACGATGGCGAGGATTGCGCTCCAGGTGTAGAGGCTCTTCACGATTCGGCTCCAGTGACAGCGACTGCAGTGTGTTCTTCGTCCGGCGATTTCGTGTGGGGATGTTTGGTTAGCTCGGGGCCCCCAGCAATAAATCCCACGCCTCCCGTAATCAGGGCGATGCCCAGCCAGCGCAACGGACTGACGTGCTCGTGCAGCACAAATCTTGCGACCAGCGCGAGCAGCACATAGCCGAGCGAAGTTGCGGGCAGAACGTAGGTGAGATCGGCCCAGGAGAGCGCTGTCATGTAAGTGGCAAAGAACGCCAGCAGAAGGAGAATGCCGATGGCGACCCAGGGATTGAGCACGGCGAAGATGACTCCCTGCAGGTGATCGACGGAGATGTTGCCGGTCTGCTTCATCCCGTGGGAGAGCATGGAGTCTCCGGCTGCAGCGAAGACCGTGACTCCGGCCAGAACAAGATACTTGCGAAAGGTCACTGGAAGTTTAGGGAGCGACGTCCAAAATCATTCACCACAGAGGCACGGAGTCACAGAGAAAACAAAGCTAAAGAATAAAGAACAAGACAATAAAAGATTTTCTCTGTGTCTCTGTGCCTCTGTGGTGAAAGCCTTTATGCGTTCGTGTCAGGCCTTGGCGAGCTCGGCTGCGGCGTCGTCGCTGTGCTGTTTGACCAGCTTGTTGCGCGCCGAACGCAGCTTCAGGAACGTTTTAGCTTCCTTGTAAAGGCGCTTGCGGTCGTTGCTGTCGAACGCCGCCTTTCTCAAGATGCGGAATACCGCCTTGGGCCGGAAATAATATTCGTCGTAAAAGCGGTGCACGGCGGAAAGAATCTCGTCGGCGGGCAGTCCGGGATATTGGATGTGCGCCAGTTGGTGGCCGCCTTCATCCACCATTTTGTTGTCACCGACCATGAACCCGTTCTTTACCGCGTAATCGTAGAGTTCGGTGCCGGGATAGGCGTGGGCGACGGAGACCTGAATGGTTTCCACGTCGAGTTCTTTGGCGAACTTGATGGTGTTGTTGATGGTTTCGTGAGTCTCGCCGGGCAAACCCATAATGAAGTCGCCGTGGATCACCAGGCCTAATTTGTGACAGTTCTTGGTGAACTCGCGGGCATGTTCGAGGGTTGCGCCCTTCTTGATATTCTTCAGAATCTGCTGATCGCCGGATTCGTAACCTACGATGAGCAGCCTGCAGCCGGACTCTTTCATCGCCTTGAGCGTCTCGTAACTGGTGGTGACGCGCGAAGTGCAGGACCAGGTCAGGCCGAGCGGCTTCAGTTTGGCGCACAACTCGATCGTACGAGCCGACTGGATGTTGAAGGTGTCGTCGTCGAAGAAAAACTCCTTCACTTCCGGCCAGTACTGCTTCACCTTCGCCATTTCGGCGGCAACATCGTCGGTGGAACGCTTGCGCCAGGGATGTCCGCTCAAGGTTTGCGGCCACAGGCAGAAGGTGCACTGCGCCGGACAGCCGCGCGTGGTGTAGAGCGATACGTAAGGATTCAGCAGAAACGGCACGTTGTAACGAGTCACATCGAGGTCGCGCTTGTAGACGTCGGTAACGTGGGGCAGAGCGTCGAGATCCTGGATCTGCGGCGCATCCGGATTGTGCACGACCTTGCCATCCTTCAAAAACGACACGCCAGGGATCTCTTCCAGAGGTTTGCCCTTCGCGTAATCGACTACGGCGTAGTCAAACTCTTTGCGGGCAATGAAATCCATCGCCGGACAGTCGCGCAGGGATTTCTCCGGCAGCACGCTCACATGCGGTCCGACAAAAGCAATCTTGATCGTAGGATTCGCGGCCTTAATGGCGCGAGCCAGGCCGATGTCGCCGGGGAAGCCGGGCGTGCTGGTGAAGAGCACGAGAAACTCGTAGTCCTTGGCAATTTCGATGGTTTGCTCGGCTGAAATATAGTGCGGAGGGGCATCCAGCAAGCGCGCGCCCTCGAGCATTCCGGCCGGATAAGCCAGCCACACCGGGTACCAGTAGGACTCGATTTCGCGGGTCGCGGGCCAACGGGAGCCAGCGCCGCCATCGAAGTTCTCGAAAGAAGGCGGGTTCAAAAATAGTGTTTTAAGAGGCATAGTGGGTAAGTGCTTATTTTAACATCCAGACGACGCTTATGTATTGAAAAACCAGTGTTTACGCAGGTTCGTCGTCGAATACCGACTTTGATGCAGCGAACGGATGAAAAGAGGCATTGGCGGGTTATTTGGTCCCCATGGCCCAGGTTTCCAGATCTCCGGTGGCGCGCATTAGGGCGACCTGGCTGCGTTCCAGTTCGAAAGTGATGTCTTGTAACGTGATCAGGCGTTCGCTGGCTTGAGCCTGGGCGTCGTCCAGGTCGTGGAGGTTCGCGGTGCCGGAGTCCATGCGAGTGCGGGTGGCTTCGATATTTTTCTGGGCGATCTCGTACTCGAGCTCGGCCACGTCGCGGGCGGCCTGCATCTGGGTGACGGAGCGCTGCAGGCGCAAGGTTTCTTCGGAGACCTGGTTGCGCGCCGCTTCCGCCTGCCTGGTTGCCTTGCGCGCTTCCGACTCAGCCTCTTCAACCCGTTCGTGCTGAGCCAGGTTCAAGAAAGGGAGATGGATCGCGATTCCGACGGTAGCGTTGTTGGGCTGGAAGTGTTTGTAGTAGGCCTCGTAATTGTTGTAGTCGGCGAGGTTGGCGTACTGGGCGGCGAAATCCACGCTCGGCCACAGGGATCGGTGTTCTGCCGCGGCCCGCAAGTATTGCGCGCGCGCATGCTCGACGGCGGACTGAACTACCGGGCTTGATTCAGTGGCGTGGACCAGGGAGTCTTCTTCCGACTTTAGTGCGGGTAGAGCTGGCACGGAATCCGGCTCGATTTCAACCGAAGCGGTTGGCAGTCCGGTCAGCTTGGAAAGATGTTCGCGGAGAACGTCGGCTGCGCCGGTAGCTTCGGCGATGCGCAGGCGTACGCGCGCCACCGACAGGCGGGCTTTGCTGCTGTCCATCCCGCTGTCGACACCTGCCTTGACGCGCTGTTCGACGGCTATTTCCGTTTGCTCCGCGGCGGCTACGGTTTCGCGCAGGCGGCTCAAACGTTGCTCCCATTTTGCCAGTTCGGCATAGCTCAATACAGTTTCCTGAATCACCTGGTTGCGTTGGTCCTTGGTGTGAAGAACGCTGGCTGTGACGTCAGATTGCGCGGCGCGAATGAAATTCTTCAGCGCAAGGTTGATGAGCGCCGATTGCGCGGTCACATTGAACAGGGAAGGAGCGGAGCCCTCAAGGCTGAGAGGAAAGCCATCGGACCAGCCGATTCCCGCTCCCGCATTCAGTTGCGGGATGTAGCTATTGCGGAGTTCGCGGTAGCTGGCACCGGCGTGCTGTTCATCGGCGGCAGCAATGCTGATGCCGGTGGCATGTTTCAGCGCAAGCTCCACCGCCTGGTGGAGCGTGACCGGCTCGGCCAGCAGGGAAGCCGGGAGGCAGAGCAGCACCGCCAGGAAGGTTTTATGAATGCGCATACCGCTCCACAAGTTTCGTTTCATTGTTCTCACCTTTGCGAGCACCCAGCATCGTAGTAGCTGGAAAGATTCTACGGACAATCTGATGCAAGAGAAATGATAAGGATGAGTCAGTGCCGACACGATGTACGCCGGGAAGGCGCGAACTGTGCGAGGGATATGAAGAGAATCTCGGGCTAAGAAGAGTTCCCCGAATATCGATCAAATCGATCGAATCTCTAATTTCCAGTCAGAGCTATCGAATACGGAGTAGTCTGGAAGAGTCTCTTCTAGCAATTTTCCGCCGCGCCCCTAGGGTGACGGTTCCTTGCGAAATCTGACAGCGTTTTCGCTGCGCAAGGAGCCGTTATGGCTAGGTCTACTAGTGTGACTGCCCGGACACCCGCGTCCGCGAGGCAGGATGGCAACAGTCGTGGGACCGCACCATCGAGAAAAGATGGCGACGGCAATCACGTTCACAACGAAATCCTGCTCGTGCTTCCCCGCACGGAATGGGAAGCGATCCTTCCCAAGCTGGAATTTGTCCGATTGAAGCTTCATCAGGTTGTCCACGAAGCTGGCGAGACGCTGAAATCGGCATATTTCTGCAATTCCGGGATGTTCTCGGTACTGAACGTTATGCCTGGCGGCAAGAGTGTGGAAGTCGGTTTGATCGGCAAGGAGGGCTTTTCGGGCAGCCCATTGGTGGCGGGCTTTCGCACCAGCCATACTCGAACCGTGGTGCAAGCCGACGCTACTGCCTTCCGGGTAGATGCCGATGTTTTACGGGCGGCTCTGCCAAAGAATCCCAAGCTCGAACGGCAACTGAGCCGCTTCGCGCAGTTGCTCGCGGTACAGGTAACTCAAATCGCGGCCTGCAACCGGCTGCATGAAGTGAACGAAAGATTGGCCAGGTGGCTGCTGATGACGCAAGACCGCGTCGGTTCCAGGTCTCTGCCACTCACTCAGGAATTCCTGGCGCAGATGTTAGGAACCCGGCGCGCGAGCGTTACCGTCTCGGCTGGCGCGCTGCAAAGGGCCGGATTGATCACCTATACGCGGGGAAATGTCACGATTCTCGACCGGCGCATGCTCGAAGAAGCTTCCTGCGACTGCTATGGGATGCTGCAGCGGCAGGTCAAAGAATGGCAGAGCCAGAGCGCCTGAGAATTATGTCGTAGACCGCACATACATAAGTTGCCCGACGGGGGTTCGCGCGCGATTTCTTAAGTCAGTTGCTGGATCGATCACGCTGCGGCTTTGGCGGAAGTTTGCCCTCCCGCGCAGCGTTGGTTTTGGACGCTGTTTTTCTGACATAGCAGTCTTCATGCACCGCCATCCCCTGTTCGTCGGACTTGCAGTCTTCCAGTGAAACGGCCATGCCACAGATCCAGCAAGTGAGGGGGAATTTTGAGGGGGATGCCATGAGACGCCTCCGAGGAGATCGGCCTCAGTTCAAATTCTACCTCGAAACTGGATGATTCTGCGACGATCGCGTTTTGATGGTCTTCCTGCGGGCAACTCCTCGAACTGTTTCATGGCCTTGCGCTCGGCTGCTACCTTCTGGCGCAGCTCGCGGCTGGCCTCGGTCTCGCGGTAGAGGGTCTGCGCTACCGAGGCTGGGCCACGCACTTCGCTGAGCAACAGCACTTCCACCTCGAACTCGCCGCCCTCGTTGGTCACGCGCAACATGTTTCCCACGCGGACTTCTCGCGCCGGTTTCGCGGGCTGCCCATTGCAGAGAACTCTGCCGAGGTCGCAAGCGCGCGCGGCCAAAGCCCGCGTCTTGAAAAATCTGGCGGCCCACAGCCATTTGTCCATGCGTACGGAGGTCATTGAATCCTCAGTGCTCCACGCGCTGCAATCCTGCCTGGGCGCGGCTGTAGCTGCGAGCCATGGCCAGAGCTGCGCGATATTCTTCCGCTGCGCCCGGACGGTCGCCTTGTTTCTCCAGCAATTCGCCGAGTAGATAGTGGGCCTTAAACGCTGGAGCTTCCTCAACGGTGTTGTTGGAGGCGAGGTAGCTGCGCAACAGCCGTATGGCCAGGGGATAATCGCGCCCGGCGCGGAGCAACATGCTGGCGCCATCCACAAACGCTCCGGGATGATCGAGAGGGCTGGACTCCATGCTGTGCAGGGCCTGACCCATCTCATCGAAGCGGTCGGTGTGCCGGTAGAACCCGGCAAGATTCAGCCAGGCGCGAGCCCCGCCTTTGCTGGCAGTGATGGCGGCGCGATATTCCAGCTCCGCCGCGGCGTTATCTTTGTTTCTCTCGGCGATTCGTCCTTTCACCCAGTGCGCCATGGCGGGATTCAACGGCGCAAGCAATTCAGCCTGGGCGCGCGCCTTGTCTTTTCCGCCACCGACGATGCCTGGAGCTTCCAAATAGAATTCAGCGAGGTCAGTGCGCGCTTCCCAACTGTTGGGAGAGAATTGAACGGCGCGTTCGAATTCCGTGCGAACCTTCTTGGCCAGTCCCATGGCGTTAAGAAAACCGGCGCGATCTGCTTTCTCCCCGTAGATTCGACCGAGCCAAAGGTGATAGAGACCGTTTTCAGGTGCGAGGGAAACCGCTTTTTCGCAAGCAGGGATGCCGGCATCCCAATTCTCAAGCTCTAAATGAGCGCGGCAAAGCAGGTTGTAGGCTTCCGCGTTGGGAGCAGTTGCGATCTGCTGCTCGAGGGTTTGTATGGCTTGATCCACGCGGCCGGCTGCGAGCAGGTCCTGCGGCGTCTCGGCTGCGAGCGCTAGGGGGCAAGAGAAAGACAGCAGCGAAAGCAGAGGCAGCGCACGGATAAGACAGCGAGCGAAGCGCTCAGGATGACAATCCACCTCACCACTCCACCACATGAGCTAAGGCACCACTTTGACGCGGGCGCCGTCAGCCAAGGGCTTGGCATCGGGCGAGGATAAGGCTACGACGGAGTTCTCCGGAAGGCCGGCTGTAATCTCGACCCGCGTTAGGTTCTGCAGAGAGACTTCCACTTCGCGGCGTTTCAGTTCATCGCCCACGACCTGAAACACGTAAGGCTTGGTGTCGTCCATGCGTACGGCTTCCCGCAACACGGTGAGCACCCCACTATGCTCGGCAGTGATCACGGTAACCCCGACATTGACGTTCGGTAGCAAGCGGAGATCGTGGTTGTCCACCGTGCAGGTAACCTCGCCAACATTGCGCGCACCGCGGAGTTTCACCGTGGAAGGAACGGTGCTGACAGCGCCGTCCCAGGTGCGGCCGGGCACGGCGTCCCAGGTGACTTCGATTTTCTGTCCGGTCGCGAGGCGGCCGATATCCGGCTCGTCAACAAAAGCGCGCACCAGCATGTGGGAGAGATCGCCGACCTGCAACAGCAGGTCTCCGGTTTGCACGTAAGCACCTTGCTTGATGGGTAGGGCGTAAACGATGCCATCAAAGGGAGCGCGAACGCTGGATTTTCCTAGAGCATCTTCGGCGGCTTCGTAGGCGGCTTGCGCTTCCGCTCCCAGCGCCTGAACCCGGGCAATATCCGGCTTGGAATAGCGATCTTTCTTTTTCTGCTCGAGCAGGGTAGCGTCAGCCTGGGCGCGCTGCAATGCATCCTCAGCCTGCTTGACCTCGCCGGCGGAGGCTGCGCCCTGTTGCTGCAGCCGGAGCAGAGTGTCCAGATTGCGCTGGGCCGCTTCACGCGCATTGCGGGCCTTGATGAGTTGAGTATCGAGCGTCAGCAGTTCCTCGCGGGTACCGCCGGTATCCACGTCGGCCTCGTCGGCCTGCGCCGCTTTGATCTGGGCCTGGGCGCGGGCGGCCTGGCTGCGCAGATCGGCATCGTCAAGCTGCAGGAGCAGTTGACCCTGGCGAACGTGGTCACCCTCTTTTACGAACAAATGCCTAACCGTGGTGGCACCCGGCGAGTGTGCCTCGAAGTTGCGAATGGGTTCGACTTTGCCGTTGGTGGAGATCAGGCTGCGGATCGGTCCGCGCTCCACGGTCGTGGTGCGCACCCGCAACGGGCCGGGACGCGTGAAGACAGGGATAAGAGCGAGCGCAACCGCGACCGCTCCGACACCCAGCCAGGTACGGCGTTTGCTGGCGGGCCGTCCATTCGAATTGTGGTTGGTTCCTGCCAACTCGTTATCTTTTAGGCTGCGGCGAGGACAACTGCAAGCCTTAATTTACCACTCGGACTGGTGCGAAAGAGCGCCGTCTCCCCGAGCCGTTGCCTGATTAGATGCTGGCACAGAGGTGCGGATGCGCTGGCTTGCGGGTCGTACCTTCGTAGGTCGTGCCTTCGATGGAAACGTCCGAACGCATTGCCACACCGCACATGCCCGGCTCAAACGTTACAATATCTCCATGCCGAAACCGCGCCGCTACACGCCGGAGCACGCCGCCGCCGGGCTCGACGCCAAGTTTCCTGAGATCGAAACCTGGCCGAATCAGTTTCCTGGATACGAGATTGTGATCGACGATCCCGAGTTTACTTCGGTGTGTCCGAAGACTGGTCTGCCCGATTTTGGCCTCATCACGCTCCGTTACCAGCCCGATAAAGTGTGCCTCGAGCTGAAATCGTACAAAGAGTATCTGCACAGCTACCGTAATCTGGGGATCTTTCAGGAGAACGTCGTGAATCGCGTGCTGGAAGATGTAGTGCGATGGGCCAAGCCGGTATGGGCGGAAGTTAAGGGAGAATTCAGGCCGCGAGGCGGGATCTCGACCACGGTGGTGGCGCGGTGGCCGCGGGCGAAGAAGTAGCGTATTTTGATCTTGAGATGACTGTCGAGCGACGCACAGCGGAGGCAGCGTAACCATGAGCACCGTGACTCTAATCATTTTCATTGCAAGCGCGATGTTGCTGTTTGGAACATCGAACATGTTTTCCAATGCAGACCCCGCAATGCGTGGCCCGCTAAGGCGGCTGATGATGCAGGCCATAGTCTCCCTGGCTGTCCTGGGTGCGGCCCTCTTTATCCTTTTGACCCACGGATTCGGCCCAGACAGTAAACGCTGGGCCTACGGTTCTGTGGGAATGGTCGTCGGTTACTGGTTGAAACCAAGTAACCCGCTACCGCAAAAGCAATAAGCAGGAATAGAAACCGTCACCGCTTGCGCGATCGGCGCCGTCGCCCGGCAAACATTCGCGGATCGTAGCTCAAGGGCTCGACTCTTTCGACGACCACTCGGCGGAAGTCGTGATGCTTCGGATTCAGCAGCCAATTGTTTTCATGCGGAGCCAGGGCTGAGGGCACAATCAGCACACAGTGTTTGGCCTCGGCTACGAATTCGTCTCCGAAGCGGGCAAATTCGGCGGGCGCCGGAGACCGCCGCCAGAACGACGGAAGATCATTGACTGCGAACCTTTTGGTCGGCAGATCGTCAGGAAGTCCGGCAGTGACCAGAACCAGATCCGGCGGCGCGTCGCCCGTGTCGAGGTGAACAAAATATTCCAGCATCGCCAGGGACTGGTGTTCGGAGGTGTACGCCAGACGAGTCCCCGGACTTGACCAGCGCCCACCGTAAAGATAAGCGCCTTCACCGTCGAGCGGAGACCGCGCATACGCCTTCCGCAGCACGCGATAGACTTGCCTCAAAAGACTTGCCTCAAGAGATTCGCCCCGAAACGACTCGCCTCAACTGATGCCGCCGTAGGCAATCCGTCCGAGTACGTTTTCCACCTGGCGAGCTCCCAATTCCGTGTCCATCGTGCTGATAGGAGCGGCTCCGCCTAGCGCACGATTGGCACGTTTCAGCCAGCGCGCGGCACTCTCGCGGTCGCCGAGACTCTGTTGCGCCAGGGCGACGATCCTGGCGAGACGGTATAGGCGGTCGGACTCGAAGCGCGCCAGTCGTCCACTGCGGCGCCGTCGTTGCAAGCTGCGGGGTGAGAGATCCAGGGCGTCGGCCAATTCCTTAAGAGTAAGACAAGAAGCCTGCATCAACTGTTCGACGACGGCAGGAGGAAAGCCCGTGCGGATAGCCTCGCAAAGATCGTGCTGGCTCTTGAGGTTGCGTCCCAGAACAGTTCGGCCGCCCAGTTCCTTCACCACCGCCCGTAATTCGTTTACCATTTGTCGTCTATGATAGCGACAATTGTCGCCTAGGTCAAACGGCAATCTGAATGTGGGGACGGCCGCCCCCGGCTGTCCGTCGAGCGCAGCTCGACTCAGCTTTCATGAAGGCCGCCAGCCTCACGCCTCGTCCGTGCTATATTCGCTCGACCGTGACCCCCGCAAAACTCCAACCCCGCACCGCGCTGATCGTGCTCACGGTGCTGAACCTTCTGAACTATGCGGACCGCAACGTGCTGTTCGCGGTGCAACCGCTGGTGCAGGATGAGTTCCACCTGACCAAGACACAGATCGGCTATCTCACCAGTGCTTTTCTCGGCTTCTACATGGTGGCCGCGCCGTTCGTCGGTCCGCTGGCTGACCGCTATTCGCGAAAACTCATCATCGTGCTGGGCGCGTTCTTCTGGAGCGGCCTAACGCTGCTCACCGCCTTTACGCACAACTACACCGAGTTGCTGATTCGACACACGCTGGTTGGCATCGGCGAGGCGACGTTCGTTACCATCGCCCCAACTTTCGTTGCCGACCTTTTTTCGGAAGAAAAGCGCGGCCGGATTCTCGGAGTGTTCTATCTCGCGATTCCCGTGGGCTCGGCAGCGGGATATTTGCTGGGCGGCTACCTCGCTCCGCAGCATGGCTGGCGCTTTCCGTTCTATATCGCAGCGGGTCCTGGATTCCTGCTGGCGATTGCAGTGATGTTTCTCAAAGAGCCGGAGCGCGGGCAATTTGATTCGTTGAAGCAGACTCCCCTTCAAGCCGTTGCACGCACGGGCTCCGCACTCAGCTACGTCTGGAAGCTGATCGTCAATTACGTTAGGTATCTGTGGACCCATTTGGCCCGGAATCCTGCATTCTTGACCTCGACGCTCGGCATGGCAGCCATGACGTTTTCCCTCGGCGGCATTCAGGTGTGGATGCCGCAGTTCCTCTACAGCGAGCGCCACTACACGCTCGAAGCCGCCAACCTGACGTTCGGCCTGATCATCGTCGGCGACGGAATTGTCGCAGCCTTGGCGGGCGGGTGGCTCGGTGACTATCTACTGCGCCGCATGAAGAGCTCCTATTACCTGATTTCAGCGGCGAGCATGGCTCTCGGCGTCCCGGTGATGATTGTGGCTCTCTTCGTCCGGGGACGCGCTATGATTCCGGCGATCGCCCTCGCGGCATTCTTTCTCCTGCTCAATACGGCGCCGCTCAACGCGGCGGTGATCAACTCCGTCGATGCTCATATTCGGGCTACGGCGCTGGCGGTGAACATTTTCATCATCCACATACTGGGCGACGTGCCCTCGCCCACCATGATGGGCTGGGTCGCGGACCGGCGCTCGCTGCAGGCAGCGTTCGTCCTGCCCGTCATCGGCATGGTGGTGTCTGCTGCCATACTGTTTTACGGAATGAAGTTTGCGCCGCAGGTAAGATTTGGAGATGCGGGCTGAAACCAGCTCTACCAAAACCAGGTCCACCAAAACCATGTCCACCACGGAGGCACAGAGGCACGGAGAGAACTGAAGGCATTCAACAAGCACGTGCCAATGATCCGTCTGTGGTTTTTCCAAAGCAGTTGTCTTCCTCCGTGTCTCAGTGCCTCCGTGGTAGGTTTCAACGACTGAAAGCTCAATGACACTTTTTCACTGGATTGCAGGAACGATTCTCGCACTGGCCTGGCTCTCTCGTATCGTCGAGGCCGCCATCGGCATGCCCAGCGTGGCCGACATCTCCACACCTGAGTGGGACCGCAATCCGGTCGTTGCTTCCGGCCATCCGTCAGTGTCGATTATCGTTCCGGCGCGCAATGAGGAACGGGATATCGAGCAATCGCTGACTCGCCTGCTCGACCTCGATTACGACAACTATGAAGTGATCGCGGTGAATGACCGCTCCACCGACCGCACCGGCGAGATCATGGAGGACCTGGCAGGAAAACAAAAGAAGGACATGGGTACCCCATTTCTCGCGTCTTTTGCAAGAAGCGGGGATCGACTACGTGTAATCCATCACCAGGAATTGCCCCCAGCCTGGCTGGGCAAGACGCATGCCATGTGGACCGCTGCGAATGAAGCGAAAGGCGACTGGCTGCTATTTACCGACGCCGACGTGCAGTTCAAACCAGACTCCGTGCGCCGCGCCCTGGCCTACGGCGAGTCGGAGCGCGCCGATCATGTCGTGGTGTTTCCGCAGATGATCATGAAGCGGCCGGGCGAGTTCATGATGATTGCCTTCTTTCAGACCATGTTCATGTTCGGGCACCGCCCATGGAAGGTGGCCGACCCAAAGGCGAAAGACCACATGGGCGTCGGCGCTTTCAATCTGATTCGCCGCACCACCTACGACGCGGTGGGAACCTACGAAGCGTTGCGCATGGAAGTCCTCGACGACATGAAGCTGGGCAAGGTGGTGAAGAATGCCGGCTTCGCGCAACGCAATGTTTTCGGCGAAGATCTGATTTCGATTCGCTGGGCCCGCGGCGCGCGAGGCGTGGTCGAGAATCTGACCAAGAACTTCTTCGCGGTGTTGTCCTTTCAGTGGTGGCGAACTCTGATCTCGGCGTTCGGCCTCGCCTTCCTGAATCTGATGCCGTTCCTCGGCCTATGGCTGGCCCATGGCTGGGAGCGCCTGCCTTACGCCATTGCGCTGGCCTCGATGTTTTCCATTTACGTAGGCATGTCCTGGCGCTCGAAGGTCCCGGCTTATTATTTCCTGCTGCATCCCGTCAGCACCGCCCTGTTTGTGTATACCCTGCTGCTCTCCATGTGCCACGCCCTGTGGAACGACGGCATCATTTGGCGAGGCACGCGGTATCCGCTGGAGGAGTTAAGGAAGGGAATGGTCTGAGGAAGATTTCAAAGGGTGACGAACTGGCAGGGGAAGTCGCGGAATTCGGCCAGCTTGCGGAAATCTTTTTCGTTAACGGTGATTACGCGAATGCCCATCCGGCCAGCACTCATGGCGATCAGTGCGTCGTTGGTGAGCCGCCCGCGCCCAGTTTTCTCGTAGTCATATTTGCCCGCCAGAAGTCGCAATACCTTCCCGGCATCAATCCAGTCGCTCAGGTTCGGCACAAGAATTCGCCCCGACTGCTGGAAGCTCCGCTCCCAGCGCTCGACCACTTCGCGGTGGCCCTCGCGTGCTCCGGCATAGAGTTCCTGCAACACGACGGCACTCAGCCACAGAATCGCCCCTGCAGTCAGCCGCTCGAGCGCGAGCGCAGTCTTTTCGCTCCGCAGGGCAGAAATGTAGATGGAGGAATCGAGCAGGGAGGGCTGCATCTAATCATCCAGGTTGCCGTAGACATCTTCGATGACGGCGCCGCTCCGGAGGAAACGGTTGTTGGCTTCCAGAACCAGGCGGTTGCTCTGCTCTTCCGCGATCGCCAGGTCCAGCGCCCGCTCGATGGTTTCCGTTTCCGTCTTGGCGCGCAGGGCTTTTTGGGCACGCTTGATCTTCATTGCGTCCAATTGAAAGTGCTTGTGCGATCGATTCCGGGCGGTGGCCATTCGGTCGTCCCCCTCGATCGCTAGTGTATCACGCATGTTCATATAAATGACGTTTATGTACATGCAGGATATGACGCTCGGAGGGCCCGCCAACTCTACTCACTCCGGCGGATCCCCGCCCACATCCGCCTCGTCGCCATACGTCGTCGTGGAGTTAGGCGTGCCATAAGTCTTCGCCGGCTTCTTCGGGGGACGTATCCTTCCGGCGCTGTAATGCCCTTGCTTTTCCACGTCGTAATTCTTAGGCAACGGAGGAATCAGCGTCGAGCCCGCAGTCAACTGGCTCACCCGGCTCAGGATGATCTCGGCGCGCCCGTCATAGAGCTTGACTGGCCCGTGAATCTCGATCGTTTGCCCCGCGAGGCGCCGCACGTCCCCTACATCTTTAAGGTCGGAAGGGAAGACCACAACCGTGAACGGGCAAGCCATGTGATCCGCGCAGAAATCGACGAAGTGTACGCCTCTGGCGCCGGCTTTCACGCGCAGCACTTTTCCCGTCACGCATTTGACTTCTCCGACATGTAGTTTCGCGTCACGGATGGGCAGGCAGTCGGACGCAGCAAACACCCGCGTCCCCGGCCAAAAAAGCAAGCAGACGATCAAGCCAAGCAGAAGCCATTTCAAGTATGACCATTTCGAGCACGACCACTTCCAATATCCCAGGCGATTGCGCGGCATGAATGCCACCTCAAGAGCGGAACCAAGCTCTAATGGAATCTTAAGGCGGCGCGGCCCGAAGAAAACGAGTCACAAGACACGTCGCGTGGAATTCTTAAGCTGTCTTTCCCGGAATGGAAATTCTGCGCAGGCTAAAGCACACAGAAAGAGAACGCTGAGGGACTGGACCAGCCAGTCCCTGGTTCTATGCGCCACAAACATCCCATGGCGGTGGAGTTACTTGAAGCCTTTGACGGCGGCGGCTTCGTCGTCTTTCACGTCGAAGACGGTGTAGAGCTTGGTAATCTGTAGCAGGTCGTGCACCTTCTTGGTGAGGTTAAGCAGCTTAAGTTCGCCGCCCTGGTTCTTGGTGGTGGTGTAGGCGCTCACCAGCTCGCCAATGCCCGAGCTGTCAATGTAGTTGACGTCGCCCAGGTTCAGGATAATCTTCTTGTTGCCCTTGGCGAGCAGGTCGCGAACGGTGTCGCGCATCATGACGCTGCCTTCGCCCAGAGTGATGCGGCCGCTGGCGTCCACAATCGTGACTCCGTCAACCTGCCGAGTGCTAAGTTTCATGCTCACTGAGACCCCTCCTTGACGCCCGCGGATCGCCCGTGGACGTGTTTGATCAATTTAATTTCCGTGCCTGTCTGGGACGGGCGTATTTCCACCACGTCCATGAAGGACCGCATAAGAAAAATACCGCGTCCCGAAGTCTTCAGCAGATTTTCCGGCGCCAGAGGATTCGGAATTCCGCCCAGGTCAATCCCTTTGCCCTGATCGCGAATCGTAATGACCAGGTCCTCGGGCGTGCGTTCGAAGGCCAGAACCACCTTCTTGTCCGGGGCGTACGCATTGCCGTGCAGAACAGCATTCACCGCGGCCTCGCGCACCGCCATCGAGATCTGCATCACCTCGTCATCCGCAAAGCCCAGTTCCGTGGCGATGCGGGTAGCTTTTTCCTCCGCATGGTCTACGGTTTCCAGAGTGGAATCGAGCGTATAGGAGACTGTCTGCTCCATGGCCGGCAAATGTGTGTGAAACCCGCTCCTATCCTCTGGATTGCCCGGACTGCCTGCCTCTAGGCGACGCCCGCAGCCGCGAATCAGCAGACGTGGTAGTTTGCCTGTCGAACCGGGGACTTGTCAACGGAGAGACGCGAAGGCGACTGCGGAAGGGCGGGTGGCCCATCCTAGTCGCGCTCTTTGCGACTAGAGCCTGCCCTGAGCTTGTCGAAGGGGTGGGATTCCACAAACCCCAACCCCTCAGGATTTTCCCCCGCAAGTCATCACCGTACATTAATCCTAGGCGGAGCCGCCAGGAAGACTACTGCGGCCATAGCAGTACGCTGTGGGTACAATGGTAGCAGTGACCGCAGCTCCAACTACCGGAATTAAACATCTGCTGAACCGAATAGTCGTCATCGGGCTCGCGTCGGTTCTAGGCGTGACGGCCTTGGCCTACGCCCTCGACTACGCCGTCTTCCGCTACCGGGTCTCTACCAATCACCAGCCCTTCGGACAATTCACAGTCACCAGCTACGACGCGATCGAGCAGAAGAGTGGCAAGACCCAATTAATCTTCAATCCCCCGCAGGCGCAGACCTGCGCCAATGCTCTATTTCCCCAAGCAGGATACGTACCTTGCTGGTACCTGCAGCGCCACACCGAACAACGAACCGATATCTAAACGAAAGCCGGGCGCCGTCGAATAAAAGCCGGGTGGCCCATCCTAGTCGCGCTCTTTGCGACTAGAGCCTGCCCTGAGCTTGTCGAAGGGGTGGGATTCCCCAAACTCAACCCCTAGGGATTTCCCCAGGCAAATCATCACCGCGCACCACAACGAAGCCGCAAACCACATCCCCTCAGGCTCCCGCAGGCATCGAATAGACAGGGAAGCCGAGTCAAAGGCCGACATCCAGGAGGAAAACCATGAACAAATCTCTCTGTCTGCTCAGTTCTATAGCGGCGTGCGCTCTGTGGGGGTCGGGCACCGCAAGCGTTTATGCGCAGAACACAGCCCCGCAAGGGACACCAGCACACCTGCTGGTCACAGTCGAAGCTCGTCACGGCTCAAGCGTCCCTGAAATGGACCAGCGCGATGTGATGGTCTACGAGGGCCGCGATCGCGATCAGGTCACAGAGTGGGTTCCTGCGCAGGGCGACCACGCCGGACTCGAACTAATTATTTTGCTCGACGATGGCTCTAACGAAAGGCTCGGTTCGCAACTGGAGGACGTTCGCCAATTCATCTTCGCCCAGCCATCGTCAACGCTGGTCGGCCTGGCCTACATGCAGGATGGCACCGCCAAGGTCGTGCAGAACCCCACCGCCGATCATGCCCTGGTTGCGAAAGCCCTGCGCCTTCCCCTCGGAATTGGTGGCGTGAATGCCAGTCCATATTTTTCTCTCACCGACCTGGTCAAGCGCTGGCCCGCCGGCTCCCTTCGCCGGGAGGTCGTGATGGTATCCGATGGAATCGATCGTTACTACGGGAGCAGGGATCTGCAAGATCCCTACCTGGACGCAGCCATCGATGACGCCACCCGCGCGGGCATCATCGTCTACGGCATCTACACGCCGGGGGCAGGGCACTTCGGTCACAGCTACTGGCAGAACTATTGGGGGCAGATTTATCTCGCGCGTCTGGCGGAGGAAACCGGCGGCGAATCATATTACATCGGCTTCACCGGCGCCCCGGTAAGCTTCGAACCCTTCCTCGAGGATGTGGGTCGCCACCTGGACCATCAATATTGGCTGACGTTCCTCGCCAAGCCCCAGAAAAAGAGTGGCTGGCAGCGAATCAAGGTTACGACAGAAGTACCCAATGCGGAACTGGTTTCCCCGCACAAGGTCTACGTTCCGGCCGCGGCGCCCTAACTCTGTATTTTCACGGCCAGGTGGGTTAGCGCGTAGCATGTGGGGACAAAAGCTCGTGTGGGGACGGGCGCATTCGCCCGTCCAGCGAGCGCAGCGTGCCGAAGCATCCCCGGCTTCAAATGATCCCACCCCCAAGGTATTGCAAAATGGCGTCCCTCATGAAGCCATCCAAACGTCACTAGCTGGTCACACGGAGCGTGCCATGCTACGTTTTATGTGGGGACAGCCGCCCTCGGCTGTCCGGCGGCCCAGCTTCATCGAAGCGCCAGATGTTCGACTTCGTAGCACAAATCAGCACAGCCAACCCGGTCTTTTCACGGGCAGGTGAGTTGGGCTTGGCCACTGACTTGGCACCCGCCGCCGCAGGCTGAGATCACATTGCAATTTGTGCCATCGGAGGCGAACACGTTGTATGTGCCTCAGGCTCCAGGGTCGCACTGAGCCAGGCCAGTGCTGGTGATTGAGACTTCGGTTGTGCTGCTTTGCTGTTGACACGCTCCCCAAATCTCCACTTTCAGCGGACTCACTGGCGAGGGCGGCGCGGCGAAGTAGCCGGTCGCAACGAACTGCACCTGGCCGTTGGGATAATCCTTCGCGTCTGCGGTTGCGGGACATACACTAATGGTGGCCGGAACACCGGAGTTCGCCGCAGTCGGTGCAGTGCCACAGTTCGGAGCGACGGAGGACATCGGAGAGCCGCAAGCCTGCGTCATGGCAGAAGCGAGAACCAGCAGGAACAGGAAAGGGAACAGACGGGAGTTTCTCATGCCAGACCTCCTGGGCGGTAGGAAGCCAAAACACTGCTCAAACGTTGCCCTGGTTGCACTGTGATTATACTGGAATCATCTGGAAGTCATGCGCCAATTAGCTTAAAGGGAGACGAACCTATGGGAAGTGTATCCAGCATCGTGAAGCAGATGAAGAAGGAAAAGGACAAAGTAGAGAAGCAATTGTCCGCACTAAATCTGGCACTCGCCGCTTTTGTTGGAACCTACTACGGCAAGGGAGCCAATCCCGCGCCCACACGCAAGCGCCGAAAACTTTCAGCCGCAGGACGGAAGAGAATCGCAGCCGCGCAGCGTGCGCGGTGGGCAAAGATTAAGGCGAAGAAGAAAGTCGCGTAGATCGGATGAGAAGTACAGCGATAGCGATGAGGTTCGTTCCAAGCTCTTGTAAGTCACACGCCGCCAAACGAACAACTCTTGCTGCCAGATGCCAAAATCCAATCATTGGCGACGATCCCCTGTGCTCGGTTCCCAACTAAGACCGCGCGAATCGTAGCAGATTTCCGCTACGCGATGGTGAAAAAGAAGTTAAAGATTCGATAATTCAGCCCTTCGGGGTCGTTCCGTGGTCTGGCGGTGGAGCGTCCACGGGAGCAGTGGTGCAGTTTGACTATTACACGACAACTGTCATCCTGAACTGTCACCTCGAACTGTCATCCTGAGCGAAGCCGTTTTTCAGGCGTAGCGAAGGATCTCCCGCTTAACCGGTCGAGCGCGTAAGCGAAACAGCACCAGAACCGAAGTCAGCCCGCCTATTTTTTCAACAGGCTGCCAGTATCCGAATTCGGCTACAATCGCTTTTACTTAGACTCGAGGGAGACGAAGCAATGGCGGAAACAGCCCAGCAATACATTCAGCGGATCATGGCCCACTCCGAAGGGAAGAAGCCCTTGGCCGTGCAAGCTGCTACGGCAAAGAAACTCGAGCGATCAATCAAGGGCGCGCCCACTGGCAAATTGCGCAAGCGCCCGGCCCCGAACAAGTGGTCAGTCAGCGAGATCGCAGCCCACCTTGCCGATGCCGAAGTCGCCATTGGCTGGCGCATGAGGCTGATACTCGGCGCACCCGGAACTCCCATCGCGGCCTTCGATCAGGATTCCTGGGTAATTAGCTTGCATTACGAGAAGCGCGATCCGCGGAAATCAGTCGAGCAGTTCCGCGTACTCCGCGAAGCCAACCTGGCTTTGCTAAAGTCGCTGACCCCCGAGCAGTGGAAACATTACGGCATGCACTCCGAGCGCGGCCAGGAAACCATCGACCACATCGTCCGCCTGATCGCCGGACACGACCTAAACCACCTCCAGCAGATCGATCGAATCCTGGCAAAAAAATAAATCCCGCGCCCGCCAGAACCCACGCCCCAGGCCTCCCCAACCAGCAACCAAATCCCACAAAACATCAAAAAATGAATGGCGGAGAGGGTGGGATTTGAACCCACGATACCCGTTAAGGTATGTCCGCTTTCGAGGCGGATCGTTTCAACCGCTCACGCACCTCTCCGAAAAGCAGTGGTCAGTGGCCAGTGGTCGGTGGCCAGTGAACCTTCAACGGCGGTTTTTAAAGAACGTTTGTAGAAGTTCTGCGCTGCGGCCGGCTAAGACTCCGCTGCGGACTTCTAGTTTGTGGTTCAGTTGCGGGTGATTCAGCACCTGCATTACTGATTGCACGGCACCCGCTTTGGGATCGTTGGCGCCGTAGACGAGGCGCTTGATCCGGGCGTGCACCAGGGCTCCGGCGCACATCGGGCACGGTTCAATTGTAGCAAACAGGTCGCAGTCGATTAGACGATGGTTGCCTACGGTTGCACCGGCCTCGCGCAGGGCGATGATTTCTGCGTGGGCGGTGGGATCGGAATCGGTGAGGTTGCGGTTCCAACCGCGGCCGACGATGCGCTCTCCGAACACGACGACGGCTCCGACGGGGACTTCGCCGGCTTCGAGGGCGCGTTGCGCGGAGCGGAGAGCTTCCTCCATCCAGAGTTCGTCGTTGATGTTGGTTGGCATGGAGAGATCCACGCAGCAGGGTAACACTGGCTCCGTTGGGTGCTATGGGCGAATGGAAAAAATCCAGCGCCTGAAGGCTAGTCGACAAGAAGGGGGTTTACGGCATGTCTAAAGACATGCCCTGATACGCAGCTTCACCTTACCAAGCTTCCTGTAGCGGGCCAGCCAGTCAGAGCAGGCTTAGTACTGAGCGCACGGCGTCGGGTACCACGGCATGAACCAGTGCCGGCAGTACGCACGTCACCAGGGTATAAGCGATTGCGAGTGCGGGCACGGCTAGCAGCATACGGGTTTTAGGGGTCAAGTTGGCGAGATAGGCTCGCATGGTGTCCTCTTGATTTAAGTACGAAGAGTAGAGGCGAAAGGTTCCCAGCCGTGTTGTCGGGGGGAAACTCTGCAGCTATCGCAGTGGCTGAAGCCCTGTTATGAAATGAGATCTTTGACGCAGCGCTGAAGCGCTGCTCCACCCGCTGTTTCACCCCTGCTTCAGTCGTTGTTTCAGCCGCTGTTACACCTGCTGTTTCATCTGCCGCTCTGGCCGCTGCTCCGGCCGACAAGCATCGAGCTGCGCTCGATTGGACAGCCGAGGGCGGCTGTCCCCACATGAGCATTGCTGGTCCGGTGAACGGTATCCACTGAGCGCTGGCCACTGAGCGGTGGCACCTGTTATGCTAACCGCGTCATGGGGATGCAGAGCTTGTTCCGCAAAGTGTTTCTGGTTGACCTTCTGCAGGGATTGAAGGTTACGTTTCGTTATCAGGATCCCAAGGAAATCTATACCGAGCAATATCCCATGGAGCGGCCGCAGGTGGCGGAGCGCTACCGGGGTGCGCCGCGACTGAATGTCAATCCGGATACCGACGAGACCATGTGCATTGCCTGCGACCTGTGCGCGGTGGCGTGCCCGGAGAATCTGATTGTGGTCTCGAGCGAGCGCAACGAGCATACCCGCCGCAAGGAACTCACCAACTTTACCTACGACCTGAGCCGATGCATGTTCTGCGGGCTTTGCGAGGACGCCTGTCCCGTGGATGCCCTTGAACTTACGCAGGACTTCGAGCTTGCCAGCTATACGCGCGAGGGCTGGATCTGGGACCGGAAGACTTTGGAGCAAGGTCCATCGCCTACGCAGTATCGGAAGTAGCTGTCAGCTTCTAGCTTTCAAGCAGTTTGTCACTCCCCCCCCGTGAGGAACCTGTTTGTCTCTTCGTAACTTATAAGTTACAATCAGCCTACGTGATGGAGGTTCGTTATTACATCACGAAGACCGGCAAAGACGTGGTCGATGAGTGGATAGCCGGGCTGGCGGACGATCGCGCCGAGGCGAGGATCTTCGCCCGAATTGAAAGATTGTCGAGCAGGAACTTCGGAGACCACAAATCTCTGGGTGGAGGGCTGTTTGAGCTGCGTATCGACGTCGACCCAGGCTATCGAGTCTATTGCGCGATGATGGGCCGCATTTGTGTATTACTGCTTTGTGGTGGGGATAAACGCAAGCAGTCGTCCGACATTCGGCTCGCACGTGCGTACTTCGACGATTACATATAGAGAGGACACGCAAGCAATGAAAGGCAAGACCAGTGAGTCTCATGAGGAAGTCATGCGGCGCCGATTGCGCGCGAGCTCCAAGTTCGCCGCCGAGTACTTGAAGGCTGCGCTGGAAGACAGCGAGGAACCCGCGGTGCTGCTGATCGCCTTGCGCCGCGTTGCGGAAGCCAGAGGCGGCATTGCCAAGGTGGCCAAGGCCGCCGGCATTGAGCGCGAGAGTTTGTATCGCGCCTTGTCGCCGCGCGGGAACCCTCGACTCTCTACGCTGGTGGCTGTGACTAAGGCGGTGGGGTTGAAGCTTACGGTGGAAGCGGCGGGGTAAACCTACGCAGTGTAAAGAACTAGCTGTTTCACGGTGACCGCAGGGTGTTTCGGGCAAGTACTGGTGCCGTTTCAGCACCGTTGCCCGCCGAAAAGGAAAGCAGGTTCCTCGCCCGCTCAGCGCGCTTCGGAATGACAAGATTTTATGGATTGGGATAAAAACCTGCAGTGTTGGATATGACAACCGCGCCTTGTGCCAAAGCCCTCCTCTTTTTTCGAAAACGCCCTTTCCGCTGGCCTTCCAGAATCTTGTCAAGCCCCTGCGGGGGCTCTTTTTGGACTATGTTGTTGATTCGCGGGGAGAAATAGTTAGGGCTAAGGTGGCGCTTTTACCCTTTGCGGGATGATATAATAGTATTATAGAGTCGAAACAGCGGCGCGGGCCTTTGGGCCTGCGCCGTTTGTGTTTTGGGGCGGCGGGGAAACCAAGATCCCTCGCTTCGCTCGGGATGACAATGAAGGTTCGGGATGACAATCGAAAAAATCGCGAAGGAGCGTATTTCAGGCGCGGCCTACTGGCTGCGCCTTTCTGTTTATGGAAGAAGAAAACGACAATTCGGGTACGGAATGTGCGAAGGAAGTGATCGACTTACAGGCAGTTGCTGACGATGCTTGCAAGCGGATCGGAGAGGCGGTGGAGGCGGCGTTTCTGGCTCGGGTTTGCAAGCTTCGTATTCCGGTTTGCAAGCCTTGGGGTGACAGCGAGCGGTATGACTTTGTGGTGGATTGGGGGAAAGGGTTTTGGCGGGTGCAGGTTAAGGGTGGGTCGTATTGTGAGGGGTCAAAATATCAGGCGGGGGCTGGAGGGAAGGGGAAGCCGTTTACTAAAGAAGACATGGATTTTGTAGTGGTTCAGGTTGTGCCTTTGGACGTGTGGTATGTGATTCCGATCGAGCAGGCGGAGGGATTGGTGAAGCTGTGGTTTAATCCGGGGTCGACGCGGGCTCGGTTTGAACGATATCGAGAGGCTTGGTGTTTGCTGGATTGTGCGCGGAGGGGGCGGGGTCGAGGAGACGTTCCTCGGCTATGCCGGAGTGAAGGGGTTAAGGTGCGATGTGCGGTTTGTCCGCTGCGGGAGGAGTGAGACGTGGTGCCGGCAAACAGCAGGTTCCTCGCTCGCCTCGCCGAGCGAAGCTCGGCTTCGGACTTCGCTCGGAATGACAACCAAGTAGTGGAGTCCCACTTCTCGCAACGAACGCGAGAAATGGGGCACCCGGTTGCTAGGCGGGGTCGCGGGAATCGGGAATATAAATCCCATGGCGGCTTGAGTCGTCGAATCCCACCCTAGTCGCGAAGGGCGCGACTAGGATGGGCCGCCCGGCCTTTGGCTCCCACTTCAATTCTCAGAATCTACTTTCGGCCTACGGGGTGGCCATGGCCGTCGCGGACTTCATTGCCTTTGAAGTGTTCGATGTGGTCGACCGGCCTGACGGCGTGCTCGCCACGGGCGGGAACGGGGCCGTGGTATCCGTGGTCGGGATGGAAATGATTATTGACGTGGCCGTGAAAACCCTCCGGACCGTGGAACCAGGGGCCGACGCCGATGAAGACGCCGCCGGTGAACCACTCCGGGCCGTAGTAGCCGTAGGGAGCGCAGCTGTAGGGTGCGACGTCGTAATAGCCGTAGGGACAGACTGGTGCCGCTCCGACTTCGACGGCTACCTGAGCCTGGGTTTGGGGAGCGGTTGCGGTGAAGCAGAATGCCGCGACGGCCGCTAGTGCCAGAAACGTAAACAGCTTGTTCATTTAAGTTGTCCTTCGATAGTCAAATTTGATCTTTGATCCAGTGGATTCACGTTGGGAAGTACGATTCAAGTATTCCGCAAAGGGTTGACATAAATCAACCGCGTGGGATTTCCAGGTGGGCGCAGTTTGGCTTACGCGTTGGGCCGGTTGAGCGGGAGATCCTTCGCTACGCCTGAAGAACGGCTTCG
>Ga0070762_10000117_pt1 | contig 27440 bp, 23 predicted proteins | sample HubBroMetageREF2_FD_66726 | JGI IMG/M metagenome (GOLD analysis project Ga0070762, IMG submission 66726) | Reference soil microbial communities from the Hubbard Brook experimental Forest, New Hampshire, USA - Hubbard Brook CCASE Soil... | ecosystem: Environmental > Terrestrial > Soil >...
GTATTGAACGCCACCAAATCCACTCCGCCCGTTTCCGTAGCGCCACCGTTTTCCAAATCCCGCAGATGCCGCCGCGCCCCAGCAATTGTGAACCCTTCGTCGTACAGCAGTCGCTTAATCTTCAGCACCAGGTCCACGTCTTCCTGGCGATACAGCCGGTGTCCCCGCGAACACTTTACCGGCTGCAGCATCGGGAATTCACTCTCCCAATAGCGCAACACAAACGGCTTCAAGTCCGCCACGCGGCTCACTTCTCCGATTCGATACAGTTTCCCATCTTCTTCTGAAAGGCTGATTGCGGCTGCGCTGCTCATCTCGGGTATACCTGCGTCGTTTTATGTGGCCGGGACAATTCCATCGTAGGCGAAAACGCCGCCATGTCAACGCTCTTTGTCTTCCTTATCTCGGTCCTTCAAGCGCTCCCGAGCCTGCGTGCGGTCTTCCTGTTTGCGCAGTCGCTGAATAAATCGCACCGGCGTCCCAATGAAATTCCACCTGGCGCGCAGTTGATTCTCCAAAAACCGTTCAAAGCTGAAATGCAGCGGCTTTTTCTGGTTGGTGAACAGCAGAAACACCGGTGGCGCCACTTTAGCCTGCGTGATGTAGTAAATCCGCACGGGCCGCGCCTTCGGATTCGACGCCCGATCCAGATCCACTTCTTCCTTCAGCCAGCGGTTCAGTTCGCCGGTAGAAATCTTCCGCTGGCGCGCCGCCCCAACCTGATCAATCAACGGGTATAGCTTCTGCGTTCTCTCGCCGGTCTTCGCCGAAAGAAACATAATCGGCGCGTAACTCAAAAACTTAAACTTTTCCTGCACCATCTGTTCGTATTCGAACAGCAATTTCCCTTTATCAATCTCGCGCTGTGTGCCGGCACCCTGCGTGGCCTTCTTCTCCTTACCTTTCGCAGTTCGAGCGTGACTATCGGCGGCCCGCTGTGCCGCTTCGACCGCCAGATCCCACTTATTCACCACAATAATTACCGAACGTCCCGATTGTTCCGCCGTGCTCGCGATGGTCGCATCGCCACTGGTAACGCCTTGTTCGCCGTCAATCACCAGAATCGCCACATCCGCGCGTTCCAGCCCGCGTTTCGCCATCACCACGCTGAGCTTCTCCGCCACCAGGTTGGTTTTTCCTTTGCGGCGAATCCCCGCCGTGTCCACAAATCGATAAATCTTGCCTTCGTGCACCACTTCCGTATCTACGCTATCCATCGTCGTTCCCGGGATTGGCGACACGATCGAGCGCTCTTCGCCCGCCATACGATTCAGCAGCGTAGACTTGCCCACGTTCGGCCGGCCAATAATCGCAATCTCAATTTCCTTTTTCTCTTCCGGCTCATCTTCCGCCGCATTCCCGTGCATTTGCGCCAAGGCCGCGTCCAGCAAGTCATCCACGCCCGTTCCATGCTCAGCGGCAATAGGAAACACCGGCACGCCAATCTTGTGAAACGGTGCCGCATTCCCCTGCTGCAGTTGCGAATCGATCTTGTTCACCGCCACCACAAACGGTTTGCCCGTCTGCCGCAAATGCCGAGCCAATTCTTCATCTAGCGGCGTTAAGCCCTGGTCGCTATCCACCACCAACACCAGCAGCGCTGCATTGTCGATCGCCACTCGCGCCTGCCGGAAAATTTCCGTCGGTATTACCGCTTTGTCGTCCGGTACAATTCCGCCCGTATCCACCACTTCCAACACGCGCCCGCGCCATTCCGCCTTGCCATAAATGCGATCGCGCGTGATTCCAGGCTCGTCCGTAACAATCGCCCGCCGCGTGCCGGTCAGACGATTAAACAACGTAGACTTGCCGACATTCGGCCGTCCGACAATTACCAGTGATGGGAGCTTTTCTGCCATGGGGTCACAAGGGATTACAGTTCGTTTTCGCCGTTATTATGCAAACTTCCAATGTAGCGCAGTATCGCCCAACTAGCGAGCGTCCCACGCCCACAATCACTTCATCAAAAATATTTGCACCACGCCCATTACCTCCGTGACCGGCAAGGAAGCCACTCTCCTCTCCAGCACCTCTTTCTCTAGAACAGCTTGATTCCCATCACTTACCTGAGTACTGTTCTCAGTAACCCGGTGTCACGGTGTCCTCAGTCGCCTCTCGGGGGAAGCGTCTGAAGCATTCTCGCTTCGCGAGGTGCATTCAAAAATCTGTAAGGGAGAAGCAAATGAACAGGTCTATCCGCAACCTGAGCATGCTCATCTTTTTGTTCACCGCACTTATCCTGGCTAGCCCTTGGACCGCCAACGCTCAAACTTTTCGCGGAACCATTCTTGGCACCGTTACCGATTCTTCCGGCGGCGCTGTCCCCGGTGCCACTGTAACCGTAAAAAATAACGACACTGGCCTGACCCGGACCGTCTCCACCACCGACGACGGCAGTTACGCCGCTCCAGAACTCCCCATCGGCAACTACACCCTCACCGTAGAAAAGAGCGGCTTCAAGCTCGCCGTCGTCAACGATATTCGCGTCGAAGTCTCCAGCGAACGCCGCGCCGACTTCGTCCTGCAGCCCGGCCAGCTAGCCCAAAAAGTCGAAGTCCAAGGCGAAGAACTCCCGCAAGTCGAATCCACTTCAAACACGCTCGGCGGCATCGTTGAATCCAAGATCGTCACCAGCCTTCCCGTCAATGGCCGCGACTACCAAAAGCTCATCTTCCTTGTTCCCGGCGTAACCGGCTCCCCAGACCAGATCACCGACTCACCCGGCTCCTTTGGCATCTTCTCGGTGAATGGCGCCCGCGGCCGCGCCAACAATTTCCTTCTAGATGGCACCGACATGAATGATGGCTATCGCAACGATCCCGCCATCAATGAAGCGGGAACCTATGGCACGCCCGCCACGATCCTTCCTGTCGAAGCCATCGCGGAACTGCGCGTCGCCTCCAACTTCGAAGCTGAATACGGTCGCAGCGCTGGCGGCGTCATCAACGTCGTTACGAAAAGCGGTACCAACCAGTTGCACGGTTCCGGATTCGAATTCTTCCGTAATACGGCTCTCAACGCCCGTAACTATTTCAATCCCGCGGTCAACGAGCCCGGTGGCCAGCCCCAAGAGCCCTTCCACAACAATCAATTTGGCGGCTCCATTGGCGGCCCCATTATCAAAGATAAAACCTTCTTTTTCGTCGACTACGAAGCTGTGCGCGAGACCGGAAGACTGAATTACACCACCCTGGTCCCTTCCGCTCAGGAAATCGCCATCGCCACCGCGGACATCGGCGGCACCGTCAATCCTGTCGTGGCAAAATTACTCGCCATGAATCCGTGGCCAACCCCCAACATCTCCACCAACGCTTTCTCTGGAGTGAATAACGCCTTCGTCGCCACCCCCTTCTCCAATCGCGTCGACAATGGCATCGTCAAAATCGATCACAATTTCAACAAAGACAATCTCCTCACCGGCCGCTACTACATCGGCGATAGTCAGCAAAGTTTTCCGCTCGGTCTTGTCGGCGGCAGTCTCTTGCCCGGCTACAACGTTGCCACCCCCACTCGCGTCCAGATGATCGCGCTCTCCTACGTCGCCGTCATAACTCCCAACATCATTAACGAAACCCGCTTGGGCTGGAATCGCTTCGCCGAAGGTTTCTTCCCCGAAGACCGCAGCTTCGATCCTTCCTCCATTGGTCTGGATACGGGCGTCGGCTCCTACAATTTCGGTCTTCCGCGAATCAACGTGGGCGGCTATGCGCAAATCGGCGCCAACTACACCGTGCCCCGCCAGCGCGTCGATACCAACTGGCACTACATCGACAATCTTTCCTGGAAGGCTGGCAAGCACGACATCAAGTTCGGTTACGAATTCCGTCGCACGTCCATCTCGCAAATCCTCAACATCGATTTCCGCGGCCGCCTTTCCTTCGGCGGTTCGCTAGAACAAGCCTTGGACGAATTCCTGGCGGGTACTCCCACTGGTGGCAGCATCGCTTCCGGTAACACCGACCGCAACACCTTCCAGAATTCTCACGCCCTCTATTTTCAAGACAGCTACCGCATGACCAAAACATTTACGGTCAATCTTGGTCTGCGCTACGACTATTACGGACTCATGCAAGAAAAGCAGGGCAATTTCACCAACATCTTGCTAGATCAAGCCACTCAGGTCGCCACTCCCGTCGTTATCGGCGCCGGCCGTCTCTACCAGCCTGACTACAACAACGTCGCGCCTCGCGTCAGCATCGCCTGGGATGTCATGGGCAATCAGAAAACGGTTCTTCGCGCCGGCTACGGCATTTTCTATGACGCTTTTTCTCAAGACGGTTTCATCGGCCAGGTTCCCTACAACAGCATTTTCGATCCAGGCAACGCCTACGCCGGCTTCGGACCCAATCCCATTTCCTTTGCTTCCGTTGCCGGAGGTCCCTTCACGCCGGGCACTCCGGTCTATGGTGGCACCTCGCCAATGTCCGATGGTTTTGGAGTCGATCCCAACCTGCGCACGCCCTACATGCAGAATTTCAACCTCAACTTGCAACAGCAAATCGCCCGCAAGATGGTTCTCGAAGTCGGCTACGTAGGCTCCAATGGCCACAAATTGTTGCGCACCATCGATGCCAACCAGCCCACGCAGGCCATGATTACCGCTGCAGATCTCGGCTGCAATTGCATCAATGACGGCACCGTGCCGCGCTTCTACACCAGCAGCAGTCCATCCAACAGTTTCTACTACCTCAACTATCTGCAGAGTGCCTCAAACTCCAATTACAATTCGCTTCAGACCAGCTTCCGCATCAACGACTGGCATGGACTGACCACCACCTTCAACTACACCTGGTCCCACTCCATCGACGATGCCAGCGACCTTTGGGAGTACATCACCAACGGTTCCACGCCCAATCAGACCTACACTCCTCACGCCAATCGTGGCAATTCCAATTTCGATGTCCGCAATCGCATCGCTTGGAATTTCGTCTATCAGATTCCCGATGCAAAAGATTCCCGTATGAAGCTTATCCGCAATGGTTGGGGACTCAATGGAATTCTCACCGTGCAATCCGGTCAGCCTTTTCAATTCAATTACAACTTCGAAGATGACTACGACGGCAGCGGCAGCTTCTACGGAGTTCCGGACATCGTTGGCCCAGTGCACTATAATCAAAGCGATCCCGCCAACTACGTCAACCTGAATGCCTTTGCCGTTCCTTGCACGCCCGTGGCTACCGGTTTCGACGGCACTGCCTCTTCCTGCACTCCGGGCACGCGCCACTATGGCAGTCTCGGACGCAATTCGCTGCTCGGCCCGCACTTCCGTCAATTCGACTTTTCACTTTTCAAAAATACGCACATAACCGAACGCCTCGCCATGGAGCTGCGCTTCGAGGCCTACAACCTGTTCAACCATCCCAACTTTGCTAATCCCTATCTGCCATTCTTCGTGGCTGATCCAGCCATCAACGGCGCCAGTTCGGCTGGCCGCTACCAAGGCAGCTATCCACTAACCGCCACCGGCGACGTTGGCATTGGCTACCCCTTCCTAGGCAGCGGCGGTCCGCGCAGCCTACAAATCGCCGCCAAGTTCACCTTCTAACTGAACCTTGTGGTTTTCATCGAGCGGCCTCGCGGCATGGCGGGGCCGTTTTTTTGGAAGATGCGTAAGTTATTGTATCCAAAGGCTACTAGCCCATACGAGCCTAGCTGCTATTTATCTGTGATGTCTCCGCTTCCGATCTACAACTCGACGCCCCACCTCCTAACCCATTCAAACTCCTATCCTCATAGCAACCTGTGATAGTTTTGTCCCCTCTTCTGCGTACTAAGTTATGGAACCGCTGAGACCAGGTCGAATGAGCGCACCGGGAAAAACGGACCCTACGGACTTGATTGTTCGGGCGCGGACCGGGGATGCCGACGCTTGGGGCGATCTTTACCGTGAGTATGCACCGGCCATTTTTCGTTTTTGCCGCCGGGCCATGCCCACGCGTGAAGATGCGGAAGACGCGACCATGGAGATTTTTATGAAGTTACGCGACAAACTCGGCCAATACGATGAAGGCCGCTCCTTCACCGCTTGGCTCTACAAAGTGGCGGCCAACCACTGCTGGGATTTGCTCCGCCGCCGCAAGCTTCGCCAAGACAAAGAGACCGAAGACGTAACCGAAGTGCCACTCGAAACTCCCGATGCCAATCAGCTCGAGCGCCTGATCGAAGAGCGTACCAGCGAGGAAGTTCGCAAAGCTCTCGACAAACTTGGCGTTCGCGCTCGCATGGCCTTGGTCATGCGCTACTACTCCGATATGAGTTACGACGAAATTGCAGACGCTCTGGGTGTGCGGCGGGCGTTTGTTGGTGTTGTTTTGCTGCGCGCAAGACATGAACTCCGACAAGCGCTAGGCGAAAATACCGTGCTGGCCGCGGGAGGCATTCGGTGAACCAAACGGACCCAACCACCAACCGGCATGTGGACGAAATGACCCTGCTGCTCTATGTCGAACGGCAACTCGACCGCGAGCGCGCTCAAGAAGTCTCCTTGCACACGCAGACTTGTACCAAATGCCTCACCATGTTGCGGGCCCTCGACCGCGAATCGCGGCTGCTGACCCGTGCCATGTTCGAGGAAGATGAACCGTTTCCCGCGCGCCTGGCGCAGTTTCGAGTAGCGGCGCAGCGCTCCATGCAATGGATTTGGGGTGTGGTTTTTGGCCTGGCCGTTTTAGGCGTCTACGCCCTGTACACCGGTTACATCGAGCCTTGGGAAAGACAACTCGATCAAGCTGGATTCGGCAGTACGAACCTGCTGAGCTTGCTCGTCTTCCAAGGCGCCTTCTGGAAAGGATGGCAATCCATGTTCACTTTATTCGAATTCATAGCGTTGGCCGCGTTAGCAGGTTTTGCTCTCTTCGCGTTTCGCAAATATATCCGGCGCGGCTCGGCGCTGGCGGTCATGTTCGCCAGTCTGGGGCTAGCCCTTTCGCTCGCCTCTCCCGCCTCCGCTACGGAATTCCGCAAAGGTGACACTGTCACGGTGAACAAGGATGAAGTCATCAAGAGCGACTTCTTTTTCTCAGGCCAGCATCTTCGCCTCGAGGGCACCGTCGATGGCGATGTATACGCCTTTGGCCAGCAGGTCGATGTCCCCGGCCATATCACTGGCGATCTCATCTGTTTCGCGCAAAGCGCGCGCGTCAGCGGCCAGGTCGATGGCAACATTCGGTCCTTCACCAACAACATCACCATCAACGGCACCGTCGGACGCAATGTCACCGCGTTCAACGAAGTCTTTAATCAGGACACCAGCGGCACTATCGGTCACAGTCTCACCGTCTTCACGCAAACGTTAACCCTCGACGGCAAAGTGGGCCGCGATCTCCTCGGCTTTTTCCAGCAAGCCACGCTCTCCGGCACCATCGGCGGCTCCCTCAAAACGAAAGGCGATTCGCTGACCATCGCCTCCGGTGCGGTCATCGATGGCAAAGCCGAATTTGAAGGGCAGAAGCCCGCCATCGTCGCTTCTGACGCCAAGCTGGCCTCTCCTTTGCAATACAAACAAGCAGAACGCAGGTCGCACATGGATCGCGGCGCCGGTTACTACATTTGGCGCGTCATCTGGACTGGCACCTTCGTCCTGTTCGGCATCGTGCTCTTTGCTCTGATGCCCCGCTTCTCTCAGGAGACCGTCGAACTTGGCGAACATTACGGCGCTTCCTTCGGGCTCGGTGTACTCGTTCTCTTCGGGATACCCATCGCCGCTTTCATCGCCTGCTTCACCATCATCGGCCTGTTCGTCGGGCTCTCCACTTTGTTTTTGTGGCTCGTCGTGCTGCTCGCCGCGGAAGTCGTTGTGGGCACTATCATCGGCCAGTGGATGCTCGGGCGCACTTTGGAATTCTGGCCCTTGGTTCTGCGTATGGCCGTCGGCGTCGCGCTGGTCCGCGTGATTACCAGCATCCCGTTCATTGGCGGCTGGGCTGGCTTTGTCGTCGTGCTGTGGGGTATGGGCGCCATATCGCTGGCGCTCTACCGCCGGTTGCAGCCGGTAATCGCCCCCAGTGTTCCGTCTATGCCGGTCGGCCCCATCGGGACGCCGCTGCCCGCCAACACCACCATCGGTGGTATGCAGTCGGCATAGTCTTCAACTCAATTCGAAAAAAAAGAACGGGTCCCGAACTTCCGGGACCCGTTGCCTTTTGCGGAGGCGGAGGAATCTCGAATCTACGGCACGCGCACCTTGGCTGCCTGGAACGCCGGCGCCACATTGTTTAGGTACAACGCGCGCACCGATACGGTCGAACCCGCAACGAACACTGGGTCCGTCGTATTCGATAGGCCGTCAAATAGCGTGTAGTTCAGATACGTCGCCACCTGTGGTGTCGTCGGAAGTGATGTATTCAGGGCGGTTATATACGCGGGCAAATTTGTAATCGTAAAGGTCGTCCCAGTCGCTGCCACCGTCGCGGTAATCCGCGAGAACCGCAACAAGAAATTGTTCGCCGTTACGTTCGTCGCCGTCCCCACAACTGTAGCCGAACTCACCTGCACGCGAACCTGCTGTCCCGCCACTAAATTCGATGTAAATCCGGTGATGGTGTTCAGAGGAATCGACAGCGTCTTGGTATCAATATATCCAATCGGATTCGTTCCCGCCGTCAGAAATATCGGGAAGCCCACAGTCACCGCCATCAACGCCGCATTGTTCGACGTGACCACCTTATCCGACACAATTAATCCGAAAGTTCCCGCGGTCGCCGTTGGGTAAATCACACCTTCCAGTTCATCCACCGATGTAGCATCCAACACATCCACTTCCGTGGCCGTCAGCGTTCCCACCGCCGCTAATGCCGCATCCACACTGACCGTGCTGCCCACTTTGATGCACGACGGCGCCAGCGCGCATTGCGTATACCCAAGGCTGGTGCTCGGTGTGTCGTATACCGTGTTTCCGTTTATCGTCGCCGTCAGCGTCTGTCCAGAAATTCCCGATTTCACCGAAATGCTGTTCGACGTAAATGCCGTCACCACTCCCACAAAGTCTTCAATCGTGTCCACCGACCCGGCAGGCAGACCCGTCCGCGTTGTTGTCGCCGCGGTGAACACGCCGGTGTTCGAGAAACTCACACTGACCCCATTCGTGTTGGTGATCGCGTTGTTCAGGTTGAAATTCAGCCCAATCCATTGCGACTGGTTTGCCACCAGCGCCAATGGCGTTGGAAACGTAAACGTCACCGTCGTCGCTGCAGACGCTGGCAGGTTACACACCGCACCCACCCCGCAAGTTCCCATCGCCGCATTCGTTGCATTAATAAAAATCCCACTCGATCCCGCCAACGTCACGCTGATCGCCGTATACGTCCCGGCAGGCACCGTAGCTCCAGCCTCCACCAGCGAAGAGTCCGTCTGCAACCGCGTCATCTCAAAATTTGTTGTCGTTGAACTCACTGCCACTGGATTGCCCGTCGTGGGCGTTAGGCTCACGCCAATCACCGGCAGCGTCATGCTCAGCACGTTCACGCTCGACGATGCCGAAGCGTAAATCGTCATACTCACCGTTGCATTCCCGGTGCCGCCGCCTCCGCAATTTACCGTGCAGGCCGATTTAACACCGCTACAAGACGTCAGCGGCAGTACCGCCGCCAACGCAAAAAGTGCCAGTAAGCTTTTCGAGCGCATGCATACACCCCACGACCGGATTTGACGGAATGGGACCGATGGTCAATCTATTAGGAATCCCCAATGCCACTTTATCCCTTGCGCGCTTTCCTATGGGCCCAGGATGCCCTGTGCGTGCCTAACTGCTAACCGTCTTTTCGTCCAGTCGCCCCCTATCCGCAACATGGCACGCGTCTTTCGCCCGTTAAGCCGCCTTCTCCAGTCCCTCCGTCGGAGTGTGTTATCGTTAGCTTTTCAAGGTTTCTCTCTGCAACGCAGGTGGCTTTCTGGCTAAACGCAGTTCGAAGACTGTTTCTCCCGAATCCCGGCCTTCTTCCCTCGTGCCGGAGCGCGTCTACGTCCCACTAGAAGAGGAATTAGCCCCCCGTCGCCCTAAAGTTTCCGCCGCTGCCCGCGATTTACCGGATGACCTAGACGATCCCATGGCCCCCCCCGAATCCGCTGCCCCTCGCGACCCCAACAAGCCTTCCATGGAGCAGATTTTTGGCCCTGGCGGCTACTTAGACAAATGCATGATTGGCGGGTATGAACATCGCCCCGCCCAGCTAGAGATGGCTCAGGCCGTCGATCACGCCTTCGAGAATCACCATCACGCCATCGTCGAAGCCGGCACTGGCACCGGCAAGACCCTCGCCTACCTCCTACCCGCCATCTGCAGCGGCCGCCGCGTCGTCGTCTCTACCGCCACCAAGTCCCTCCAGGAACAGCTCTACCAGAAAGACGTGCCCTTCCTGCAAAAGCACTTCGCTCCCGAGTTGAAAGTCGCGGTCATGAAGGGCCGCTCCAATTTCCTCTGCCGCACCAAGCTGCATGCCCTCGCTGGCCAGCCCATGCTCCGCGGCCTGGAAGAAGTCGACGCCTTCAAACAAATTAAGGAATGGGCCAAGGTCACCGAAACTGGCGATCGCGCCGAACTCACTTTTCTCCCCGACGACTCCGACCTCTGGACGCGCATCGATGCTCGCCGTGATACCTGCACCGGGAAAAAGTGTCCCGAATTCGATCACTGTTTCCTCACCGCCATGCAGACTCGCGCCAAAGACGCCGATCTCATCATCGTTAATCACCATCTTTTCTTCGCCGACCTGGCCCTGAGGCAAGACGACTTTGGCAGCATTCTCCCCGAATACTCCGCCGTCGTTTTCGACGAAGCCCACGAAATGGAAGATGTCGCCAGCGATTACTTCGGCCAGCAAATCTCCAATTTCCGTTTCGAAGAACTGGCCCGCGATGCTGATCAGGCCTTGCGCCTCACCCATCTGGGCAGCCCCACGCTGCTGCGCCGCACGCAACGCATCCGCGAGAAAAATCGCGCTTTCTTCGACGCCTTTCCCCCGCGCGATGGCCGTTTCCCGTTCAATCGCAACGAACGCGAAGCCTTCCTCGAGCAAAATCACGAAGCCTACGACTCCCTGATGAACTCGCTCAAGGGCATAGAAACCGAATTTGCCGCGCTCACCCAAAAGCCCGAGGAACTTCTCCGCGTCGCGCGTCGCAGTTTCGAATTGCGCCAGGAACTCGCATTCCTTTTCGAGTCCAACGAAAAAAATTACGTCTACTGGTTCGAGCGTCGCAACAAAGGTGTCTTCCTCGCCGCTACTCCCATCGATGTCAGCCAGATTCTCCGCGAGCGTCTTTTCGAACCCTTCGATACCGTGGTCCTCACCTCCGCCACTCTCACCGTCGGCGGCAAGTTCGAATACATTCGCCAGCGCCTCGGCCTCGATCACGTAAAAGAAAATGCTCTCCCACCCGAATTTGACTACGGCCACCAGGCTCTACTTTACCTTCCACACAAAATGCCCGATGTCCGCGACGCAGGATTCTCCAGCAAAGCTGCCGACGAAATTGTGGAATTGCTCGAGCGCAGTCAGGGCCGCGCCTTCTGCCTCTTCACCAGCTATTCGCAAATGAACGATCTTTTCGAACGCGTCCGTAATCGCATCGATTTCCCGGTGCTCCTGCAAGGCACCGCGCCCCGGCCTGTCCTTCTCGAGCGCTTCAAAAACACGCCAAACGCCGTCCTCTTCGCCACTTCCAGCTTCTGGCAGGGTGTAGACGTTCCGGGCGATCAGCTCTCCTGCGTCATCGTCGACCGCCTCCCCTTCGCCGTTCCCAGCGACCCCATCGTCGCCGCTCGCGTTCGCGCCCTTCAGGAAGAAGGCCGCAACCCCTTCTCCGAATTCCAGGTGCCCCAGGCGGTCCTCTCCCTAAAACAGGGCTTTGGCCGCCTCATCCGCTCCAAAACCGACCGCGGCGTTCTCGCCCTCCTCGATAGCCGCATCGTGCGGATGTCCTATGGTAAAATTTTCTTAGATTCGCTGCCGCAATACCGACGCACCAATGACTTGGCAGAAGTGGCGCGATTCCTGAACGAAAACAGCACCATCTGAGCTCAGCGAATGACTCGAACCTTCCTTGGGTAAACAGGGCAGAAGTTGGAGGCCTTAGCCTCCTGGAAAGATAACTTTCACCGATGTTTCAAGTCAGCGTAGAAGAAACATTTTCCTCCGGGCACGCCCTTCGCGGCTACAAGGGCAAGTGCGAGAACGTCCACGGCCACAATTACCGTGTTCAAGTCACGCTCGAAGGGCCGCAACTCGACAATATCGGCTTGCTGGTCGACTTCACTCAACTCAAGCAAGTGCTGCGTGGCATCATCAAGCGACTCGACCATCAGTTCATTAACGATCTCGAGCCATTCACCACCGTCAATCCCTCGGCTGAAAATATGGCCAAGTATTTTTACGATGAAATTTCCAGTCAGCTCACCGGCCTCCCGCCCGGCGCCCACGTCACTCATACCGTGATATGGGAAACCGATACGGCCAGTGCCCGGTACAGTCCGCGCGGTTAGAGGTAACGACATGAATCGTTCCATCTACATTATTTTTATCCCCGCGCTACTCATTGCCGCGGGCTATATCGTGGTTCTTCGCATGATGGGCATTTCTCCCGGCTACCCGCGTCTGATTGGCGCGATGGTCCTCTTTTTTGGCGGAATTTATTGGCTGTCGAAACGCACTGCGAAAAAAGAGAAAGCGGCTGCTGCCGAAATGCAAGCTCCCAACACGTAGGGTCCCATGTTTATCACCGAGATTTTTAAATCCATTCAAGGCGAAGGAACCCGCGCCGGCCTTCCCTGCATCTTCGTCCGTCTTACTGGATGCAATTTGCGCTGTACCTGGTGCGACACCGCCTATGCTTTTCACGGTGGGCAAAAGATGAGCGTTTCCGATGTGCTCGAGCGCGTTGAAGCACTCAATCGCCTCGCCGATGGTTCACCCGCTCGCGTTCCTCTCGTCGAATTAACCGGAGGCGAACCGCTGCTCCAGGAGGAGATTTATTCGTTGGCTGAAAAGCTTCTGGCCGCCGGCTATACCGTAATGATCGAAACCAGCGGCGAGCGCTTCATTGGCCGCTTGCCCAAGCAGGTCATCAAAATTGTCGACGTGAAGTGTCCCGATTCCGGCGAAGCCGATACCTTCAACCTCGACAATCTTCAGGAGCTCGGCGAACACGACGAAATCAAATTCGTCGTCTCTAGTCGCAAGGACTATGAATTCGCTCGTGATTTTTCGCGACAGCACCGTTTGGCCGAGCGGGTCAAGCAGGTCCTGATTTCCCCCGTCAACGACGATCCGCACGGAAAATGGACCGGCCTCGAACCGCGCTTGCTCGTCGAGTGGATGCTGGAAGATGGCGTGCCAGCCAGACTCGGCCTGCAACTTCACAAAATTGTCTGGGATCCAGCGATGCGCGGTGTTTAGAAGTATGCGGCGCACGCAACCACGTTGTGAACCGACGAGTTCAGGGGATTGATTCAATGCCCAAAGTTGAAGCGGTCGTATTGTTAAGCGGAGGCATGGACTCCTGTGTTTGCGCCGCGATCGCGTGCCAGCACCACGGAGCCGAGCACGTCGCCCTACTCCACGCCAGTTACGGCCAGCGCACCGAATCTCGCGAACAGCGCGCCTTTCGTGAAATTGCGGATTACCTGCAAGTGCCCATGCAGCTAGTGGTCAAACTCGATCACTTTCGCGCCATCGGAGGCTCCGCACTCACCGACAAAAATATCGATGTCCCGGAAAACGAACTCAACGCCCCCGGCCCACAGGGCAGCTCCATACCCGTTACTTACGTACCTTTTCGCAACGCCCACTTTCTTAGCGTCGCCGTGAGTTGGGCCGAAGCCATCAACGCCCACGAAATCTACATCGGTGCCGTCGCCGAAGACAGTTCTGGCTACCCCGATTGCCGCCCCGAATACTATCGGGTGTTTCAGGAACTCATTCGCGTCGGCACCCGCCCCGAAACCAAGATCGACATCGTCACCCCCGTAATTCAAATGAAAAAAAACGAAATTATCCGCCGGGGCAGGGAATTAAGCGCCCCGTTACACCTGACTTGGTCCTGTTATCAAGGCGAAGACCTTGCCTGTGGCGCCTGCGACAGTTGCCTCCTCCGTCTGCGTGCCTTTGCCGAAGCGCGCGACTCCGACCCGATACCGTACCAACTCCGGTCCGCGCACTCTCGCTAACAAATCTTGCTGCCCATTGGAATCTTGCAAAGATGAGCGATAATGGTCCTGTACCAGCCATCGGACCAGGGCTGGGGCTCCTCACGACAAAAAAGGAGATTGGAGCATGCCGAAAGTGTTGAAATCGTACGCGCTCGCCGCGATGCTGATTGTAGCGCTCGCTAGTTTCTTTGCACCGCGGGCCGCTGCACAGAATGATGGAAAGATTGAAGGCTCGATTATCGATTTTGATGGGAAGCCGTGGGCCGATTTGCCGGTCAGCATTAAGAGTGACATGGGCGCCGTTCAACAATCGAAAACGGATGCCAGTGGAAAGTTTATCTTCCCCAATTTGAAACCAGGCAAGTACACATTCACCGTCAAACCTCCTCAAATGGCGCAACCCTTCGAGATTCCGACCCAGGTGGCCGCGGGTGGCGGGAATCCTCCCATCAATTTGAATTTTAAAGAAATTCTCGAGAAGCAGAATCCTGAAGCCGCTGCCAAATATAAACAGCAGCAAGAACAACAGCAGAAGTTCAGCGGCATGAAGGAACACTTCACCAAAGGTGTTGGATTCCTCGATCAAGAACGCGCCGCCAAGGCGGAACTTTCCAAAGCACCTGCCGACCAGAGAGATGCCGCGAAGCAAAAAGTCGCTGACCTTGGCAATCAGGCCGTCACAGAATTCCAGGAAGCGCAGAAAGCCGCTCCGGAAAAAGATCCCAACGTCCATTTGTTTTGGGCGCGTATGGGCGAAGCCTACGACCTCGCCGGACGCAATGATGAAGCCATCAACGCTTACCAGCAGGCCGTTGCCGCCAAGCCCGACAATGCTAGCTACTACAACAATCTGGGCAATGTCTTGGGTCGTACCGGAAAAATCGAGGAAGCCAAAACTGCTTACAGCAAGAGTGCCGAACTCGATCCGCCAAACGCCGCGCTCGCTTGGCGCAATTTCGGTATCAGCCTCTATCAGGCTGGCCGTATGACGGAAGCTGTCGAGCCCCTGCAGAAGTCCGCTTCCATCGATCCCAAAAATGCCCAAACCTTTTATCTGCTGGGCGCTTGCCTCGTAGCCTCGGCCGATTACAAGCAAGTTGGCGACAAGATGCAAGTGACTCTGAAACCGGGCACCGTCGAAGCCTATCAGAAGGCCATCGAACTCGATCCCAATGGTCCTTGGGGCACCCAAGCGAAACAAGGACTCGAGCAGGTTCAGCAGCTCACTGGCGGTATCGATATGAAGACCGGTAGCACCAAGAAGAAAAAGCCCTAGACCGCATCAAGTTAAACCACAACTCAACCGGCCTGTTTTTTGGGCCGGTTTTGTTTTGGTACGTCACTAACTGTGCGTCAGCGTGCCGGTAATCTTGGTGCGCCGTAGTGCCCAGGTAAAAACCGCAATCGACGTGGGCAACGCAACTACTCCGAATCCAACAAGAACCAAAAGCGGCCGACCGACTCCGACCACGCTCGTCCCATCCAGCAACGCTCTGCGCATTGCATCCAAAGCGTACGTTACCGGATTCACTTTCGCGATTATTTGCAGCCAGTGCGGAAGAATATCCACTGGGAACAGCATCCCGCCGATCACGCTGGACAGTCCGAGAATCATCCACTTCAGCGGATTCCCGCGCTTGAACAACAGCAAATGCGCCGCCGATAAAATTCCCAAAGCCGAAAACGCCAGCAATGTCGCCAGCAGCACGACCACTACCGATAGCCAGTTCGCACTTCCCAGTGGAAAGCCAAACAAAATCGCGCCCCACGCGATGTACACCGCAATGCGCATCGTCGTCGCCACAAACGGATACATCGCGGAACCCGCCAGAATTAGCGACAGCGGTATTTGTGATACCAACAAGGGCTCCAGCGTGCGGGTATCCCGAGCCTCCAACAGGCTGCGATCAAACGTATCCATCGCCTCATTCAAATAATCGAAAAATATGAACCCCACCAGGGAATACGTGAAGTAACTTCTCCCCTGCGGCAGCGCTTCTCGTAATTCTGGTGAATCCACGAAACGCGCCACGTAATACAGCATTGTCGCGCCCAGCAGTGCCTGGATAATTTCGAATACAAACGGACTGCGATACGTAGCCGCTATCCGCAGATCGCGCAAAAAAAATAGAAAGAAATCGCGAAGCGCTCTCCTCACGCCGGATGCGCCTCCTCGGAAAAAGACACGTTCCGCCCCGTTACCCGCAGAAATACTTCCTCCAGAGACCCGCAACCATAAGCTTTCTGAAGCGCTGCCGGAGAATCGATCGCCAATATTTTCCCATCGTGCAGAATCGCTACACGATCTGCGAGGAACTCAATTTCCGGAAGCGTATGTGACGCGAACAAAACGCTGGCCCGGCGTTGCGCTAGCACTTCCGATTTCAGAAAGTGCCGGAACTCCGCAGCCGCAATCGCATCCAGACTTCGCGTCGGCTCATCCAGCAGCAACACAGTGGGTTCATGCAGTATCGCACGCAGCAAGCTCAACCGCTGCACGGTTCCCGAAGAGAGCGTGCGCACCTGCCGGTCGATCACGCCTTCCAGCCCGAATCGCTTCGCAAATTTCTGTATTTTGCCTTCTAGATCCGCGCCCTGTAAGTGGTTCAGTCGCCCGAAAAATCGCAGGTTCTCTCGCCCGCTCAAACGTGCATAAAATCCCAAGTCGCTCCCGGCGTGGTATCCCAAACTCTTTCGGACCGCCGCAGGCTCCTTCTCAGTGTCGTGACCGGCAAGCAATGCATGCCCTTTTGTCGGCACCAGCAGCGTCGCCAGAATCCGCAGCAGTGTGGTTTTCCCTGCCCCGTTGGCGCCCAGCAGCGCGACCGCCTCGCCCGGCTGGACTTCCAACGAAATTCCACGCAATGCTGCAAACGTCGGCCGCGCGAACGGCTGGAGAAATGCCCGCCAGCCTCCTTGCGTAGGAGGAAACCATTTTTCTAGAGATTCGACTCTGATCGCCGATTCAGACACTCTCGAATTTATAACGTGTCTGCATGCGGAAAACAATCGGCCTCAGCCTGCTCCCGCTGCATAGCGCATACCCGCAAACCCCGGTAAGATATTCACGACGTCCAAATGGCGGTCGTGCCCGGCCTCGTTCAACATCCTCTCTGGAGCTTTTTGCATGGTAGCATTTACAAATCGCGTCGTTGCCCCTCCCCATGTGCTCGTGCGACATCTCGACGGAGAAGCGGTTCTCCTTAATCTCGAAACCGAGCGCTATTTTGGCCTGGATGCAACTGGCTCACGCATGTGGGAAGTCGTCACCACTTCCCCAAATATCGACGAGGCTTACGCTAAGCTCGCGCACGAATTCGATGTGCAACCAGAATTGCTACGCCAGCACCTAGTCGATCTTGTCAAACAGCTCGTCGACAACGGACTCCTGACCGTTTCCTCCAACGATGTGGGAACAATTCCAGCGATATAGGGCGCTGGACCCAAACGCCCGGAGACTCTTCCGCAGCGCTGCCCTGCTCCTGCCCATGATCCGCGTCTCCCTTCGATTCCGTGGCTACAAAAAAACGCAGCAATGGTTGCAGTCGCGTTTGGCCCAGCAGCGCGCTGCATTTGCTGGCCCGCCATCGCCTGTTTCGCAGCCAGATCAATCACTTTCCATGACCTGCCGCATGGTGCACTCCGCCGCGCGCTACGGCCCCATTCGTCCCACCTGTTTAGAAGAATCCTTGGCCCTCTGGTATCTGCTAAGCGAACAGGGTATCACTCCCCAACTCCGCATTGGTGTCCGCAAGACCGACGGCAAATTTGAAGCACACGCTTGGGTCGAGAACCAAGGGCAGATTCTCAACCAATCCAACGAAGTTCACAAACACTATGCCGCATTCGATAGCGATCTCGGGGAACCTCCGGCAGGCTCGGTATGAGCGGCTTCTTCGGCATCATCCGCCATGACGGTGCTTCCACGTCCGATACTGTCTTACAGAAAATCGCGCTGCAACTAAGCACTCGTGGTCCAGACAGCACCAACATTTGGAAGCACAACGAAATAGGCACCTGCTTCGCCCTGATGCAAACCGAGCCCACTCGCCAAGCACGCAAGCAGCCAATAGCTCTTGACGATCGCTATTGGTTGCTAGGCGATGTGCGACTCGATGGACGGGCAGAACTCCGTGAACGTCTCACAAAATCCGGCGAGCACCTCGCGCCCGAAGCCACCGATGAAGAACTCCTTCTGCACGCCTGGCGCTGTTTCAGCGAAGCCACGTTGCCATCTCTGCTCGGCGACTTCGCCTTCGCTCTTTGGGACGCCCACGAAAAAAAACTCTGCTGTGCCCGCCACTTCGTCGGAGCCCGTCCATTTTTCTATTCGCAATTTCCCGGTGGCTTCTGCTTTGGCAACACTCTGCAAACCTTCCGCGCCGTCCCAGAAATTTCTCACCAGCTCGACGAGCACTTCATAGGCGACTGCCTACTCGCAGGTTGGTGTGCCGATCCCACCCGCACCGTCTTCAGTCACATTCATCGCCTGCCCGCTGCCCACGTCCTGACATTTCAAGACAACCACATCAAAGTCCGTCGCTTCCTTACCCTGCCCATCGAAGAGCCTTTGCAACTCGCCGACTCCGAAATCGTCGAAGCCTTTCGCGAACATCTGCACCGTGCTGTCCAAGATCAAATCCCCTCCTCAGGTCCCGTAGCTCTGCAGCTAAGCGGCGGCCTCGATTCCGGCGCTATCTGCGCCGTAGCCTCCCAAATCGCTCGCCAAGCCGGAAACTTCTCCGCACTCAAAGCCTTCACCATAGGCTGGCGCCCCTTCATGAACGATGAAGAGCCCCACTACGCGAGCTTGACCGCGACTAAGTTTGGTCTCTCTCACCAAATCTTTGAACGCGCCGACGCTCTTCCTTGGGACGAAGAATTCGACCCAACGACCATTGCACCCGAGCCCACCTTCGAAACCTTTTCTTCCTACACTCGCGAATTTGCCCAGCTCACCGCCGCCCACTCTCGCGTCGTGCTTTCCGGAGACGGTGGCGATGAAATCTTGACCGGTCAAGCGTGGCCCTACCTCGTCTACCTTTGGAATCGTCGAGCATTCTCCACAATCGCCGGCACCTTCGGCGCATTCATCCTCGCCCATGGCCGCATGCCACCTCTCCGCGGTGGGTTTCGCACCCGAGCGCTTGGCTTATTCAAAAGGTCCGATCCGTGGAAGCACTATCCTCCATGGTTAAATCCAGGTTTCGAAAAGCGATTAGCGTTACGCCAGCGCTGGGAGCAACTCGCCCGGCCTGCAGTCTCTGGGCATCCGCTTCATCCCCAGGCCCACACGGTTCTTCAGTCAGATTATTTAGCCTCACTTTTCGAGGGTGATGATTCGGGAATCTCCGGTATCTTGCTGCAAAAGAGAGAGCCACTCGTGGATCTGCGCCTCCTCCGATTTCTACTCCGTGTTCCTCCCGTTCCTTGGTGCGCCAACAAACTTTTGCTCCGCGAAGCCGTCAAATCGCAACTCCCTCCGGCCGTTCTTCGCCGGCCGAAAACCCCTCTCGTTACCGAGCCGGTTGAGGTATGCTTAAGGCGTGGGCTCTGGGAGCCCATGTCTTCCCTGCGGGTCTCCGCCCCTCGCATCTCAGAGTTTATTGATCTGCATAAGTGGTCAGCAACTTTGCGGATAGACTTGGGTTCGCAACTTATGGAAAATCTTTTTCCGCTCCCACTTTTGCGTTGGCTGAAAGCCATTGAAAATACGTAGCGGATTAAGTACAGTGTTTGCCGAGGGGCCGAATGAACCCGCAGTCTATCGAGACGCCAAAGAAGGTAGCCAAGAAGCCGTATCACGCACCCAAACTGCTTGTTTATGGCGACTTAAGGGAAATGACATTAAAAATAGGTGGTCAAGGACAGCGTGACAATCAAACTAATCCGCGCTTGCCGCACCGCACCGGAAGGTAAGATTTTCCCCAATTTTCGCGAACTAATCTAACATTGTGTCCGTGCGCTATTCCTACCAGGTTTACGGTCTTGGAATTCAATCAGTCAGTAAAATTGAAGGTCTTTCGTCTCTTCCAGCCACAATTCTGACTCCGAACATTGCCTTCGAAACCGGTTCGCAGCCAGATTGGGTCACCCGAGCCAAAACATTGCCGCGGCGTCTCCGTTCTCACCGCCCGGAATCGGAAGCACTCACGCATGCCACCTTCATCCTCACCGAACATGGCGACGCTCAGTTTTTCCACTTTGCCTACTCCGACGGCACACAATTCTTCATCGACGGCGAACCCCGCCGCGTCTGGGGCGCCGTTGAGCCTCCCTTAACCTCCGAAGATCTCGCCACGTATTTCCTCGGCCCTATCATGGGTTTCCTTCTACGCCAGCGACACATCACCTCACTCCACGCCAGCGCCGTCAACATCGCTGGCCAAGCCGTCGCCTTCTGCGGCGATGCCGGTTATGGCAAATCCACCACCGCCGCTGCCCTGGCTCTCCGAGGCATTCCAGTCCTCAGCGAAGACATCGTTCCTCTTCGCGAAGCCAACCGCCAGTTCCACGCCGTTCCCGGCTACCCTCGCGTCAATCTCTGGCCCGATTCCGTCGCGAAGCTCCTCGGCTCTCCAGACGCCCTGCCGCAGCTCACCCCGGTCTGGGAGAAACGCTATCTCGCCCTTGATGGCCAGCAGGCTCATTTCGCCTCCCATGAACTTCCCCTCGGCCTCATTTACGTTTTTTCTCCGCGCAGCCCCGAGCCCGCTGCACCTCGTCTCGAAAACGTGCGCCCCCGCATTGCGCTCTTGGAACTGGTCCAGAACACCTACATGAATTGGCTCCTCGATCGCCAGCAACGCGCCGTCGAGTTCGATACTCTTGCGCGTCTCGTCCGATCCGTTCCCATTCGTCGCATCATCCCCAGCACTGATCCGCAAAAAATAAATTTGCTCTGCGACTTGATCCTCAAAGATGCCGAAAATATTCTCTCCCGCAACTGCAAGCCGTCCGATGTCGTTCCTACCTAGCTCTCGCTTACGCGTCCGTTTCTCCATCACCAGTCTGCCGGGTGTACACTGACGAAATCATCCCGGGAGCCGCTTCTGTCGCCAGCCTTGCCACCATTCGCCACACACCCCATCGACAATGAGTGGGCTCTTTTGCTTGCCTGTGCCTCTCCTATTGCCAACCCAGCAACCGTCACACAGCGCCTTCACGTTCCTCTCGACTGGCACCTTCTTCTCAATTTGGCAGAGGAACACAGCGTCTTAGGACTTCTCGCTCAGCGCTTACAGACTTTAGATTTCCAGGATGTTCCTCAAGAAGCTCGCGAAAAGCTGCAAGCCCGCATGCGTGCCCAGCATCTCTTCACCCTCAGCATGACCGCTGAACTTTTTCAGATTCTCAACGATTTTTCCGCCGCAGGCATCCAGACCTTCCTCGTCAAAGGCCCAGTCATCTCTCTGCTGGCCTACGGCGATTCGGCCATTCGCAGTTACGTCGATCTCGATTTGCTCGCCCGCCATTCCGACATTCTCACCGCCAGCCAGCATATGGTTGCTCTGGGCTTCGAAGCAGACGTGCCCGAAAGCGCCATCCGTGCGCAAAAAATTCCCGGTGAATATCTCTTCACCCGCCCCGGCACGCAACGCATCATCGAACTTCATACCGAGCACACCCTCCGCTATTACCCGCGCCCCATGCCCATCCAGGATCTCTACACTCGGAGCCGCACTCTCCCTCTCGAAGGCCGCCAAGTTCCCGCGCTCAGTCTGGAAGATGAGTTGCTCCTGAATTGCATTCACGGTGCCAAGCACTTCTGGGAACGCTTGATGTGGGTCGCCGATGTGGCCGCGCTGATCACCCGTCATCCAGAAATTAATTGGCAGCAAGCATGGAAGGCCGCAGACACCGTTGGTGCCCAACGCATGCTGCTTGTCGGTTTGCAGCTAGGTGCCATGCTGCTCCAGGTAAAGCTCCCCGCAGGAGTTTCCGAACGAATCGCGCGCGATCGCAAAGTCTCATTGCTCTGCCAGCAAATTGCGCAATGGTTGCCGCACGCTGGTTACGCTCCGCCGCCGCTTCTGCAACGCGCCATGTTTCGCACGAATATGGGTGGCGGAGGCGTTCTCGGCGCGCGCTATCTCACCCGTTTGTCACTCTCCCCCACCGAAGAAGACTGGACTGAAGGTGCGGAAGACCGCGGCTTCTGGCTCTGGGACGCCCTCCGCCGCCCTTTCCGTCTTATTCGCAAGTACGGCCAAGGCAGTTAGCTGTCGTTGCAACGCCCTTGACGCTGCCGCGTGTTGCGCTGCGCAGCAAATATTAAAAGCCCGGCGCGCAGATTCGCGAACCGGGCTCTTTGACCAAACTGATCGTTTCAACCTACTTCTAAATAGTTGTCCTCTCCGTAAGGTGATGTGCTTCATGCTTCGCGGGCGCCGGCACTTCCACGTTCACGGACATTTCCGCCTTGTTCCTGAGCAGACCGATCTTTGCATTCTTCCCATCTTTATTCGTGCCCAGCTTTTCCCGCAACTCACTCACCGAGCGAATTCTTTCTCCATTCACGCTCGTAATCACGTCGCCAGCCTTCATCCCAGCCTTGGCTGCAGGTGAATCGCCAAAAACATTCCGAACCAGCACGCCTTCTCCGTCAGGAGCTCCAAAATAATTTCCCAAGTCTCCTTCCAAATTTTCTGCGTCGATTCCCAAGCGGGGATGCGCGGAGCTAAACACCTCAAAATTATGCAGATCGCCCAACTGCGAAACTTCCGGCAACTCCGGCAGTTCCTGAACTTCCGGCATCCGGAACGTATAGCTGCCTGGGCTCGGCATCACCATCGCCATCGCCCCGCGCGGCTCCGATTTTCCAATCGTCACACCGACCATCTGCGATTTCCCGTCGCGCCACACGTTCAGCTGCGCCGTTCTGCCCACCGGAATCTCCCGAATCATTCGCCGGAATTGCGCCGTGCCTTCCACCCTCTGCCCATTGATCTCCGTGATCACATCGTTTTGCTTCAGCCCGGCCTTCGCCGCTGGACTGTCCGGAATAATCTTGCCCAGCAATGCTCCACGCTCTGCTGGCAGCTTCAGCTCTTTCGCCTTATCCGTCGTAATTTCCGAGACGCCAACTCCCAGCCATCCTCCGCCCGGATTTGTCACCACCTGCAAGTCTTCTTGGCCTGGCAATGACCCTGGCGCTTCGTCCGAGCTGTAACTCTGCAACTCCTGAAGCCTCTCCTGCAGTTGCGCCAGCGTCGCCGGGCCAACTTCCTGCTTCTTCGCCGAAATTCCCGGCAATGCAATTAGCGCCACGCCCAATGCACCTGCTGCCATCGTGATCCAAAATGTTCGTTTGCTCATTTTCGTTGTGCTCTCCTTTCCTTCTTAGACGGAGCAAACGCTAAACCGTCGACTTCAATGCCACCACTCGAATCGCTCCATTCACCGTCCCCAGCCGGATTGGTATTCCGCCGTGTCCCAGTTTCCCGTGCAGCACCCGTTGTGTCGCCCCCTGCATCATGAACGGCAGTTCCGTCGAGAAATTTCCATTCATGCATCGCGCTTCCAGGTCCGCCTGCAAATCCGATGGAATCGCCAGCCACACCGAACCGTTCGTGGTCTCCGCCAGGGTTCCCTTGGCATCTCCCGGGTGTTTCAACTCCAAATACACATTCCCGTTGGTGGTATGTGCGTGAACGTCTCCGCCACCCTCCAGGATTTCAATGTTCCCGTTCACCGTATGCAAATCCCCGATCGCGTCCAGGTCCATCACTCGCACCGTTCCATTCACATTGTTTACGTGCGTCAGCAACGCGCGCCTCGGCACATGCACCGTATAGTCCACCGCCACTTCCACTCCTTCTTCCTGCGGATATCTCGTCGAAATCGTTAGCGCCCCCGGTTTCGAATCCACGTCAATCGACACCAGGTCCAGATTCGATTCGCGGTCCGGCGAACTCTTCACCGCGCGCACTTCCACCACATCCTTATCCCAGCCTTCAATGCGCACCGTTCCATTCACATTATTCAGCTCAAAACTTCCATCCGCCTTTAGCGGATACGTTTGCGTGAATTCCCGTGTCACCCCAAAACACGCCGGAGCCACCACCGAAAATACCGACAGCAACACTACTGCGCAGATCCCGAATGCGGAGTGAGACTTCATACTACCTCCTTCGAGTTGACCACTACCGACCAGAATCCCCGGATCGACCGAAACTCAAAAAAGCTAAAGCGCTCTCGTGTTCACCCAGAACACTCGCGCTCAGTGCAGCGTAAAATTAAAAGTCACTGTCGAAATCACATCCACTTTTCTTCCGCCAATCTCTTCAGGATTCGCGTGCCATTGCCGCACCGCTACCGTCGCGGCATCTACTAGTGTGGGTTGCCCCTCCAACACTTTGTCCACACTCACGCTGCCATCCCCCTTCACTCTCACCTGCAAACGCACAATTCCTTGCAGCCCCGCGCGCTTCGCCAATACCGGATACTCTGGCGTCTTGCAACAGTTCACGATGCGTTTCTTGAATTCGTCCGAATCTTCATGCACTCCGCCCGTCACGGCCGCTTCCAGCCGGTCCATCATCGCGTCCAGCCAATCGCGCTTTTCCTCCGTGGCAGGTCCTCTGCTCACATGCACGTTCTGCATCGGGTCGGGGGCCATCTTCATCCGTTCCACGCCGGCATCATTCAATTTCCACGACAATCGTTCCATCTGCTCTTGCTGCAGCGATTGCCGCAATCCCATTTCCGCATCCACATACTGCAGACGAATCTTTCCCGCCGTGGTGCGCAGTTTCAGTAGTGCTCCTCCACCATTCAGCACGCCCAGCGCATGAACCAGGCCGTCGGCCTGCGCTTGCACATTCAGTTGCAGCGACGGATCCGATTCAATTCGTGTCGGCCCGCCATTCTCCACCGTCGCATCAATCGTCGCGGCGATGTTGCGCGGCAAAAACACCACGATATCTCCGGTGCTCGATCCCAACTGCGAAGGGCCCGGCAATTGCACCACGTGATTTACATCACGAGCCTCCGGCGTGATCCACGCCGTAATCGTTCCTCCACCAGTTTCCGCGCGCACCGTATTCGCCACCCGCGTCACGCAAATGCTTCCGCCATTCGTCTGCATTTCCATTGGCCCTGCGATATACATCGCGCGAATGCCCCCACCCGCTGTCTGCGCGTGGATCGATCCGTGCACTTCGCCTAAATCAATTTGCCCGCCACCGGTGCGCACGCCCAATGCCGCGCCCGCCTCGCCCACCGTAATATTTCCGCCGTCCGTTTCCAATCGCGCCGCGCCCTTAATCCGTCCCGCGCGAATGTGCCCACCACCGGTACGCAATTTCGCGCTTCCATTAATATTTCCCGCTTGAATGTGGCCGCCCGCCGTGAACGCATCCAGATCGCCGTACACATCCTCCACCGTGACATGTCCGCCCTGCGTCACCACTTTCGCCAGCGGCGCTTCCGGCGTCCCAATTCCTCGCACCAGTGCACCCAGTCGCCCCGTCTTGATGTTTCCGCCCTCGGTATTCAGAAACACGCGGCCGCCAATATCCGTCGTCTCGATGTCTCCTCCGCCGGTCGTCACGTATAGGTTGTAATTGGCAGGCACGCTGATCACGAATTGCACCCAGAATTGCGCGTTGTGCATCGATGCCACGTGCGAAGACGGCAAGCCGCCCGTCAGCGTCACTCCCGCCGGTGTGCTGTGTATCCCTAATGTGTATTTTTCAAGCAGCGCTTGCGCCAGTGGTTCTCGCGCATCCGTTTCAACGTGCGCCTTATACCGGACCACGGGAGCCGCCGCGGCAGGCAGCGTTTCAATTGTCACCGAACCTAAATCCGCAGTGAAATGCAGCGTCAGCCCATCTTGCGTTGCGATTTCGCCGGAGCGGTCCACTGCCGCGTGAGGCGTCAAGTTTTCAGCAAAATTGGCTTTCGCCAAGGCAGACCAGCCCGCAGCCACTGTCAGAATCGTGAACGCACTTCGCAGCGTCCGCATCCGATTCCACCGGCTCCGAGAAGCTGCATGGCTAACCTGGAATTTCATCGTTCAGATCCGAAGCACATTCGAATGCCGCTTTGCCTGCTGCGCTTTCCCTTACTGCTCGTTGCGCTCATTGATCTGCCGCAGCGCCGCAGCACTGCGCAACCGCACATACCGGTTCGGATCGCTTCTCTGCAATTCTTCCAGCGTCCGCACAACATTCTCCAGCGATTCTTCCGCCTCGGAGTTTTTCGTGCTGCTCGATATCGCCCTGACCGTTGCATTACGCGAGTCCACAATCGATTCCAGCGGCGCCAGCGCTTCCGGCTTCTCCGATTCCAGCGAACTTACCAAAATGTTTACCGCCTCTACGCGCACGCCAGGATTCGCATCATGTCGCAAAGCCTGCAGCAATGTCTCGCGAACCACGCGATCTGAGGAAGAATTCCTCAGCGCATCCAATGCCTTCAGCCGCACCGCCGGATTCTCATCTTTCCGTGCCGCAGCCAGCAGCGCTCCCTGCACTTCCAAATCTTGCGCTCGCGCCTTCAACGCATCCAGACAATCCAATTTCAATCCGGGATCGAACCGCTGTCCATTTTTCACGATGTACGTCAACACTCCCCGCACATCCGAATCATCCAGATTCCCCATCAGCACCATCGGCTCTTCGGCGCTCAGTTGCAGCCGCACATTCTGGCCGCCCGCAGCCGCAGAAGGAGTCAGATTCACGCCCGCCACAGCCATCTTCGAAAGCTGGTCTTCCGTGAATCGCGGGCTCGGCCGCACATTCACCGCCTCGTCCAGTGCCTTAGCGTTGTTGCGACCCGTAAACCACTGCGTCAATTCCGCGCCACCCATCAGCCCAAGCAGCACCAGCAGCGTCGCGCTCCACGCCGGATGCAGCGCCATCCACCAACGCAACTTCGCCAACGCCGGCGTCTTTTCTTCTACCGCAGGCCGTGCCAAATCATCCAGCTTTTCCGATAATTCGCTGCGGCATAGCGCCAGCAACGCGCCGGTTCCATCCAACTCATCTGCTGTGGAAATCGTTGATCCCAGCGCGCTGTGAAATTCCTGCTCGCCCGCCAGTTGCTCGCGGCACTCCGCGCACACCGCCACATGCGCCTCGATCGCGGCGTGCTCCTGCTCGCTTACTTCGCCGCACGCAAAGAACACCAGCAGCGGTGCAATTTCATCGCATGATTTTTGCATTTCCGGCCCGCTCATCGCAGTACTCCCAATTCTCCCCGGAGTTTACGCGTGGCCCGGAACAACGAGTTCTTCACCGTCTCTTCACTGGTTCCCAAGGCGTCTCCGATGGCTCGGAGTTTCAGTCCCTGG
>Ga0070762_10000118_pt1 | contig 27368 bp, 22 predicted proteins | sample HubBroMetageREF2_FD_66726 | JGI IMG/M metagenome (GOLD analysis project Ga0070762, IMG submission 66726) | Reference soil microbial communities from the Hubbard Brook experimental Forest, New Hampshire, USA - Hubbard Brook CCASE Soil... | ecosystem: Environmental > Terrestrial > Soil >...
GGATCGATGTCGCAGAGTGAGCATCGCGGAGATCGGAGTGCCGTCCTTACGAGCTACCCTGACTTGAATTTTGTCACCCATGCATTCGACCAAATTTCTGAACCAAGCTCTGGGCTGTGGGAGTAGTAGATGGCGCCTCCTGGTAATCAAAACGAGGCGGTAGAATTCGTCCAGCAGCTGTTGGGACCGACCAGATTCGTAGGAAAGCCCTTCCTTCTCTGCCCGCCGGATCTTGCGCTGAATGGAATCTTTGTGAAATCCGCAAAAAATTTGCTCTGAATCCGGCTTGATGTCGAGCTCATGAAAGCAGTAGGATCGGCTCGGCTGCAAACCGTCGGCGCCGCGCTGGACTTGTGACAATGGGCGGAGTTCGATGTACCTCCACCGCCTGTTATCGCATTCGGCCCGCAACCAGTTCATGAATTCCAGATACTCACCGTGCTCATTCAGCAGGGGTTCGCAGTGATCAGCAAAAGGCAGCGACACTAATCGAGCTCCAGTCAACCAACTCGATACGCGGCATAAGACGAGACCGTCCTTTAATGGTGTGCCCGCCGGTGCGCTCGTGAGCACAAGCGGTTCATAGCCATATGTGCGGGCTAATGCCTCAAGCCAACCCCGTTCGTGAAATGCTGATGTCTGCTGGTGACAAGCGACCAAGTCATCCCAGCGGTCGTCTACAAGCGGGTTTAAGGTGTGGACATTCACCGTATCAGTCTGCCCGCGTCAAGAACTACTGGATTCGGGGACCAATCAAGAACCCCGCACTATGGACTCTGTCGACGAAGTCTCTACTCCCACTCTCACATCTCCGCCTTGTCCCACATGTTCTCGGTTTTCGATGCGGTAGAGCGCTTCATCCCAGTGCTTTTGCGAGGACCACCTGATCCTCCGCGCAAATAAGGCAATACGCTTGGCCTGAGACCAGCCAAATGCCGACCTGGCCCAGGAGTACTTCCAGGACAGGTAGGGAACGGTCAGTTTACCTCCGAACTCCTCGGCCATCTGTTCCGCCTGCTTAACAATGTCAGGGTCTTCTCGATAGAAGTAGATGAGCGAGCGTTGCAGATAGTTCACACAGGCAACTCGAACCCTCTCACTGTCTTCAAGAGACCGCAGATAACCAATGTGCAACTGCATCGATAGCCAGTGAGCCTGGATCTTCTTTTCGGAGACCCCAATGTAGCTGAGACTGCCGCCGAACGCCGCTCCTGGAGCGCGATAGTAGGTCTTCGCATCCGGCACGAACCGGACACCATCGCTAGCCAGAAGCACGCGACAGAAGTACTCTCCATCATCATCGCTCAACAACCTCGTGTCCCACAGACCTGCGGCCTCGGTCAATTCACGACTCACCAACCACGTGGCTGTCTGCATGTAAAGGTTGTCTCCCATTTTCCGCAATAGCCATTCCGTCGGAGACAGATCACTCCACAGTGTAGTCGGAACGAAGTCCGCGCGGTACCATCGGTACAGGAACTTTCCAAATGCCGAAGAAAGCAGTGTTCGCCTACTTCGACACTGACCCAATACCGCCATCTGCCGCTCAATCTTGTCGGGAGCGAGAAGATCATCGGCATCCAGCCACTGAATGTACTCGCCCTTGCTGAGCGACAAAGCCGTGTTTCTAGCCGCGGCAGCCCCTTGATTCTTCTGCGAGATGACTCGGACGCCTTGCGACTCAAACTGCCGCGTGATCTTCACCGTTTGATCGCTGGAACCGTCATCAACAACGATGATTTCCTTTGACTCCCACGTTTGCGCAATCGCTGAGCGCAATGTGTCAGAGATCCACTCCTGTGCATTGAAGGCGGGGATCAGAATCGACACCACGTGTTTTGGCTCCCTCGCTTGCGTTGTGTTCACGACGTGAGACTTGCGAACGTGAGAACGACGTGATATCTCTTCGCAACCCGGCACACGCAAGACTTCCAAAGCCTTGATCACAGGAACAATTTGCGCACCGGACTTGGCGGCATACATCACCACTTGCTCGAAGAACTCTGGAGTGCATCCGAAGGGAGTAGGGTTATCCGAGACGTCGTGAGTAGCAAAAATGAGCCAGCCGCGAACTTGCCGGTTGCGGTCGATGAGCTCTTTAACTACGTCTATATTTCCTCGACTCTTTTCCAGAAAGTAGGCCGACAACTGATTGAGGTCTGTTTTACCCGCGTTGAAGGTCTGACCGCCACCCCGACAGCACAGGAAATGGTCGACAATCTTGAACTTTGTGAGTGGCCGCGGCAAACTGATGGGATATGAAAAGGTCTTGAACTTGGCCCCTGGGATCAGTCGGTTGAGTGCCGCACTATTCTCGATGATCGACTTGTTAAATGTTGCAGTCCGCGTGTCCCAAGCGTCACAGTGCGAAAATGTGTGGCAGCCCAGTTCATGTCCCTGTTCCAATAGAGCCGCCACATCCTCCTTAACAAACATTTCACCGCTTTCTGTGCGTTCGCCGAGCAGCCCCAGAGAGGTATAGTAAGTGCCCGATAGACCGAAGCGGTTCAGGATGGCTCCGCCCATTAGCAGCGCGGATCTTGGAAAATCATCAAACGTAAATGAAACTAACGGCTGCTGAGGGCTTACCACAAAAGGCCTTGTGAACAACAAGGTTGCAGCTTGCCTTCGGTAATACCCTTGCAATCTTGACCACGAAATCTGCCGCATATGTGGTACCTACCTTAAATGCTTTCTCGCGACTACCAAGCAGCCGTTTTCCTCGTGCGAAGTGTCCAAAACATAGAGACTAAGTAAACGCACGCACTATTTCCGGAGTTGCCGCATCAGCCGCGGAATCTTGTTTAGAAAGCTGCTCTCAGGAATGTAGTTATCCCGTGCCTCCGACAAGTAGCGCCTGAGTCCCGTCTCGACTTTGTACCTGACGTTATCGGGATACGAACTCCCGCCCAGCTTGTCGACGTAGACAATTCGAACCTCTGCCGTCCCCTTTGGCGGGATTGTCACGCTAAACCGCAGATATCCGTCTTCGCAACTCCATCCAATTGGCGCTTGATTGACGATTATTACACACAGGCAATCTGGGTCACTTTCTTCTTTTATGAATTCAATCGTGCTTTCCTCTGCCGGTGGGTTTTCAACAAACAAATGGTTCCCATACATCTGGATAATCCTTCTCCCGTCAGGCACGCAACGAGTTCGATAGCTGTGGCTAATGACATCGCCCAGACTTCCCCAGATGAGTTTGCATGGCAAAGAATTGAGCCTGTCGATGAACTCAATAAGCTCGCGAGCGTCATCTTTGAACGCCTGATGGTGCGCGACCATCAGGCAAGGTTTACCAAGAAGAATATCGAAGGCGAAATTTTCGATGCCATGGGTCAAGTATCTTCTGGTAAATATGGGGAATGTTCCGTACTTATTGATGGCGACATCCCAGAGATCGGCAACCGTAGTACGGCTCCCCAATTGCTTCGATGGCGTCACTTCGGTATTGGCTGCGGCAACAAAGCCATTGAGCTTCAAGACCCGGCCGGTCTCAGTTGAGAATTCACCCTGCGGAAAAACCATGATGCGGTCGTAGGCCAACGAGGTTCTCCGCTGCAAGTATTCCATCCTTTGGCTTGCAACCTTTGTTTTCGCGTTCAGTTCGGCGGAGGATTGCGCTGCAAATTCACTTGCGGTGTGATCACACCCGTGGATCGAGAGGGAGAACCTATCAGCCCGGTTTTGGAAAAGGCCTACAACCTTGGGGTCGGTTCGTTGCCGGTTCCAAGGAATGAATGCGAGTGACATCGTAAAGTTGTGCTCATCCATCAGTTCCAAGGCGCGTCTGAAACGCAAGAAGCCATATCGAGTCCTGAGCGGAGGATCGTCGACGATCAGGCATGCTCTCGTTCCGACGCCCTTCCAACAAATATCGGCAAACGCCCACTTGAGATACATTGTGATCGATACGGCGCTGCAGAAGAACTCCTTGATGTCAAAAGGCTTCTGGGAAGAGGTATTGATATCGATCGTATCGCGGCAGGCGCTGAGATAAAGAGGCAGCCCCTCATATGTAACTTTGGCGAATACCTCGCCATCGTTGGTCGAGACGATACGATCAAATGCCTTCCCTTTACCATGTAGATCAAAAACCTGATCTGCTTCGGTTGGCGTGACTGGCACTTGGAGACCGGACATAGGCCCGCACATTTCAGGAAATTCGCCGGTCACAGAAATGGCGGTCGAGGCCAAGCCGAGACGGCGAACGCTGGCATGTCCGTCACCTGTCAACAGCTTAAGCAATCGATTGCATGAGTCTGTTTGTTGAAAGCCATAGATGAAAACCGAACCGGCTTTTTCCGCGAACCGCGGCCAAGAGCCTCGAGACTGGCTTAAAGCCTGAAGAGCTTCTGCCATCACCGGAGCCGAACTCAAAAAGCAGCACTCGCGACTGTCAAGCGGTCCAGATAGACCTCCATCAGAGAAGACCTGACGGATCGTCGCCGACTCCCACGGCACTCCAAAGAAAGCCAACAAGTCGGCTACGTTTCGATCGTTCGAAGAGAACTCGCCACCGGAAAGGACAATCGCTCGCGACATCTTCGGGGCGAGAACCTTGCCGTATGTTGACGTCGAAGTCTGCTTTGTTGATGGCATTAATTGTGTCAGGGTGTTTACTAGAAACGGTTGGTCCGGCCGACTCCGGACTACGGTAGTCGCCGTCCAGGTTTGCGGGATATCACCAACGACCTCATCGCACGGTTCGGGGCCATCGAGTTGAGCGCGGGAGTCAGCGCTTTCAAAAACCATGTGAGCCGCGGACCCGCGGAGTGAGGTATCCAGCAGAAATTTTCTTTCCGCAGGAGCTCAAAACCAACCGTGGAAAATGGGCGGGCATATTCCTCGAGCGATGGCAGATAGTAGGCTTCTTCGTCCTTAGTCAGGCGATCCCGAAACCGACTCCGGAACAACGGAAACCCTTTGTTCATGTCGATCATGATGCATATGCCGCCCTCTACGAGAAGGTCGAAAATTGCTCTTGCGCATTCGACATCGGCTTTGAGGCGTTGGCAGTAACGAAATGTGTTGACGCCCAATATGAGGTGAAATGATCCGAGAAGCGCACTCTTTGGGGAGCCAATCCCCTTCGCCAGGTCTTCCACGAGATTTTCATTGCGCGCCGGGCAGAACTGTATTTTCTCGTTTTGCTTAGGCGAAAGGTACGTCTTCGCTTCTTGGTTGGCGGCTTCGATCAGCTTTTCGGAGAAATCCGTACCGTATGCGCGCTGCAGAGCAATGCCCTTTCGCTCCATCGTGGAAACGAGGTGCACAAGATTCATGCCGCCGCCGCAACCGAACTCTATCAGGCGCACTCCATCCTCTACGGCGGATCGGGGAATGGAATTTTCTAAAGCATCCAGATACATCTTGCCGTAGTCATTTTCCAATAGATAGCTAATGCCTTCTCCCGCGGTTTCTTTCGTGTATTTTCGGATGGCTTCTTCCGCACTGTACTCTTTCAGGAATAGCTCATCGATGTTCGCGGACGGGCGTTCGGTAGAAATGGTCATGAAGTCCTCTCAGTCTGTGTTCTGTTACTTGTCACATGATGTTCGCTGCGGGAAGCTCAGGCAAGCTTCGATCGGGCCACCTCAATTCTCAACCAGCTTTCTCGGGGCAAAGTCTGGAGTCTTCGGATACAGCCACGCAGTCACTTTGCTGCTCAATGGAACTGACGGCTTCCGCCTCGGGCGGAGGAGGCGGACTTGAAGACTTATTCCAGGGAACCATATCCGGCAAAAGGCGGACCAACCGATAGAGCGGTTCGGTTCCGCCGTGTATTAAAATGACCGCCCCGATATACAAGACCGAAAACAACAGCGAGTTCGATGCAATCCTTACCGCAGCTCCCGCGACGCCCGTCATCGTCATCAAAGGAGAAATTTCCCGGATGATGGCGGCCGATGCGCAACCTGCGAGCAGCGACGCCAAGACATACCTCCAGACGGTGGCCACAACGGGGGCAACTCTAAAGTTAATCGGCCTACCGGCGTACCAGAATGCAGGGATCGTTAGAATCCAGAAAGACGCAGTCCAAGCCGCCGCAACTCCCGCCGGCCCCCAATGGAGTCCGACCAGAAAGAGCAGGACGGTTACGCTGAACTCCACCACGACCCAGCGAAGCCAACGATCCGCCCTTCCAATGGAAAGATGGATCACGCCGCTGGTAGTGTAAATAAGCATGATCCCAATTCCGGGTCCGAAAAACGTGAAAATCTGACCCGCCGCCTCCCACTTCGATCCCAATAGCACGCGAATCAGATCTTTCCCCACTAAAGTCAGAACGGCACCCGCCCCCATACCCACAAATGCCAAGATGGACAGACCGTTCAAGAAATATCGTTTGTATTGGGCCGATCCCCGCTCGAGCCGGCTCAACGTGGAGAGCACGACGTCCGAAACGGGCGCTGAGAGTTGGTTCGCCGGGAGCAAAAACAAATCGTACGCCTTCTTGTAGAACCCGAGAGAGGATGGGCCGAATCTCCAGCCCACCAGAAGATTGTCCGTGTTCCGAGTGAAGTAGTTAAAGCTGAAGCGGCCGTAGACGTTCAAGGCAAACTTCACGATGGAGGCCGTTCCAGTTCTGCGCCGTGGGAGGCTGGGGATCCACCGACACAGATACCATGCGCCAACGGATTGAATGAATAGCCGGATAACGGCGCCAGCGACTAGCGCCCAGTATCCCCACCCCCTCCATGCAAGGAGGATCATCGTTGCCACCGACACCGTACTCGAAAAAATGTCGTTAGCAGAGGTCACTGAGAAGTGCAGCGCCCGTTTAAGAAGAGCTAGGTGCAGGACCGAAGTGCTGTTGAGTAGGATCGTCAACGACATACCGATGGCGATATGAGCTACTCGGGGATCTCCGTAAAACCTCGCTATCAGCGATCCCGACGCGGCGAAACACACGGTCAAGAGGAGGCCTGTACTGACGTTGATCCAGAAAAGATTGCTCGCCAGCGATTGGTCTATGTCTTCCCGCTGGATGACCGCCTCAGAATATCCATTCTGCCCAAAGCCCATGATGAGCAAGCTAAAGGTAGTGACCATCGTGACGACGCCGAAATCCGCAGGCGCGAGGAGACGCGCCAAGACGACGGTCGCGATCATTTGAATTGCAAATACCACTCCCTGGGAGATTACCGTGACTCCGGCACTTCGCACAGCGCGGCGACGAAATTCGCCCCCTGTCCCAGTGGGATGGAACTTGCCCTTTGCATCGAAAGGTTTCAAACTTCCCCCAAGCAAGAAGATCCCAGCAGGCTGAATGCAAACAAAACCACAGCTCCAGCAGTTTCAGTTGGTGCGTAACGTTCAGGCACGGCAGTTTTTTCTCGAGAGGTCCACAGAACAGATGTTTGATCGGCGTCGTTATCAGCTCTAGCGTCGGTCAGTCAATACTAGACGATGAGCATAGAGGAATTTCTGTGCCTCCACGGCGCTCGGGCTGTCGAGGTGGAACACGCAAGGCAAAAGTTGCCTTCGTCCGTCGTACCACTTGAATCAATGATGATGGGTTGCAGCCCCTTCGCAGCATCCAACGATGGTGGTGGATCAGCAAAACCTCGGCTGGCTAGGATCGACTGCTTAGCCCCGGCCGAGACTGGGCCGCACCCACCCTGCCTCGGCCTCCTATAAACCTAGCCCCTTGGTCGGCTGGGAGAAGGGGTCACTCAACCACCGCAGAGAGCCCTGTTGGAGGAGCAGGGGGGGGCAGCGGGTCGCCGTAGCAAGTGTCCGCATTGAACGCTAAGGCACTGCCGGTTCCGTCTGGCAGTCCGCCCATCACCTTGAGGTAGCAGTTCATGGCCGGAATAGCGTTGACGAGCCCGCCTAGCGCGTTCGTATTAAGCGAAGTTCCCGTGCATTGTGCGTTGCTAGTGGCAGGAACTCCAGCAAATCGACCTGGGGTATTCAGCGTCCCGGTACAGACGCCAACATTCCCACCGCTAACATCAGGTCCAATCGGAGGCCACGCAATGGAAGATGGCCACCACGCCGGTTTGGAAGAGTAGTAGAAAGACGCTGGAAGGGCTCCTTGGCCCGCGCTTGTGTCCCCCAACGTAGGCACCGAATTCGGATATACGGGAGCTCCGGTCGGAACTTCTGACTTACTTGAACAGGTGGTTGACCATCCAGTATCAGACGAGTTGCCGCACCAGCGTACCGCGCCAGTCACAACGTCCCAATTGCCCCATCGCAGCATCGTTGATGCCACCAGCGGATCAGGAGGAAAAAGCGGGCTTACGGCGCTGCTGCCGTAGCCAAGAAGCTCGACCACGGTCGCCAATCCGGCTGTGCCGTCATCCTGATAGCGGGTATGGTAGCCAGGAGTTCCCAGTACATTGCCGACGACTGCTCCATAACGCGAACCGTACCCATAGGGCAGCGGCTCTGTGCCGAAGTCCTTAGCTGTGTAGCTGCCGCAGTTGCCGTTCGCACAGGACTCCCAACCAGTGAAGAAGTTACGGAAGGTCGTCTCATTCAAGTGCGTGCCATGCAGGTTGTCGTAGGCTGGCCCGGTGGCGATGTTCCCCTCGACAAGATTGAAATCGTCTCCCGTAGCGTGAGTCCAGAACGCTTGAAACATCGCGTCACCAGAACCAGTGTTGTTCTGGTCGTTGACCGCGAAGTTGTAGGCGACGACGCTGGCTGAGTCGTTGCCGTTATACACAATAGGTGAGCGGACGGCTTGGAAAATGTTGTTCACGAACAGACAGTCGGCATTCCAGCCGCCGCCGAGAATGCCATATGGATCCGGACCAGCGCCGTTGTAAAAATAGCTGTTCTGAACAGTCGAGTGCACCGATTCCGCTATGTAGAAACCAAAGTTGTAGAAGTTGACGAAACGTACGCCGCTCACCCAGCATTGGTAGCATCCCCACATAGCACCGCCGAGATCACCGGAGACGCTCTGCGTATCAATCGACAGATTCTCCAAGCCTTCTTCCTGTACGGACGCAGTGAGCCACACCTTTGGGCTTTGACCAGCGCGCCAATTCGGATGCCGGAGTGGCGGAGAAATCGTAACGCAAGTCGATCCACATCCCCCTTGGTTGATAGCGGTCGCCACGGCAACTTCGATCTGCCAACGGTTATTTAAGGTCGACCCAAGACTCCCGTTTGGCCCGTTGTCGTCACATCCCTGACTGCCATTCCATGTGTCGGCGCAAACGTAGTAGTTACCGTTGTCCACCGGGCCGCCAGACGCCGGGAACCCCGTGTAACCATCATCATCCTGGTTCAACATCAAGAATGTTGGGCTTCCCGATCCAGTTGTGCTGATGTTAGTCACGCTCGACAGGGTGATTTGCGTTGCTCCTTGGGAATATCCTGCGCTCCAAGTGTAGATATTTGGTGGTGGCATAGCCGGGTAATATGCTTGCGGGCCGCACATACCGACACCCATTACGTGGCCTACATTGCAAGGGCTCGGCTGGTTTTCGGCCGTGAATACGATAAATGTGGAGTTCGCGCCCGAACCTCGCAGGACTACAAAATTCTTTCCGCCGAACGTAATGCTTGAGTTGAGAGTGAACGTACCTGGCCCAAGCAGCACGTATTGATTCGTTCCACAATTCGAAATTGCAGCATTGATCGCATTAGCAGGGCCCGAATAGGCCGCAATCGTAGAACCACACTGCGTCCAAGAACCCGACGGGATGCCTCCAGGGATACCCGCGCCAGTCCAGTCGGTACCGCGGGCCGGGGTGATAACACCGGACCAAAGTTGAGCTTGCGAATAGCCGCAAAAGCAAAGTGCAACAACAAACAGAAGCACTTGGCAGCGTTTCATTCTAAACCTCTCGGTGGCTGATTTCGGGGGATCGCAACGGTACAAGCCAGCCGTCGCGAACCAGCCGATCCAGAACGCGTTTAGGGACAAGCCCAACGTGTCCTGTCAAAGAATCTACCCGCCGGGAGTAACGTCTTCAAGGCACGGAAGTACACGCTCGTCCGCCCGGAATCCTGGCGCCCATTTGGCCATTGCATTTACGTCACAACTTAAACAGCAATTGCCTCGTCTCGCGATCAGCACAACCACAGCGAAACTTATTAGCCTGCCAGCAAGTCCCAATGGGCGGAACTCCATGCGAGAGAAGCCGCGTCGGTTTCGTCGCTCGGCAATCCGAGATTTTCAACTCGCGAAATAATCTGGCGCCGCCGCTGCGAGACTCGCGAACCCGAAGTGGCGATCGCAGGCTCGTATTCGTCAAGCAAACACCGCCCTGTACAACCGGTCCACCGTCGTGAGTCTGGCTCTTACGCGATCCGTCACCTCGACGGTTAGGATGGTGAGTGCGAAAGCTGCGAGAAGAAATAGCCCCGAAGTCAGAGCGTTTTGATCGCCAGGCCGGTGTCCTCGATGAAGGAATTGCAGTATTACAATCTGGGCAATGTACCCGAAGAGAGAGTACTTGCCAAGCAGCACGACATGGCGCCTTAACTTGCCCGGTTCATCGTTTGGTCCCCCGAGCAAATAGATAATCATAAGGCTAAGACAGACTCCGACGATTTGCAGCGGATAAATCACGTTCCAGACCGTTATTGCAGCCGCATAACATATGTAAGCGATCGTCAGTGAGTACGGGTGCCTGACGTGCGTGTTGATTTCCTCAATGGGGATGTACCCAAGAATGACCCCCAGTAATCCGATCGCGAGAAGTTCTAGATTCGCGCTCTGGAAACCATTGAGATACAAGACGACGATGCCAAGCAAGAACAACGCGCACGCAAAATGAAAAACATACCTAAACCGATTGCTGACGAGCAGCAGTCCTGCTGACAGTAGGAGCAGATAGCCGATGGGGACCAGAACGTAAAAGGCGACCGCCTTTCCTTGCCCTCCGCCCAGATCGCTGCCGGTGACGCAGACGTTGACCAAACTCCTCACCGTCAACTGTTCAGACAACGTCTGTGCTCGCAAGGGACCCGGAAGCAATAAGGTCCTGATCACGTTCAACAGAATGAAGACACCCAGGATCTTCAGGCCCCTCTGAACCAGCCTTTTCGGAAGCCGGGGATCAGCGATTCCATACTTGGAGAGATACACGTTCGATATCAGGAATCCGGTGATGAATATGAAGGACGGAGTCAGGAACCTCAAGTACTTGTAAATATCGCCTTGCGGACCAAGAAAATAGTTTAGCCAATGATAGAGCACCATGATTAAGACCAGTGCCCCCTTCGTGAAGTCGAGGGCTGGAATACGAGCGGCTTTGTTGGTCGTCGGCACTACCTCCACTGCCCTTCCCTTCTGGCTGGGAGGTATCGCTTCGCCAGTTCTTGTGGCTACCTCGAGATTCGATTTCATTGCGCGTCAAAGAAAAGGCGATGCATAAGTTCCAGCGTCAGCAGATTGTGGATCTCGGTGGTGTAGTTTCGGTCTCCCTTGAGGTGACCGCTGACCACCGTTTCGACCTTATTTTTTTCCAGATAGGGCCGCGAGAGGGTTCTCGGATCTAGCAGGATTTCGCGAACGTAGCGCGACAGAGCATCCCGGTACCACACGCGGTAGTGAGCAAATTTGTGTCTCCCGAGAAACAGGCGCTCGGGGTGGAACGCAGACAAGAGATGATCGATCCGTGCTAGCCATTGCGGCATGCCGTAGTCGTAAGCCCATTCCGCCCTGAAGGTGAACTCGAGGAACTGTCGCGACGCCTTTGCAGAAATCGACCCTTCGTCCCCGCCGAGGCCCCGGTCGGTCCGGATCCGCCGGAGGGCGGCATCCCCGTCCGCCACCAACCGAAGGCAGATATCAGTGTTGGCAGTGTCCCTTCTCGCGAACGCGGGGTTCGGCGCCCGGAAAACAGTGCGAACGAAATCGTTGTCGAGGTATGGAGTTCGGAGTGAAAGCTGCGTTTGCTCCAACGCCAGCAGGCCATAATGATGCCAAGGGGCCTGGCGAAACACCGCAAACGAAACCGGATGCCCCTGAAGCGCGGTGCCGTAGGTGTCACGAGCCGCATGGATGCAAGACAAAAACTCCGGACGGAAAAGCCCTGGAGGAGGCTCCCCCGGCTTAAACGCTGGCGCCCAGCGGAGTACCTCGCTGCCGTAATTTCCCGTCATCCGCACCGGAGCGATCTCGCGAGCCCGCTGATTGACGTAGAGATCCGATGCCCGATAGACGGGAACGCAGCCGTCGCTCATGTACACGGTGCGCTCCGCATATTGGGCAAACCGTGAGAGGAAGTCTTGTCCGACTGGAATGGTGTCGTGGGGCTGCTGACAAAGCTGTGCCACTTGTCGCGCCAGGCGGAGATCTTCGCAGTCGCGAAACGGCCCCCCAAACGTATAACAAGGAAGCGACCCTGGCGGAGACTTGTGCCAGGCCATGATCATGCGAGTATCCATTCCCCCGGTCAGAGAAACGCCGACCCGCTCTTGGCCATTAAAATACCGTGGAAGGTTCCGCGAGAAAACTTCTCGCAGTTCCCGGTAGAAGGATTCCGGATCGAGTGTGCTCTGGTTCTCCCACGCCTGCGGATTGAAATATGTAGATTTGCGCTCAACTGATCCGTTCCGAAAAGTCCAAGCAGCGGCACACGGGAGCACATAGATGCCCTGGAACAGGGTGCGGTTCTCCAGCACACAGCCGCAGGCAACGAATTCTCCCAAACTCCGAGCATCCACGCTCCGAAGTTCGGGACGAACCGCCAATATCGCCTTGGCTTCCGCCGCGAAATAGAAAGCTTCCTTGGATTCGTGATAGTAGATCCGGTGCATCCCGTACCGGTCGTTGAACAAGGTCGCGATTCCGCGCGACTGGTCGGCAAGGAATCCGTGAAACCTTCCGTTCAAACCTGCAGGGAAAGTAGCGTCCTCTTCATAAAGATGGACCAGATACGATGCTGCTTGCTTCCCAAATACATGCCCCTTCTCTTTGAGGCGGCGAGTGATCTCCTTTGCCGGAAACTCCTCACCGGAAAAGACGAGACTCACATCTTCTTTTTCGTTGCACAGGGGCATTCCGTCCGAGAAGGAATTCCGGCGAGCAACCCACCCGACATATGCGCCCAAGGACTCATCCATCCGGGTTCCCGCCTCGTAAAAGGACTCGTGGCGCAGAACTTCGACCATCCGCCGTAACTGCGGCTCGGCCCATTCCCGCGGCATTTTTGTTACGAGACCAACGATTCCTGGCATATTGAGATCAGTTCAGAGAGAAACAACTCAGCAATTCGGTTAGGATTCTGCGGGGGGAAAGGCGACTTCCACTTAGGGATTGGAGCCGGCGGGAGGATTTGAACGCCCCATCTGCCGATCACTATTCGGCCGCTCTAACATTGAGCTACACCGGCTTGATTAACTGTTTGAGATTGTAGCATTTCGCCCGAACGCTGACGCCGAGTGTGATCACGCCATGAGGGAGGATTCCGAGAAGGCCACGATGGAGTTTCATCTTCATGCAAAGAGTGCCCCACGCCGTCAATGGGACAAAGAACTTCGGCTTCAATATTTCTCCAAATCCATTTCGAATCTTGAACTCGCGCAGCGGGCTGTCTTGCTTGTTGCCATAGTTAAATTGCCCGTAGGTGACATACGCGACCCCCTTGGTTTCGCAGAGTTCGATTGCCCGTGCAATCAAAGCGTTGGCGGGCCTCTTGTCAGAATGGCTCGCCTTCGTGGTCAGATTCAATATGGATGCAACCTCTCCCCTGTGGACGAGCTTCAGGAACCCGATCATTTCGTCCCCGACATGTGCGCAAATGAAGTCGCTGCGATCGGTAAATGCCGAATAGTCTTTCCTTACTTCATCGAGGCTCTTGCCGTAGTAAGCGTTGCGCACTCTCTGTCGAATGGGAGAGTCGTTGTTTACGTCGCTGATTCCTCGAATTAGTTCGTCACCAAACTCTTTGACGCTGATCACTACTCCGCGCTTCTGCGATCTCCGCACGTTCTTGCGAGTTTCCTGTGGCAGCTTCTCCCACCACTCCTTGAAGCTGGTGAGATGAATGGCCGCCACACTAGTCCATTCCATGAGATATTGATACTTGGGAGGTGACGCGGGCACTTTCTGTGTGAACGTGAAGATATCGGCGTGCAATCCTCGCCTGCCCTGCCCCTTCAACTGTTTCACATACAATTCCGGATCTTCAATTTCCGTTTCGAGCCATTCTTCATCGTGGATGTGAGCGGTCTTGATCCATCCTCCCTTGACAATGATCGTATTCTCGCGAACCTTTAAGGCAGGTACTCTGACCCATTGCCCCCTGACGCTTACTTCGATGGCATTGTCGGGCATGGTTTGAGTTCGATCGGGAACGAGCGTTGGCGCGGACACCTAAATGAACCTCCCATTGCGAGTTTGCGCGGAGGCCGAGGTACCCCAGGCCGTCATTTGCGCGAATAATGAAAGCGCTTGTTCCATCACAGCGTTTCTCCTTATCCTGCCAAACTGATCGGTTTACGTCTGTCGCTCGGTTACGAGGCTAAATCCGAGAAAAGCAAAAAGGCGGCTGGCATGGTCGAGAACCTTAATCAGATACTTAAGGAAGACGTGCTGCCCCAGGAACAACAGAATCGGCAGAATCAGCGCATAGCACGGCACAGCGATTAAAGATTTCGTTACGTTCCGAAGGCGATGCTCTGGATGCTTGGGGAAGTTGCTTCCCCTGAGCAGAGCCCGTTTCAATAGGTAAGAGCGCGAACAACGCGAGGCCGGCACGACCTCATAAGCCACCGCCTCATTGCACCAAACGAACGAATATCCCTCGTTCATAGCACGCCGAAAAAAATCCATGTCCTCTCCCGCCGTGCCGAATTCAGACCGAAACGGGATTTCGAGACCATTCAAGATATCTTTTCTGAAGAGCACGTTGCCCGTGCGTGATTGTTCCCAGCCCACTTTATAACCGGTCGGGTGCGTCGGGCGATCGAAGAATCGGCCCTTTCTCACCCACTTCGGCGGTTCGGTATCGAAATAGGGTTTCACCGGGCCAAGAGCACCGTCGGCCTTGTACTCAGCACAGGTTTTGAACAGATTCAGCAACCAATTCGGCGCGGGAAACTCGTCGTCGTCAATGAATGCAATCCAGTCGCCGGTCGCGCTTTCAATCGCCCTATTCCGTGCCACCGCGATGTTCTGCTGCGGCTCCACACAATACAACACCGGCAAACGCGCAGCGGCGGAAAACTCGGCAACAGCCTGCCGTGCAGACTGGGCAGCGTCATTGTCAGCGACTACCACAGAGTACGTGAAGAGTCCGCCAGTCTGTTGATCTTCGAGGTTGGCGAGCGTCCGGCGTAACAACTCGGGGCGCTTGAGCGTGCAAATACACACACTGATTTGTGCTGTTCGCTTGGACGCTAAAGGATCCATCGAGTGCGTTGGAACCGCGGTCTCTTGTTCGTAGTGACTGGTCATCGTGAATGAACGCCCGAGCGACGGGCGATCGATGCCGCGGTTCGGCGACTCCGTTCAGCGATCTTGAGCGCAGTCAGCGCTGCGCGGAACAAGTTCCGGTCCAGTGGAGCCCCGAACGCTCGCGGGAAACAGCGCCGGGACCGCAGGCAGTCGATTACCGAATCTTCCGTGACATTATCCTGAATGTCGAGCGCCATGGACAGCGGAAAGGATTGGCGCTGGGTATGGAAATCCAACCCAACGAATGGGATTGCCGAGAATTTATCGATTAGCGCCGGAGACGTCTGGCTGGGCGCCCAACCATCATACTTCCGATTCCATATTTCGATCCCCAACAGCCGCTCGGCCCAATGTGGCTCAAACTTCTCCCAGGCTTTTTTTCTAGAAGGATGCGCGAGCACCGCGACTCCATTGGCAACTCGAACCGACTCCAGCATTTCGCTGGTTGGTAGCCCCTCGCCGAGAAAGGGCACCGGACCCCACACCAGCACGTGCACCCGGTTGTCCGCATCGCTGTACTCGATACCGGGCACAACCAGGATGTTACTGGAACTGGCCTCGGCGCAGGCGGCGCGGTATTGTTCTAGGCGCTCGGCGGTGAAGCCGCGGTCATGCTCGGTCATCATCAACACCCGGCAGCCTTGGTTCCGAAACTTGGCGCTTAGCTCTTCGAGCGACCAGCTTCCGTCGTAAGACCAGCGGGAATGTACATGGCAGACGGCGAGGACTTCCATTGGTTTTTAATTTCTGGACTTGAACAAGTTGTCTTTGATCGTGCTGTAGAAATCGGCGAAGAAAACGTTCTGGTCTTCGCGACGCCAGTTGTACACGGTATCGCCGCCGCCGACCCGGACCATGTCCCTGACCGTTTTCCAGAATGGTGGCCACGAGCTGAGCGCTTTAGACCGGGGCCCACGCAGCACGAACAAGAGGTGCAAAAACTCCCGCCCAGCGTGCCGGCAGACCACGCCTGACTCGGACGATACGCCAATACCGGTTTGCGACTGCGGATCGAGGGCCAATTGCACATGCCATGCGGGATACTCCAATCCCTGGCGGCGAGCGAGCGAGATGCTTCCCCACGGGCGACCATTAAGTTCAACGAACCAAAGCTTACCAGACTGGTCGCGCAAAAGCTCAATCATGAACAAACCGCGCCACGCCGCCCGTTCGATCATGGTTTCCGCGTTGCGTTTGAGATCGTCGGGCACGGTCTGCGAGATGCACGCACTCGATCCCGAGCCCTGAGGGTTCATCATTCTTAATCTGCGGTGCCCGCTCCAAGAGCGAACTCCGCCGGGCGCTGCCAGACCGAAGACTCCCTCGCCGATGCCTGTGACAAACGACTGGACCAGGAGCGGGACGCGTTCTCCCCACTCAGCCACCGCGCGCTTCAGTTCGCCGTCATTCGCGCAGATCCACTTGCGGCAACCGTGCAAATGGCCCTGCCAAACCGGAACACACTCCGCACTTTTCAGAATGATCGGAAAAGGCTCCGCAGCGCTGAACTCGAACACTTCTTTGGCAGACCGGGCTATACCAGTTCTGGGGACGTTAAAACCAGATTCCTCGGCAAGCCGGGTTTGCACACACTTGTTGAGCGCCAGTTCAGCCTGCGCCCCCTGCGGTCCGGCCATGATCCAATTATTTTCGATCCGCACTTTGCTGCCCAGCCAAACTCCCTTGTCGTCCAGAGGAAACAAGATCCATTGCGCAGCTCCGGCGTTGACGCTGATGGACGTCATAAGGGATTGCAAGTCAGCGAGCGATCTTTGCAAATCTACTTCCGGCGGGCAGATTTCATGACATACAACATGCCGGCTGTAACGCAGGGCTGATGTCCGTCCTTTGCGCGCGAAGGCCGCCACGTCGAACCCCGCATCCACCAGGCTCCACACAGTTTCTGGAGCGGCTGATGCCTCGGCGAAGCCTACCAGCACCGTGACCTTTCTGCGGTTGAAACCGTCCGGCCCAAGTGACAAGCTATTGTTTCCTCGCGTCCCATTGCCTCACGGCGTCGGCGGCTGTCTCGCCAGCCTGAACAAACACTGTGCTGCTGCCGAAACTGTGCGTTTCCCAAGCATCAAGGGGATAATCTACGAATTCCTTTAAAAGCAGAGTCCCTTTAGCAGACTGCGCTACGCGGGTCGGTAGGACCACATATAGCCGCCCTCGAACTTTGCCATGATACGTCCGTGCCGAGATGATATCTTCAGGCTCGAACTCGACATGATTTGACAGAACTCGTGCGCTTGGCGCGAGTACGCTAGCCGCGTCGGGGGATGGGAAGACGAAAAGGGCATCGCGCCCCTCGTGTGCGAATGCGGTTCTGAGTAACTCGATGGCGCCCTCGTCGACGTTGGGCTGATGTGTTCTACTGTAGTGATCGATCTCTCCTGGCTTCGTCGACCAAGCTCGATAGGCAAACGCCAGAGAACCGTAAAGCGACATGACAACACAAAGAGCGACTACAGCCAGGCGGCTCAACGACCTTCGCGGTAGATGGCTGGCGACTGCGAGTATGCACACGAAACTTAGCATTCCCGCCGCACGCAGGTGCCGCTCTTCCAAACTGACGTCCCCCCCGTGCGAGAAAATTGCGCTCATCGCAAACGCACAGGCAGCATAGAAACAGACTGTGATCATCAAGAGCCTGCGCAGACTCGAGTCATGAGTACACTGTTGCCATCCCTTCACGATTACCGTGACGAAGAGAAGGAGAGGCGGCAGCAGGAGCCAGAGAATTAAGGAAAGGTTGCCATTTTCGGGTCCGCCGACTAATGCTGGATGCCGCCGATTGAGTAGAGACGTCAGCATATCCGTCCACGAAATCCCGGCGACCCATGGTGTGCCAACGGCGAAAAGGACATCGCCAACGCGAAATGACCATCCCGCGCCGCTTGCCGGGGTTGTGCCGTGCGAAAACCAGCTGACTTGGAGCACCCCAAAAGCCAAGACCGCGCCAACGGCGCCGGCGATCATACCGGCGGTGATTCGTCGCAATCGTACGAGCGCCTCGACAGAGCCAGCAAGAAGGGCTGCACTGGCCACCATCACTCCAGTGAGCTTTGCGAAGAAGGCGATCAAGATTGCAAGGCATGCCAACCCGGCGGCCCGAATAGCACTCATGGCGGGAACGAGGGAACCCGCTAGGATGAGCCACGGCGTGAGACCTTGCAAGAGAATCTCTCCGCCATTGTAGATGCCGAAGGGCAAAGTGGAATATCGAAAGGTGGCCATGAATACCACCAACAGCGTTGCGGTTCGCGTGCTGAGCTTGAAGTGCTTGGCAACCTGAATCCAGCCGAGAAGGCAGCACAACAAGGAAACGCCGACGGTCAGGCTAAGCGCGGCGCCGAGACGCATGCCAAGAAGAGTGAACATGCCAGGAGTCAAATACTGCCCCGGACTCCACCAGGTTACGTATCTGGCCCGATCGCGTGAAATGTCTGCCGCGTCCGGGCCAACTATGCTGTTGATCGGACCGCCAGTGGCAAAAGTCCGCCACTCCAACATGCCCCAGCCCGCGTCGTGTGACAGTGAGGGTGGAGCCAGCAGGCTTATAAGCGTAAGCAACCCGCAAAGGACGAATGCCAGAACTGTGGCACCCTGGTAATCGGCGGCGCGCGCTTGCACCGCGTTAATGCTGGTCGCTTCCGCTACCGCGCTCACGATTTCTCCGTCGTAGAATTCAAAGCTATTTGCTAACCAAAGCAGTTCTGAAGTCAAGGGCTTCAGAAGATTTTCTGGGAGTTTCTTCGTGTCTTGCTAATCGTTGACGGACGAAATCCTGGGCTGGCCTCGCTGTAGATACCAGCAATAAAGCGATCCACATGGGGTGCATCATTTTGAATCCTGCCTCCGTGCAGTTGGAGATACACGCAACCACAAAAAAAACCAGCCTGAGACTTGCCGTAGGCTCCCGCCGGCGAATGGCACGGATTATGTTGCGGTAACCCGAGATCAGAACTGCAACCAGCAATACCACTCCTACCCATCCCAAATTCAGATAGATTTCAAGATAGCCGTTATGCGCTTGGTTGACGCCCGCTATATAGTTCCACATCGTTTCGAGCCGCGACCCCAGCCAAAAGCTTTCATACCCGGCACCGAGCAGCGGATTCCGAACAAGGGTCAGGCACAGGTTCCACAGCTCGGTTCGGCCCGTGAGAGTTGGGTTCCTCCCGAACATTTCCAGCAGACTACTGCCGAAAAACAAGTTGACAGCGGTAAAACCCAGGACTGTCGCCGCGATCAAATGAATCAGTACGGGACGCCTGGAGATCCTCGGCATGCTTGCCAGAAGCAACACGGCGCCGCCTTCAATCAAGCAAGCTGTAGCCGTAGCAGAATCAGCGAGGTTGATCAGGTAAATGATCACGGCGATTACCGAGCCATAGCCGATAAGAAACTTCCTTCTGCGGGCCCGTTCCATGGGAGGTGCTTCGATCATGCACCAAGCCGCTGTCAACGCGAAGAGCATGCAAATCGCTCCAAGCAGGTTCTTATCGTCGGTGACGCCCGTCACCGATACACGCCCGTCATGGATGTTGTAGCTCCGCCCGAGGGCCGGGTACCATCTGAACAACATTACCGAAAGCGGCACAAGCGCGCACGCCAACCGGCTATAGACCCACTTGAAGGCTCCCGCCCAGTCGGTTTCCGTCAAAATCACCATAACCATGACCAGATCGCCCAAGCCCCGGAACCATCGTTTTATTGAGATGTCCGCATGGTCAGACCAGGTGGCGCTCAGGCCGCAGTACAGAAAGAACAAAATGATCGGAACATTTGCCGCCAAAAAGGCACTGGTGCGCTTCGACCTTCTAGCGAGCACGATCACCCCTAGCAGCATCAACCCAGTGAGAATGTTACGATCAAACGCGTTTCCCTCTGAGTAAGCAGTGTCGGCCGCCCCTTTGCTCCCTTGAGCCTGCATCCAGCCCGCTGGATTGCGCGAGGAGGCAATCCATAGCCATGCGAATGCAAGCCAGATAGCTGCCGACCGCTTGATTCCCCGATCCCTGGTGACCTTCATCAGAATCGAGATCAGCACTGCAAAAATCAGCGTGGGAATCAGGGCGCTCATATCATTTATCGATTCAACGAAACAGCATCAACTTCTTAGACGGTGCTTCAATGGCGAACTCAATCCGGCAGCCTAATGTCCCGATTGGCGCGTCCGGTGTAAGCCTTGGAACGCGCATCTAGTGAAAGGAGTGGGGCGGGCAGAAGCCGATATGACTTCTCCAAGCTACAGAATAGGTTGAACTTGACAATGTACCAAAGTGCGGCGACCCCATCTCTTGCACCGATCTTCTTTCCTTCGTCGTAAGTGCGACCATAATACGAGATCGGCACCTCGTACATGCGGCAACGTAGTTTGGCAACTTTAGCCGTAACCTCAATCTCGAATCCGAAACCACGGCTCGTGATTTTCATTTCGCGGATGATGTCGCCCTTGAAGGCTTTGTATCCAGTTTCGACATCGGTCAGATTTACATTCGTGAAAAGGTTCGAAAGGAAGGTCAATCCCTTGTTGGCAAGGTAGTGGTAGAAGTACAAGGCTCGTGCAGCTCGACGAACCAGGAAACGAGATCCGTAAACAACGTCGGCCTCACCAGCGAGAATGGGAGCAATCACTTCCCCGATATCCGACGGGTCGTATTCTAGATCAGCATCTTGCACGATCACAATGTCCCCTCGGGTGCTTGCGAAGCCGGTCTTCAAGGCTTCCGTTTTTCCCCGGTTCGTTGGGTGGTGCAGCACCTTGATCTTCGGATGTAGGCGAGCCAGTTCTTCGGCGACTTTGCCCGTGGCGTCGCTGGAACAATCGTCAACGATCACCACTTCGAGAAGGTGTGGAACCGCCAGAATTTTCTCCACCACGTTCTCTAGGGTCGCGTCTTCGTTGTAGGCCGGAATCACAACGGATAGACATTCGGACATTTTAGAATGCATTTTCATACTCACCTCGTAATTTCGCGTTCAGTTAGTCTCACCGCGGTCAATCGCTCCTACAGTCTGGACCACGATGGCCAGTGTTCTTCTAAACCGAGAGCGGGTCTTCCACGGCTGCTACCGTAGGCCGCCATGCGGGCCATTTCATTGCAGCGCCGACCAGCGCCACCATACTAAGCCTCGCGGCCATCCGCATACCGGTTGGCATCATTCCAATTCCGTGATAAACGGGTTCCGTAAGACCGATTCCAACGATTGCCAGCGCAGCTAAGTCAACCAGCCATAGCTGACTAATGGGCGTGATCACTAAAAGCGCCGCCGGGATGAGCAAGATCGAAAAATCGTAACGGGCGTGATAGGTCCAAATGCACGAGACAATCGCAAGGATTGCTATTCTCCTCGGATCCCGGGACTTGTACGCTAGGAACACGCCGCCCAGTAAAGCACCAATTTGCACGGCGAAATCGGCGGCAGACCCATCGAGACGCAGTCGATTGATGATCTCCTGAATGGTATAGATCCCCTGCCGGAAGTAACCGGCAACCCTTAACCATCCAGTAATCAGATCGATGGGATTGTCGCGAACCATCCAGCATATTGCCCCTAGGAGCGCCAACTGCGAGACGGCCAGGCTGACTAGCGTCCTTGTCCTATTCGCTAGCGTATCGGTCTCCAACAATGGCAAAGCGAGGAACGGGATCGCCAAGCTCGGCTTTACCAACGAGAGGCTGTAAAGCAGTCCGGCTACTATCGGGCGCCGACCGTGAATTCTATGGGCCGCGAGGATGCAGTACAAACACAGCAGGGAGAACTGCTCGCGCGCAATACAAATGGATACAGCTGGCCAGATGGCAACCAGGCCAAGGAAGAACAGGAAACTGACCCCTTCGGCGCATGCCAGCGCCCTCAGTTCCCACGCCACCAGAAACACCAGCGCAACGTTCACAACCAGCCAAACGAAAGCAACCGTATCCCAGGACAGGAGGCCGAGCGGAACGAGCATTATTAGGGCGCCGGGTGGATAGGTTGCCTCCGGCGTCCCAAGCGCGGGAATGGTTTGGGGATGCGGTCCAGATCTCGGGATGTCGGAGATTGGGACGTCTCGGAGATGCACTGGGCCGCGTGGCGCCAGAGCTCCATAGCTGTCCAAGAGCGCCTCGAGCGCCACCGGATAGGGGTTCACTCGACGGGTGACGTACTGCGTCACGACCCATTGCCTGCCGAGGTCACCTGTTCTATCCCACGCGGCTACCCGAACGGCGGGAATCATCTGTGCCAAGCCAAGGACGCAAAAGATAATACCCAGTGCCGAAATGATCTGTCCCCGCGGCGACGCCGAAGTTATCACGGTACGTTTACCATTTCAGGCCTGGGGGTGAACACAATTTAGCCACTTCGGCGGAGCGTAAACCGCGATGCAATAGGAACCTCCGCAGTCCAACGTTCGACGCCATCTCCTGTTAGAAAACGGTGATCCTCCGCATTGACAGGATGTGTCTCCACCTCGACGGTAAAGTCACGGGAGAGAGAGAGAATCCGTTGCAGACGACTCTGCGGCTCGAGCGGTGGGAGTGAGAAAAAAAAGTCCGCGAGACGGTGGCGTCGGGCCAGCCGTTCGTCCACAATCTTGCGATAGAGTCGGTTTAGCACGCCCTTTTCGCCGGGCTGGAGTGAAAAGTTTCGCCGAACGATGGTTCCTGCCGGCAACAGATGTTGCACTAACACATTCGCACAAAGGTGCATGTGATGATGCCCGTCGATCCGGTCTGGCTTCGCTCCGTAGAGACGACCGAATTCTTCGAGCTGCGCTTCTACAACGCATTGGAAAGATCTCACAAGGCCCGGGTTAAAGACTACTTGGGCAAGACGGTGGCGCAACAAATAGCCCGCTATTTCCTTCTGCCGCTCCACCAGCCGTGCAGGACAGTTAGGCGCAGAAAACGGTGCCGTAAAGTTCAGGTGGAGGCCGGCGTCTATCCCACGATCTTTCGCAATCGTAGCGCTTCGCTCTGAATCCTCCATGAACACCATCGCGCTCACCGAGGAGACAGTTCTGCAAAGGACACACTCAGCGATTCTCTCGGTGGTTCCGTAGTCCCGCCACCAATAGTCGGCGTTGACAATGAGCAGTCCCGTGGAAGGCATATCGCCGGCCCGGTGCGTCGATTCAACGCAGTTACTGACTGGCAAGCTTATAGCGCTCCGAATCCACGATGTCGCCGCCTTTTAGCAGTCGGAAAGCGACGGAATAGGCAGCGAACTTCAGGCTATGGAATGAATACTTCCACATGTATCCCTGAACCATTCTTCCCCCAAACCTCATTTTGAACGTCGCGATGCCTTCCTGCTTCGACCCCTTTTCTGGGTTGATCCGTGCTCCCGTAAAATTGAAGTACTTGACGTTCATTTCATGAAAGTGCCGGATCGCTTCCCAATGGAGCAAGTGCATCGCCCCTTTTAAGGGCTGCGGAATTGTGCCGCCATATAAAGTGTAGGCTGTATGCTGGCTGAAAGGCGCGACCAAACAAGCTTGGACCTCGCCTTGATGAATAGCAACGTAGATCTTAACGTTATCTCCGAAGCCGCGAACGTTGCTCCGGAATTCTTCATAGCTCTTGAGTTTGGAACCTGATCTCTTTAGCGTATCCGCGGTCAGGGTGTAAGCAGTTTCCAGATACTGGATTCCCTCTTGAATTTGGGCTCCGGCCTTGGTTGCTCTCCTGATATCTTTTCGATATGCCTCAGAGACTTCATTCCAGAGAACGTCTGCTGGCTGTTCCAAGTTCTTGATGAACGTGCCATATGGGGCGGCAATCGCCCCCTCCGGATATGTGCGAAAAAGCGTGGTGTTGCTCGCTGGGATAATCATGTCCGCCCCCGCCGAGCGGAAGTATTCGACAGCGCTGTTTAAGAATGACTTCTCCTCGGCTTCGTCGAACTCTGCTTGCAATGGAATCGTCTCGATGCGAAACCGGACGATGCGAAAGCCAGGCTTGCAAATGACTGTGTAGGGAAGAATACAGCGGAGTCGCCCCGCATCGTCCGTGCCTCCGATCCACCCGTATTCGTCGCCTACCGTCTTTAGGAACTGCCCGCAAGCAAATATAGGGAGGCCAGAATGCCAATTAATCTCTACCGGCGCCGCTGTCAGGCTCTTCACTTCTCATTTTCCTTTGAGGGACTGGCGAAATCAGGCGCCAAGTTTTAACACCTTTTCGTACGCCAACGTACCGAACGCGGAAACTGAAAACACTCGCTGGTTCGTCTGTAAGCCCGCTTTCTGCATCATTCGCAAAGACGAATGGTTCTTGACGTTGACATCGATGATGATCTTGCGCACTCTATATTCCCCTAACAATGCCGATGCAATTCTACCCACCATGAAGGGTCCTACACCCATCCCGCGAAAGTTCTCACCGGTGACGATGTCGTGAATAAGCGCTTCGTTGGGCTCGAGTCGCACATGTGCTCTGGCAACGGTCGGCGCCTGCGTCCGGTTCCAAGTGGCCCATATACTGCCGACCATCTTGCCACCACACTGGGCAAAGAAACCGATCTCTTTGCGGGTGATTTTGCCTTCATATTCTGAAACTCGGTCTTCACTCCTAAAGTCTCGGACCCGAAAATAGTTATCCGGCGCGATCGGAATGAACTCACACTTTCTCGCGGTTTCCGTCATTTTGAAATCGCTTAGGCGTGTGATTGCGAAGTTATCGGTTACGTAGATCCACAAGACGTTCTGGAGATTCTTGGTAATGGTTGACCTCAACAAGGACCGCATAGAGCTGGTTCACACCTACTTTTCTTGAGCTACGTCGCTGCAGGACTCGAGGATCGTCCCATCATTACATTCTTAATGAAGTTACGCAGCCTGCACATTTGTTCAGTTCTGCGGAAATGGACCAGTTCAGCGGACACCAACATTTCTGCTCGGCTGGCCATCGCACTGGTGAAACCTGCCAGGCGAAACATCCCAGCCAGCACGATGGGCCTGCGCGTCATCTGATAAAGGCATCGACAAAACTCCCACACGGGGTGGCCTCCCAGCATGTAGTCGCCTTTCCCGCCCCGGAAGGCCACCATCAAGGCGTTCTGCTTTGCTGTACCTAGCTTGCGGTGGTGAGAGCAAGTTTTTTCGGGGAACGTCCGAGTCTGCCATCCCTTCATCCGAGCCGTCATCACCGCTACCAGGTCAATGCCTCCGATCTTGATGGGTACGTATCCGCCGACCTCTTCGAAGCACTCCCGGCGGAACAACTGGCAGGCTCCAGAGACGTGCTCAATGCTGGTGAACCGATAATCGTACTGGTGTCCTTCCTCCTGGAAAGGAGTGCCGGCGACACCCAACTGGAGGTTCCCGGTAAACTTTCGCAAAAGGAAATCAAAGTATTCGGGATCAAACGTGATGTCGGCATCAAGGCTGCCGATCACGTCGTATTCCAAGTCTTTGACTCGGGCGTAGCCGGCGTTGAAGGCATGAACCTTTCCGGCAAAGTGCCGCTCACGCCGCTCCGGCATCCGCAATAATTCAATCCATTCGTATTGGTTGGCATACTTTGTCACGATCTCGTCGGTATCATCGGTCGAACCGTCACTGACAATCACCCACTTAGCCGGGCGGACTGTCTGTCCTACGATTGCTTTGATAGTCTGCTCAATGAACGCCGCCTCGTTTCGTGCAGGCGTGATGAGAACATAGGTCGGAGCTTGGCCTTGGGGCCTTTCGGAAGAGGTGGGTTCCATCAAATCGGTTTTCATTTCAGGTTTAGTTGAAGCGTATCTGCCTTGACGTTTTGTCTCGTGGCCACTGCCGGGAGCGAGTTGACTTGCGTCTGCCCCTGCAACAGTTTTTGATAGGCCCCCTCGAAGGTTGTCACCGTGATGCCATTCGCTTGCAGAAAGGAAAGAAAATCACTTACCGTCCGAGGATGAACGAGGTCCTTGGTATGCCCGATGACGACAATCGGGCGATATCGCACTGGCTCCTGACGGTCTCGGCGAACAACCCTGTCCATCATCGAGGTCAGTTCGTTGAGTGTCATGCGCGTGAAATCAAGCTTGAGCGGATATCGAAAACGCATAAAGTCGCGAAGGCGATTCAACTTTTTCGCTGTGCTTTGGCTCGTAGCGCCGAAGGCGTTGCCGAAACCCAGCCGCCGGGAGGTCGGCATTCTCCAGAAAGGGACCATTTCGGTGTAGATGGGTACCTCGACCCACGGCCCACGCGGGTCGGGCTCGGTCGCGTCAGAATTGAAAAACCAGTAGTCGCCGTTTCTGAGGGCAGGCCGGTAATCCAGAGTATTGTTGCGCTGCAAGCCGCCTTTGAATACCGACGAGTCTATCCTGATTCCGTGCTGGGCCAGCACGGTTGCTGCAGCTCGAGTTGGCTGGAACAACCAGTTCCCGGCACGAAATGACAGCGGAGAGAAATCAGGCTGATCAACAGCACTTCGCAGATAGTCAACTGCGTGCCGGACAATCTCGCTGATCCGCGTTGGAGGTAATGTACAAAGATTGTATTCGCTCAAGTCCAGCGACCAACGCCCCTGGCTATAACTGGCATTGCACCACTGGGGATGCAGGTGCAAGCCAATTTCAAAGCCACTCTGATAAAGCTCGAGGAGTTGTCGTTTCACTGCCCCAATCTCGGGATCGGCACCGTACTTCTCAATCTGCTCAAGTTCAGCGACCTCAACAAACACCACGAACCGCGCATTCCACTTCTGGAATATCTCTCGAAGCTTCTCCGTCGGCTCGTGCACGAGGCCCTTCAAGGCGCCGGAGCCGTTTCCGTATATCTCGTAGTCCAACGTGAAAATGCAGTCGATCATGCTATGGGGTTCAGGGCAGCGGACGTCAACATGTCTTTGCCAAATCTTGGCGACGACGCCTCGGATTCGGACAAAAGCGCGGACATGGCCAACATCATCCACGCCTGGGACCACCTCATATAGGATGTGCGGATCGTACCAAAGCGGAGGACCCGATAATAAAAGAATCCCCGGTCATCCCACATGTGTTTCATTGC
>Ga0070762_10000119_pt1 | contig 27359 bp, 23 predicted proteins | sample HubBroMetageREF2_FD_66726 | JGI IMG/M metagenome (GOLD analysis project Ga0070762, IMG submission 66726) | Reference soil microbial communities from the Hubbard Brook experimental Forest, New Hampshire, USA - Hubbard Brook CCASE Soil... | ecosystem: Environmental > Terrestrial > Soil >...
CAGATCGGTTTGGCCACAGACGGCGCTGTCCACTTTCCAAAAAGCGATGCCTTATTCCCAAACAACGCCGCCCGCTCGGCGGGCAGGAATCCTCCTTTTATCAATGATTTGGCGGGCGCCAGGGTTTGGCGGTGTGCGTGCCACTATCAATGCATGCGGGACAGAATCCTCATCATCGACGACGATGACCAACTCGTAAGCGCCTACAAAGAATATCTGTCGGAACGCGGGTTTCAGGTCGATTGCGCGCAGGAACTCGAAGAGGCGCAGACGCTCTTAGCGTACTTTCCGTATTCGGTTGTCATTACGGATCTACGACTCAGCAAGCTAGGCTTCGCCGGGTTGGATTTGGTGAAGCACATTCGCGAACAATCGCTGCCGATTCGCATTATCGTACTCACTGCTTATGGCTGGCCGGAACTTAAGGCTGAGCTTTCGGTTCAGGGAGCAGACGCTTTCCTGCGAAAGCCGATGCGTCTAGGCGAACTGGGGGAAGCCGTCTGCCAGCTTACAGGAGCGAGAGCATGAATAGGTCGCTATTGGAAACGTTCCAGGATCCGCACCAATTGTCGGTACGGTTTCAACCCATCTTTCAGATTAAAGACGGAGGAAGCCGCATCGACAGCCTTGAAGCGTTGATTCGAGGGCCGCAAGGCACAAATTTCGAAAGGGCCGACCTTTTGTTCGACTACGTTCGCCGCAAGAAAGCCGAGAATGCCGTCGATCAAAGTTGCATTGTCGCCATTTTCAACGCGGTTGCTGATTTACCCTCTCACTTTCGCATCAACATCAACGTGCACGCCTCGACGCTCGGGAAGGATCCGAGCTTTGCCGATTTCCTGCGCACCGAGGCACAAAAACGTTCTCTCGCGCTCAATCGCTTTACGGCCGAGATCGTGGAGCACGCTCCCAGTTACAACGTCCCCGGATTGATGTACACCATTCGGAGATTGCGCGATTCTGGTATGCGCATCGCCCTTGACGATGTGGGTCTGGGGCAAGCTAACTACCGCATGATGCTGGATTGCCGTCCCGACTATTTCAAACTTGATGCATATTTTGTGCGTGGTTTAAGCGCAGATCCGGACCGTCGGGCGGTGGTTCGTTCGATTGTCAGCCTGGCGAAATCTATGGGCGGCTGTGTCGTCGCGGAAGGTGCCGAATCACAAGAAGGTCTGGTCACGCTGTCGCGAATGGGGGTCGAACTCTTTCAAGCGAATCTCCTGTGTGGGGCCTTGTCGATCGATGGTTTGAGAGCAAATAGTCTTCTTGGGGTTTCCGCATCTGTACCGCTACCGACGACCACGAGCCCCGAGAAGCACCTAAGAAGAGTCGAGTTCCAAGAACAAAAACTTCTTGTCTAAGTCGGAACAAACGATCTGAGATAGGCGCAAGCTGCTATTTTTGGTAACTTCGAGGATTGATTCCGAACGTCCTCATCTTGTTGTAGAGAGTACTCCTGGTCATTTCCAGCCGGGCTGCGGCCCGCCCAACGTTACCGTGTTCGGCGGTTAGCGCTTTCTGTATATGAAGCTGTTGAATCTCTCTGAAGCTGAGCGAAGATTCTTCGCCGTTCACTGGAGCCTTTCCATGAAGCTCCAAGTGCAGATCACTGGGACGGATCGTATCTCCGGTGGCCAGAAGGACTGCTCTCTCCATTACATTCTTCAATTCGCGAATATTGCCTGGCCACGAGTATGCTTCCAGCGTTTCCAGGGTTTGACTCGAAAGCGTAAGATGCAGCCGTCCAAGGTCTACGGCAACCCGCTGGAAGAAGTGCTCAGCCAGCAGCGGAATATCCTCTAATCTTTCACGCAGCGGTGGTACACGGATGATCATTGTGTTGACGCGAAAGTAGAGATCGCTGCGGAACTTTTTTTGCTGGACCAACTGAGCCAAATCCTCATGGCTGGCCGCAATTAGCCGGACATCCAAATGACGCTCTTGCGTGTCGCCCAGCCTGCGGAATCGCTTCTCCTCCAGAATCTTGAGAAGCTTGGGTTGTACCTGGAGATCCATGTCTCCAATTTCATCGAGGAACACAGTACCGCGCTGAGCAACTTCCAACAACCCCATTTTGCGTTGCACGGCCCCTGTAAAAGCACCAACCTCGTGTCCGAAGAGCTCGGTCTCCAGGAGCTCTCGTCCAAAGCCGGCGCAGTTTAGATCAACAAAGGGCTCGTCCGATCGAGGACTGCGATCGTGCAACCATCTCGCCAACACGCCTTTGCCCGAACCTGTTTCTCCGGTGATGAGCACCGGACAGTGACTGCCGCACACGCGTTCCGTTTGTTCTGCTAATTGGCGGATGGCAGCGCTGGTGCCCAGAAATGGGTCCACCGTTTCTCGTTTTTCCCGTGCCTTCCCAGCTAGCTGTTTCTGATTGTTGCGTTGGTTCTTTAGCGCACGCTCTAACACGATGGCGATTGCAGCCAATTCCACCGGCTTGGTCAGGAACTGTTCCGCTCCGTCTTTAATCGCTTTTACGGCGAGTTGGATGGTGCCATTCCCGGTGAGCAAAATCAGAGGCACCGAGGGGTACGATTGTTTGAGATAAGGCAGAAGATCCAGGGCAGTCCCGTCGGGCAAAGAGTAATCCAGGATCGCCGCGTCCGGACATGACGTCTTGAAAGCTTCTCTAATGCTTTCGCAGCTGCTAGCCTCAGTGACTTCGTACTCGAGCGATTGGAGGAACTCGCTGAGGGCAGAACGAATGGCTCTGTCATCCTCGCCGACGACTATTTGTTTCTTCGACATACAAAATACTCGCCTGCGTCCTCGCGGCGCCGAGCTTGACTGACGGCAAGCATCCTCGACAACTTGCGCGGATGCAGTCACGATTTCTAATAACAATCTAATTTGCGCAGGGAGCCGGGCGACAGATCACCTTCGTAACTGGAAACTGGCTGGAGGCAGATCGCGGCAAGGGAAAAGGCAGGCGTAGTCGGCCTGAAGAACTACTCTACAAGGCCCGACGTTACTTCAAACCCAGTATCGGGAACGGGCACGACAATTGTCTTAGATCCGCCGATCCCGATGATGAGTTGGCTATGGTGTAGCGTCTCGAAGCCGAAATCAAACTCGCCAAAGTTGTTGGTTTTCTTGCAGGCCACCGTGTCCCCCTCGCAGACGAGACTTACCGCGACGTCGCTCATTCCACGATCTGGACTAGCGGAGTCGAGAAGTTGTCCGATGAGGACCACCGAGTCTGTGCCCGGTTTGGGCTGCAGACTTATATCGATGCAGACGTTGCCTGACCGGTAGAGGAGCTGTCTGGCGCAAGGCGATATGCCCCGCATTCCAGCGGCCACGGGCGACTGCGAACTGTCAAACACCAGTGACGCTATGTCTGGCATTTCCACTGGAGAAAAAGGCACATCGTAGATGGCAGACGCGATGACGTCGGCTGACAACACCAGTTCTTCACCACAACTTTGATAATTCAATAAATTCACGTGATTGCCTCCGGGTCCAGGGATTCTCCAAGTAGACGCAAGACCCCTATTAACAACAAATTCTCGATCTAGTGAATAAGGGCCTGGAGACGGTCAAGAAATATAGGCATATCGAAAACTTCGGTTTTCTCCACTGCGGCTTAGAACATCCGGACATGCACGGAACAGGGCAGTGTCCGCATTGCCCGGCCGGACCTGTTCAATTTCCAAAATGCGATTTGTAACCTTCAGACAGGAGCATCTCAGATGATCCTCAAGTCCTTGAGAGCAAACGTGCACGAGGATGGTTCGGCGATTGCTTGAATCAAGGCATGCATAGGCAACAGTCAGTTTCCGCAGATGATGGACCTCGTTCCGGTTTCGAGCGCAAATTCACGTCCCAGGACGGCCAATTTGTTGGCGCTTTGAGATCGTTATCAGAGGCGCAAGACCTGTTGCGCCGCTTTAATCCCAGGTTGATCGGATTCGGGATCGCAGGCCCTTCGTCGAGCCATTTCTTTGACTCGAGCGAACTCACCGACACTGGAAACCGGAACGAGATCAGTAATAAACGTCAGGAGGCAAAGTAATGGATACGTCAAACCTCAGTCTGGTACCCCTGCAGCAGGCGAGCCTTTGTCTGGACTGCGAGACAATTACCGCGGCACAAACGAACTGCCACGCCTGTGGTTCTCGTGCTTTGTTGAATATCGCCCGGGCGTTGGACGAGCCCGGCTACCGCACTTCCTATCGCACTGACAACGCGGTCATCCACGCCGCTTTCGCCAAACAGGCTCCCCGCCTGGGAGATTTCCTTCATAGCACGTAGTTAAACGTCAAACTGCGCGAGCCTGTCGTTCCCCGATCACTTTTGCGAGCCGTCTCCACTCCTCGCCCGTCCGGTTCATCGGCGTTGTTACCTCAGTAATTTAGAAAAGCATCAGGTTTCCCTGACAATCTGCGTAATAGGTTGTCGGGGATACCTGCTGATGTCGATGCCATCTGGTACAGCGCCGCTCATTACCTCGCCATTGCTCAAGGTCCGCGGGCTCACGGCGAAATATTCCCGCGCGATCCAATCTGCTCCGGCACTACATCAGATTGACTTCGACATTGCCCCCGGCGAAGTGGTTGGAATTCTGGGTGAATCAGGGTCTGGCAAGAGCACGCTGGCGCTCTCTATTCTTGGTCTGCTTCCTGCAAACGCTGGCGTTGAAGGTTCCATTGTCTTTCAAACTGAGGATCTGCTCCAGATCAACGAACCACAGTGGAGAAAGATTCGCGGAGCCAAGATCGCGATGATCGGTCAAGAGCCGGGACTTTGCTTGAGTCCGGTGATGCGAGTCGGCGACCAGATCGCCGAAGTGCTGCGGGCACATCGGCCAGCGGAACAAAAATTACGCAAGCTCGAATGCGAAGCCATTCTGAGAGAAATGAAGTTTTCTGATGTCGATCGCATTTACAAGGCTTATCCGCACCAGCTAAGTGGTGGAGAACTTCATCGAGTCGCGATCGCGCAAGCACTGGTCTGTCAGCCCGACTTAGTGATCGCCGACGAATGTACTCGATCTCTCGATGTAGCCCTACAAACGGAAATCCTGAACGCTCTTGGGCGAATGAGGCGAAAGTTGGGATCGGCCCTGATTTTCATTTCTCACAGCCCAGCCTTGCTTGTGGGATTTGCCGACCGCGTCATCGTGATGTACGCAGGCCGCATCGTCGAAGACGGCCCCTTGCCGCGTGTGTTTCAGCGACCGCTTCATCCTTACACCAAAGGTTTAGTTGAGCTAGTTCCGCAACGCCGCCAACATCTTGGCCTCAGTCCCCGACGAGCTTTGCCGGTAATTTCGGGAAGCTTAACTGAACTCGATCGCTCCACTCCTGGCTGCGCTTTCGAACCTCGCTGTTGCGCCAGAGCAGCGGTTTGCCGCGAAGAATCTCCACAGGAAGTCACGCCCGAGCCTAGCCATCGAGTGAGGTGTTTTAACCATGGGAACTGAACAGGGAGCGAAGCGTGCCATGAAGCCAGCACTCGTGCGCACGAGAGCGCTGTCCAAACAGTATGTGCAACGTCGGCCGTTTTCGCGAAAGAAGTGTGTAATCGACGCGCTCATCGATGTCGAACTGGAGATTGCCTCAGGCTGTGTGACCGCACTCGTCGGCGAGTCGGGTTCAGGGAAGTCCACGCTGGGGAATTGCCTGGGGATGCTGGAAACGACCGACCGCGGTGAAATCTGGTTTGAGGGAAACGAAATATCGCGTTGGAACGCCCGACAATTATTGCCGCTGCGCTCCAAGATTCAAATGGTATTTCAGGATTCGGTGGGCGCCCTGAACCCAAATTTCACGGCAGCAGAAACCATAGAAGAGCCGCTGGAAATCCAACGCCGAGAGAGTGGCAAGAGATTGCGAGCGCGTGCATGCGAATTGATGGAAGAAGTTGGATTGTCAGCCGACTGGGCCGACCGATCGCCGCTCGAGTTCAGTGGAGGCCAACGCCAACGGCTGTCAATAGCACGAGCAATCGCTTTAGAGCCGGCCTTCTTAATCCTCGACGAGTCTCTGTCTGGTTTGGATCTGTCGACTCAGGCCCACATCCTGAATCTTCTCTTGGATCTTCAGACCGCACACTCTTTGACCTACCTTTTGATTTCTCACGATCTGAGCCTCGTAGGGCAGGTCGCGGAGTTCGTTGCGGTGATGCATCGAGGAAAAATTGTTGAGCAGGGGTCGCGCCAAGAAGTATTCGACAATCCACAGCACGCCCACACTCGAGAGTTGCTGGCTTCAGACCAAATTCTTGAGTCGGCCTTTCGGACCGCACAGGCAGGAGGCTGACCATTAGGTATCTCGGGCGGCGCATGATTCACGCACTGTTGCTACTGATTGGGGCGTCGGTGCTGTGCTTTCTTTTTAGCGACCTCGCTCCCGGAAGTTTCTTCGACGAGATGAAACTCAATCCTCAAATCTCATCTAGCACTGTTGCCGCGTTACGAGCCGAATATGGGATTGATCAGCCGCTGCCGCTAAGGTACGCGCGCTGGATCAGGTCTGTCGTCAAGGGCGAATGGGGCTACTCTTTCGCATACAATGCCCCCGTCAGAAATCTTCTCTTGCTACGTGCGCGCAACACCCTGCTCTTGACCGTACTGGCGACCGCACTGGCATGGTCGCTTGCCCTCCCGCTCGGAATCTGGATCGCAAGCCACCCGAGCAGATGCGCCGACCGGTTGACCATGGGAGGCACGTCCCTACTGCTGTCCGTACCAGAACTCGTCTTGGTGCTTGGCCTGCTTTACTTGGCGATTGTCACCCATGCATTGCCGGTGGGCGGCATGGTTTCCGTGCGATTCGACCAACTTGGTCCATGGGCACAAGTGCGCGATTTCGCGATGCATTTGATAGTTCCGGTTTTCACGCTGGTTCTCGCCAGCCTGTCGGTCCTGGTGCGGCATGTGCGCGCAAGCATGGTTGAAGTATTGCGGGCTTCGTTTATTCGAGCCGCACGGGGGCACGGGATAGGGCGCACGAGGTTGCTGCTGCGCTACGCACTACCAGCCGCCGCAAACCCGCTGATTTCGCTGTTTGGATTATCGGTCGCCGGGCTGCTGAGCGGTTCACTCATGGTTGAAATTGTCACTGGCTGGCCTGGGTTAGGACCACTGTTGCTTGAGGCTTCTTTGTCGCGCGATGTCCACGTTGTGGTCGGGGTCGTGTTGGCTTCAACGGTGTTCATGATCTCGGGAAGCCTGCTTGCAGATGTAATGCTGTTTGTTGCGGACCCGCGGGTCCGCGTGGAATGACTTACATGATCGGCAAGTCCAAAATGATCGCGGCAATTGCTTTTCTACTGGGACTGCACTTCGTCATGTTGTTTGCCGGTTTTTTCGCGCCTTGCGATCCGTCGACCCAGAATCGCGATTTCCCTTATGCCCCGCCGACCCGCCTTCATTTCTTAGATGCTCGCAGACACCTGCATTTCCGGCCTTTTGTTTATCAATGGGCAGCGAGCACCGACGATTCTCACCAGTACGAGGAGTCGCGCCAGCGTGAGTACCCGGTGCGCCTGTTTGTTCGCGGAGACGAATACAAAGTCGCAGGCATATTACCATCGCATATCCACTTGTTCGGAGTCGAACCTCCTGCATCGATCTTTTTAGCCGGCACCGATAGCTACGGCCGCGACCAATTCTCGAGAATCCTCTACGGCGGACAGATCTCGCTGGCTGCCGGAGTTCTTGCTACGGCGATTTCGTTGTGCTTGGGATCAATCCTCGGCTGTCTCTCAGGTTTCTACGGGAAATGGATTGACGCGTCGGCGATGCGTTTGGCTGAACTCTTTTTCGTTTTACCCTGGCTTTATCTGCTACTAGCAGTGCGTTCATTCCTGCCGCTCCACATCAGTGCAACCGAAGCCTTCTTCCTCTTAGTCGCCGTCATCGGCACGGTAGGCTGGGCGCGCCCAGCGCGGTTGATTCGAGGAATCGTGCTCAGCGCCAAGACTCGGAAATATGTAATTGCCAGTCGAGGTTTCGGAGCATCTGATTACTATATTCTGCGCCGCCACATCTTCCCGCATTTATACGGGATTCTGTTGACACAAGCAGCGATCCTCGTTCCCCAGTACGTAGTTGCAGAGGTCGCCCTGTCTTTCCTGGGGCTCGGAGTGGGTGAACCAACGCCAAGTTGGGGAAACCTGCTGGCGAACCTGCAGCAATACAATGTGCTGGTTTCTTATTGGTGGATGTTTGCCCCGGCAGTGGTCCTTGTAGTTGCCTCTCTTGGTTACCTTAATGTAGCCAACGCCTTTCAGGACCGTCTACAATCTGGTTCTATCTAGAAGTTAAAGCGGCGGACCTATATGTATCGTTTGGGTCATAGCGCCAGCGTTGTTTTCGCGTGCCTTCCACGTTGTATCACTTCCCTTCGTTCTCAGCCTCCACAGCGGGGCGAAGCCACGCGTAAGCCTTTTCGGGGACGCGCCGACGTTGTCGACAGCGATCTGATTTCTGATTCTCTAATCTCTGAGTCCCTGCGGCATCGTTTCGATCAAGGCATGGTCCAACCGTGTTCGGATTTCGTAACAGATATGGACTCGCGGGTCGACCCGCCCGAGGCGCATGACACAATCTTATGGTTCTGAATAACATGCCTTTGCACGACGCAGCGATTTTCGGTGAGCCTATCCCCGAACCGGCGGGGCGTGTTCCCGGAGCAGAGGCTTGGATACGAGGCAAGAACCAGATCAGCCCGCCAACCGGTGCGGTGATATTCGAGAAACGCATCCAGCTCAAGGACCTGCTGGAAGTGACTACCACTACTGAACCAAACGAGAAGAAAAAATTGAGGATCAGGTGGGTACGCGTCCGGGCATTCGATAAGTTTGAACGACTACAAGCTGGCTCGATCTAAGTGATCGAGAGGGGAGCATATATGCGTCGTCGTGGGGAGCTAGTCACAGCTCTGTTTGCGTGTGCTCTTAATTGTTTTGCATCTTCTCTTCCTCAGGCACCGCAACACGGCGAAGAGCTGCAAATCACTGATAACGAAATTGGGCGCTATGGGGGGATGCTTGTCGTTGCTCAAAGGAGCGAGCCTAAGACACTGAATCCGGTGACCACAGCAGATGTTCCGTCCCGCGAGATTATAGGCCGGTTGATGGCGGATCTGATTCACATCAACCGAGCTTCTCAGCAAACCGAAGCGGCATTGGCTAAATCCTGGACCATGTCAAAGGATGGCCGAGTGTTCATCCTCAAGCTGCGCCATGGTCTGCGTTTCTCCGATGGCCAGCCCTTTGACGCCGACGATGTTGTCTTCTCTTTTCAGGTCTATCTGGACGAAAAGATTCATTCTCCTCAGCGCGATCTTCTGGTGGTCGGTGGAAGACCGATTGGAGTACAGAAGATTGACCAGTTCACCGTCCGCTTCACGCTGGAACAACCGTATGCGGCCGCCGAAAGGATCTTCGATAGCCTTGCGATGATGCCCCGGCATCTCCTGGAAAAGTCTTACCAGCAAGGCACGTTCAGCCAGACCTGGACGGTAAACACCTTACCAACAGAAATCGCGGGCATGGGACCCTTCCGGATAAAGGAGTACGTCCCGGGCCAGAAGTTCGTGCTGGAACGCAATCCGTATTATTGGAAGGCCGATCGAAACCACAATCGCCTTCCCTACCTCGACGAAATTGTTTTTCTCTTTGTGGGGAATGAAGATGCCCAAGTCATCCGCTTTCAAGCCGGTGATACCGACCTCATCAGTCGACTGAGCGCGGAGAACTATTCATTGCTGTCCAAAGATGCACCGAGCCGTGGCATCGAACTCTTCGATCTGGGTCCGAGCCTTGAATACAACTTCTTGTTATTCAATCTTAACGATCTCAGCTCCAAGAACCTGGACAAGATCGCGGCCAAACAATCTTGGTTCGCGGATGTGAAATTTCGCCAGGCAGTTTCATCCGCCATTGACCGGGACGGCATCATAAAGCTCGTCTTTGGAGGGCGTGCCTCGGCGCTCTGGGGAAATGTGAGTCCGTCCAACAAATTCTGGGTGGATCAAGCCTTGCCTCATCCGCCGCGATCCCTCGACAAAGCGAGAGAACTGCTGAAGACGGCGGGATTCTCCTGGCGGACAGACGGTCAGCTTCTCGATCGCCATAGTCAGCCCGTGGAGTTCTCCATCATTACCAGTTCATCAAGCACGCAGCGCACTAGGATGGCGACCATCCTTCAGGATGATTTGAGCAAGCTTGGAATGAATGTTCACGTAGTTCCGCTCGAATTCCGCGCACTGATCGATCGAGTGTTTCAATCGTACGACTACGAGGTCAGCATTATGGGCTTGGGGGGCGGCGATGCCGATCCAACTACCGAGATGAACGTCTGGCTTTCGAGCGGAGGCACCCACCTCTGGCATCTCGGCGAATCGAAGCCGGCAACGGATTGGGAGGCCCAAATCGACCGTCTCATGCAACAGCAGATGGTCCAACTCAAATATAAAGAGCGCAAACATCTTTACGACGAGGTGCAGGAAACCATCAGCGCTAATCTTCCGTTTGTCTTTCTCGCCACGCCTGACATTCTCGTTGGGGTCAGGAAGAATCTCGCGAATTTCAAACCTGCGATTCTGGAGCCAACCACTTTATGGAATGTCGAACAGCTTTATTTCCTACCCGGTAACGGCGGGATCGCAAACGCAAAGAAATCTGGTGAACAACCGTGAAGCCGCAGCCAGCCGCGAGAGAGTCCTCATGGCCGGACGAGCGACTGGTTCACGAATGCAATAAGGGCAACCAAGCGGCTTGGTCCGCGCTGATCGAGAAATACAAGAACCTCATTTTTTCAATTCCAATCAAGTTCGGCTTGTCTCGCGAGGATGCAGCCGATGTCTTTCAGGCTGTGTGTGTCGATCTGCTTGTCGGCTTGCCACGATTGCGCGAACCGAAGGCCCTCCCCAAATGGCTGATGCAGACCAGCTTTCACCAATGCCTGCGCTGGAAAAAAGACAAGCTGCCAGTAGACAGCAGCTTTGATGCGAAGCCGGAACTCGATGCAGCCGGTTCCGACTTGCCTGAAGACTTGCTGTCCCAGGTGCAACGCGAACAGAGCCTTCGCGACGCAATCGCCGCTCTCCCTCTCCGGTGCAAGCAGATGGTGGGAATGCTCTTCCTTGAGGAGCCACCTCGTCCCTACCAAGATGTCGCTAAACAGTTAAATCTTGCAACCGGCTCCATTGGGTTCATTCGGGGTAGGTGCCTGAAGAAATTGCGGCGTCTGCTGGAAGACAAGGGTTTCACGTGACCGCGCCACGTCGTGCGAAAGATAAAGATGATAAAGATAAAGATAAGGAGCAGCTGCTAAAAGAACTGGCCAGTCTTACTGACGCTGCCGGCCAGCAGAAGTTTCTCCGCGAACATCAATCGCTGCTCCGGCCCGAGATAGTTTCCGAAATTGCCGACAAGGTGAGAGAGCAAGTTCGAGTCGATGTCCAGCGAGCGCTTCACCTCGCGGACGCTGCTTTGGCTATCGCAAGGAAGCTCAGAAATAAAGAATCCGTCGCGACCGCCATGCGCGCGAAGGCCAATGCCTTGTACGTAAAAGGGGAGCCCGCGTCGGCGGTCGCACTACATAAAAAGGCTATCGCCTTGTTCGATGCTATCGGGAACTCGCGCGAGGCGGCTCGCACGCTGAGCGGATCGATTCAGCCGATGCTGCAGATGGGTCAGTACGAGCAGGCCTTCGCAGCCGGCGACCGTGCCCGCACGATTTTTGCCAACGAGGGCGATATCTCGAGGCTGGCTCGCCTGGAAATCAACATCGGTAACATTTATTACCGTCAAGACCGATTCGCCGAGGCCATGGCTTGTTATGAACGTGCCCGCCAGGCTCTGCTGGCGAACCAGGACCCTGAAGGGGTCGCGGCAGTTCTCAGCAACATGATCACCTGCTACATCAGTCTGAATGCCTTTCCCCAGGCCCTCGAAGCGTACAAGCAGGCCCGTCAGTTCTGTGAAGAACATGGTATGCCTTTGCTCGTCACGCAAGCCGATTACAACGTTGCCTACTTGCACTACCTGAGGGGAGAATACAGCAAAGCGATTGCCATGCTTCGGACCGCACGGGTCCATGCCGAGAAGATCGGCGACGGATATCACGCTGCGCTGTGTGATCTTGACCTGGCGGAACTTTACCTGGAGTTGAACCTGAGCTCAGAGGCAGCCGAGCTTGCACAGCGGGGTTATGAAGGCTTTTGCAAACTGGGCATCGGTTATGAAGGTGCCAAGTGCCTCGCGTTTTCCGCCATCGCAGTCACCCAGAAAGGGCAATCTCTCGAAGGGCTCGATCTTTTCTCGCGAGCGCGAGAAATTTTCGTTCGGGAGAGGAATCAAGTCTGGCCATCGCTCATCGATTTGTACCGGGCTCTCGTATTCTTCAATGAAGGCCGGCTGGACGAGGCGTGGAATCTTTGCAAGCAAGCATTGGATTCGTTTCCGGCTCTGAACTTGTGGAACAAAGCAGTCCTGGCTCAGCTTTTGTTGGCCCGGATCGCTCTCCAAAATAAGGACACTGACGAGGCCCTGCGCTACACCAATGCTGCGATCGGGAAACTTACCGGCCTCGACGCGCCGGTTCTCGCGTATCAAGCTTATCTCCTATTGGGGAATGTCCACCGCGCGAGAGGCGAGCGAGATCTTGCTTACACCTCATACCAAACCGCGCGCCAAGCGCTAGAGACTCTTCGTGGCAGCTTGCGCGGGGAAGAACTGAAAATCGCCTTCATCGGGAATCGCTTGGAGGTGTACGAAAATCTGGTCGAACTCTGCTTGAATCGCGATACCGATCCGGCTGTAGCCGAAGAAGCGTTTACTTATATCGAGCAGGCCAAATCCCGTACCCTGATGGATTTATTTGCCAGGCCCGCACCGGGACTCTCAGAAAATTCAGGAGGACAGAGCGAGCTAGTGCGGAAGATCCGCGAATCACGGGAGGAGCTCAATTGGTATTACAACCAAGTTGAACGGGAGCAGCTCAAACCCGGACTGCAACCCTTGGACCGAATCGCGAGCCTGCAAAAGCAGGCACTGGATCGCGAGAAAGAATTAATGCACATGTTGCACGAAGCCACGGACGAGGAGGCTCTGCAGGCGGGTTTGCAAACGCCCAGCCACGTTCCGATCGCAGCCATTCGTGCTGCGATCCCTCCCGATACGCTGATAGTCGAATATTTTCAGGTCCGCCACCGCTTCCTCGCTTGTTTGCTTGGTCCCGAGACCCTTGAAATTGTTCCTGTCACGCTGGAACCAAGAGTCACCAGCACCCTGCGCCTACTCCAGTTTCAGCTTGCCAAGTTCCGGCTTGACTCGCATTACGTCGAGGTGTTTCGCGATTCGCTAACGCGAGTTACACAGGCGCACCTGCGAGAACTCTACGATGCGTTGATCGCGCCCATAGCGTCGCAGCTGAAGGCCAGTCATCTGGTTTTCGTGCCTCACGGATTGCTCCACTACGTTCCGTTTCATGCTCTTTTTGACGGCGCGGAGTACCTGATCGACCGGCACACCATTTCGTATTCCCCCAGCGCCAGCATTTATGCACTATGCCAGACCAGAACTGCGAATTCTTCTGGGTCTTCGCTGGTGTTCGGAATCCCCGACGCGCAAGCGCCTGCAATCCTGGAAGAGGTTGAAGTGCTTGCGCGCGTTCTCGATCAGGCAGAACTATTCGTCGGCGAGAAAGCGAGTGAACAAATCCTGCGAAGTAAAGGCTCCGCGAGTCGAATCATTCATATCGCGACTCACGGCCATTTCCGCCAGGACAATCCGATGTTCTCGACCATCCGCCTGGGAGATTCCTTTCTGACGTTGTTTGACCTGTATCAACTGAAGCTGCCAGTGGAATTAATAACCTTAAGCGGATGTTCGACTGGCGTTAATGTTGTGGCGGGTGGAGACGAGTTGATTGGGTTGGCGCGGGGTTTGCTGCACGCAGGAGCGCAGTCTTTGATTCTCAGCCTTTGGGACGTACATGACCGGAGCACCGCCGAATTCATGAATGCCTTCTATTCCTTGCTGCAGCAGGGAAAAACCAAGGCGGCGGCCCTCCGAACCGCTATGTTGGATTTGCGATCAAGATATCCCCATTGTTATCAATGGGCCCCGTTCATTCTCGTGGGCAAGGCGTAACTCTGCTCTATATTATTCAAATTCCCCCTATATTTTTTCGCAGGGTCAGTTCCCTTATTCCATGAAGGCGAAAAGGGCTGGAGTTAGCTTCGGACAAGCCCGAAGACAACTCCCCCGCGGGAGGCACTGGTGAAGCACTTCAGTGAGGCGTCCTGGACTGATTTTGCAAGGAACCTCGTTTCAAAGGCTGAAAGAATGGCGATGCAAAAACATCTCGATGATGGTTGTGAGAAGTGCTCGGCTACTCTGCGGACTTGGGAAAGTGTCCTCTCGGTCGCTGAGCAAGAGCGCGTTCTGACTCCCCCCGACGACCTGGTTCGGGTGGTTAAGAGCTTCGCGGCCGCGGCAGTGGCCAGTCCTGGGGTTCGGCTTGTATTCGACTCGAACCTCCAACCCGCCCTTGAAGGGATACGAGGTTCGGTTGCCGCGCGGCAGCTTCTATATCAGACGGATCAGTACTACGTTGACCTTCGTTTGGAACCGCGACGAGAGTCTGACCGCGGATGCTTGGTTGGACAAGTTATGAACCGGTCGGGCGCGGACTGGGTCGCCCATGGGCTTGCCGTCCGCCTCAAAACGGGAAATCTGTCACTCGCGGAGACGACCGCCAATCAATTTGGCGAGTTCCAGTTTGATTTTGACGCGGCTGCAGATCTTTGTATTTCGATCGTGCCGGAGCACGATGATGAAGTCGTCCTTCCCCTAACCACCGTTCAAGTCAAGCCATTGAATCAAAAGGGTTTGGACTGATGTGGTTCGTTGGCCCGTAACCAGCCGTGGAGTACTTTTGTTAGTTGCTGAAAAATTCAACAGTCTCGTAGACTCGATCGAATGGCCGAGTATTAGGGGGAGTTAATGGCAGCTCAAACTTTAACCAGCGGCTCGATGGACCGGAAGTTCCCGAATTGGAACGTTTTCTTCGCACTCCTATTGATACTGTTTTTTGGCGCCCAGAGTTCGTCGGCGCAGACCGCGCAACCGACTCGTCTTGTAGTCAGAGACAGCCTCGGCTTGACTGGTATTAGGACTCTCTGCAATCTTCTCGGCTGTTCGACGATGGAAGGATTGGGAGATCCCCAAGGCCAGCTCTTCATGGTTAAAAGCCTGACCCCACTTGATTCTGCCACCATTCATTTACTGTCGTTGCTACCTCTGGGGATTGTCGACATCGAACCCGATCAGATTGTACAGACGCTGGGAGCTGCCGCTGGCCCTGCTCCCTCTTACCTCAGCGACACGACTCCCTACACTTACTACGGCACGACGGTGTGGCATGGCTACGTGTATCAGCCCGCCAACCAGATCGTCGGTACCGATCAGACTCACGCTACATTCAACGTCGCAGGTTCTGGCGTAACCGTCGCAGTGATCGACACCGGAGTAGATCCCAATAACACCGTTCTGCAACACTCCTTGGTCGCGGGCTACGACTTTACTCGCAATCAGAGTGGCGGCTCTGAGATGAATGATCTCGGCCAATCCAACATAGCGCCGCCGGACGCCAATGCACAAGCCGCTGGAGTCAGCCAATCGGCGGTGGCAGTTCTGGATCAGTCCGCGGTAGCTGTATTGGACGGCAACCCCCAGTATGCCGCTTTTGGTCATGGAACCATGACCTCTGGAATTGTTCATCTGGTGGCTCCGCAGGCCAGCATTATGCCGTTGAAGGCCTTCCGGTCCAACGGAACCGGCTATGACTCTGATATCCTGCGCGCCATCTACTACGCAGTCGGCAACGGCGCTAAAGTGATCAACATGAGTTTCAACTACACCAGCTACTCCACGGAGTTGGCCCAGGCCGTCAATTACGCTACCAACCACGGAGTCATCTGCGTTGCGGCTGCGGGCAATAGCGGAGAGCAAGCCACGGTCTATCCTGCGGCATTGAAGAATGTGATTGATGTGGCGTCGACAAGCGATGACGATACGCCTTCGACCTTCTCCAACTACGGCGCACCGCCGGTCTGGTTGGCGGCCCCAGGAGAGGGTGTGATGACTACGTATCCATTCAACACCTACGCCGCAGGATGGGGAACCTCGTTCAGTGCGCCATTTGTCTCCGGCACGACGGCGCTGCTGGCTTCGATGTACAGTGCTCAGGTCAGTACGAATGTTGGCGTGTTCGTGGGTCCGCTATCGCTCTCGCTTTCACTGGATGTTACCGCGAATGCCCCCAGCAGTGCGCCTCAGGCTGCGAATGCCCTTTCAAACGCTCAGTCGATTCCGTACCCTCAGATGGGATACGGACGTCTGGACACATATCAAGCTACGAGAGCCTGGCAGGCGAACTTGGGGCTGTACTAAGTTCCATAGCTGCGTTTACCGGGCTGCAGGTACGTATCGGCGCGCGGTCATGTCGAGTCGTATCCCTGCTAATGCACTCGTCAGGTGTCGCGCTGGCCGAAGCCGGCGATTCCTTCCGCCCTAGGTTTGAAATTTTCTGACATGAGTCCGGCGGAAGAGATCAAGAAACTCATGGAAGAGTCCTGAGAGAATCAGGGTCGTCCAAGGGCAGCCAGGTGTCAATGTCGGGACTTGCTGCCGTGCTTGCTCTTCCAGGCAACCAGGCACTGAGATTCCGCATATGCACTCGCGACGCCTGATCGCTCGCCACGCCGTTGTTTCTCTCTCGTTTGTGTTTTTGTGCCTTCTGCTGAATCGTCCCGAAGTCATTTTTGTTTCTCGGATTGGATTCGCTGCCTGGTATCCCGCCGTCGGACTGATAATGGCGCTCTTGTTGGGTGTCAGCCCTTGGTATGGGTTCCTCGTGTGTTTTTCCGTCCCACTTGCCAGCAGGATTATTTATGGCCAGCCAATCCTGTCCTTCAGCAGCGGCGTCGATGCGGTGGGAATCGCCGTCTGTTATGGTGCGGCGGCATATGTGTTGCGCGGCCCCTTGCAAATTGATCTTGGGCTGCGCCGACGACGAGATGTCGTGCGCTACCTTTTAGTGAGTCTGACGGCTGCCGCGGGAGCGACTGTCGTTGGTGTCGAGTGCCTGATTGCAGATCGCAGCATCACCCGAAATGAATACCAGTCGTCTGCGTCAGGGTGGTTCTTGGGCGACGCCATCGGCTTGGTGGGGATTACTCCGTTTCTCTTGGTCCATGTGCTTCCATATGTTCGCGACTGGCTGTCGCCCAAGTCAGAGAACTACGCACCCAGGCCGCATCCCGATAGAAAAGCGTTATCCCTCGGTTCACTTGTAGAAGCCTGTGCGCAGGCCTTGGTAATACTAGGCGTCTGCTGGGCAATGTTCGGAACCAACGATGGTCGTTATGGACACTTTTATACCTGTTTCGTTCCAGTCATCTGGATCGCGATGCGCCAGGGAATTCGGAGGGTTGTCACTGGCCTACTCGCCCTAAACTTTGGAATCGTTGTGGCGATGCATTTGTTCCCTCCAACCCCCGCTGTGTTCATCAAAGTGGCTCCGTTCATGCTTGTACTTTCCGGGGTAGGACTGATCGTCGGGTCTGAGGTCAGCGAGCGACACCGTCTGGCAATTGATCTGAATAAACAAACCACCTATTTGGATTCGCTGATACAAAATAGCCCGCTAGGGATTGTTGTCCTCGACCGACAAGGCAGCGTCGAATTGGTAAATTCCGCGTTTGAAAAACTCTTTCAGTACGACCGGCGCCTGCTGACTTCGATCGACGTCGGCGGCTTGGGCATGCCTGGGGACGAGAACGCGGACTCCCGGCAATTGATCCCGCAGATCTTCGCCGGACACGCTGTGTACCGAACCGTGCGACAGCGACGGAGAGATGGAAAGATTCTTGACCTCGCAATGCGTGGTGTCCCGCTGCGCTTAAGTGGTGAAGTTCGGGGCGCATACTTGATCTACGAGGACGTTTCGGAGCAGATCCGTGCGAACGAAGCGCAGCGGAAACATGCAGAGTCGCTGGACCAACTCGTGAAGGAGTTAGAACTCCGCACGAGACAGATGACGTTGCTCAATGAAATGGTTTCTATGTTGGAATGCAGCGGGGCGGTTAAGGAAGCCTGTGCGGTCGTGGCAGATTCCGCGCAAAAGCTTTTCCCCGAGGCTTCTGCTGGCGCTCTCTATTTGTTCAAGTCGTCGCGAAACCTTGTCGAAGCGGCAGTTCGCTGGGGGAAAACGTCCAGCGTGGAGCCTACGTTCCCTCCTGAGGCATGCTGGTCTCTTCGCCGAGGGCAGCCTCACTGGAATAAGTATGCGGGAAGTGTCATCACTTGCCAACACCTGGCCAAGAGTTCAACTGGCGAGTCTCTATGTGTGCCGATGGTCGCGCAGGGGAACACCGTTGGCGTTTTGACTCTCGAATTCGACTGCGTTGCGATGCGGCGATGCGATTCCAACGCGGAGAATTTTCGAGACTCTCTTCAGCAATTGGCTGCCAATGCCGCATCCCAGATCGCCCTTTCGCTGGCTAGCCTACAGCTGCGCGACACGCTTCGTGAACAGTCGATTCGTGATCCGCTGACCCGCCTATTCAACCGGCGGTTCTTAGAGGAATCACTCGAAAGGGAACTGCAGTTGGCCCATCGGAAAAAACATGGTGTTGCTGTTCTTTTCCTCGACATCGACCACTTTAAGAAATTCAACGATACTTTCGGCCATGATGCAGGAGACAAAGTCTTGCAAGCCCTTGCCGATCTGTTTCGCGCATTTTTCCGCTCCACTGACATCTGCTGCCGCTACGGCGGCGAGGAATTCGCCGTCATTCTTCCCGAATCAACCTCACAGGACGCAACCGCGCGTGCCGACGCGCTGCGCTCCGAAGTAAAGAACCTCCGATTGCAATACAAGAATGAGACTCTAGGGCCGCTTTCGCTCTCGGCAGGCGTAGCCGCGTTTCCGGAGCATGGTCTAACGTCCGGCGAGTTGCTCAGAATCGCGGACCAATGTCTGTATGAATCGAAATCCCGCGGCCGCGATATTGTGACCGTAGCGGCTCCGCAAAACCCTGACGAAGGTTTGGGAGTACAAGCGCTTGTTGACACGTGACGCGGTTCGCCCTGCAATGGAAACTTTAGATGTGCTAACCGTCAATCAGTCGACCTCGGATCGCTTCCGGTTTGTTCGTCACCGTTAAAACCCGAGGTCCTCCACTCTCATCACTTGCCACCAGCCATCTGCGGTGTTTGTTCGCTGATCTTCCCCGAGTAAATGATGAATTTGAACGGATCGATATTCTGATTTTTTTCCATCAGCTTGAGGTAGACAAGTCGTTTGGCTTTGTCCGCGGAAGTACTGTGCTCGAACCTGTTTCCGGACGATTCAAGCAACGCGGCTGCCAGTTCGTATTTGCCGTCAGCAGATAGCCGCTCCACTGTTCTAACCAGCTGCGTTTCCGATATGCCAAGATAGTCCACCAAGAGTTCTGCCTGGTCGGCCCGGCCGAGATGGTCGAGGCCTTGCAGGTCTGGCTGCCAATAACCGACGTTCTGGTCGTATAGCCGGTCGATCACGTGTTCCCGCAAGATAAGGTACGGCTGATACACGTCGGGCCGGCCACCGAGCAGACCCGGAGGAATCAAGTTTGCCCCGTGAATCGCGGCACGTTCATCGCCTCGGCGGACCGCAACCAATACCTGCTCGCGCAGCCACACCAAGTCTATCTTGAGCTGCGCCAGCATGGACGCGGACGCAAAATTCCGTGTGAGCGGCTCGTGGCCGTGCAGCAGATACTGGGGATGCTTCTCAACAACAACGTCAATCGCTTCCAGCAGTCCCTGGAAATCGCCCTCCTCCACAAAGGGCGCTCCAAGATACGGCATGATGAAATCCCCCACGAACATCACACTTTGATCAGGTAGATAGATGAACATCGCATCGTGAGTTTCTCCACCTTGCACAGGGATAAGCTCAATGTGCGTTCCCCCGATTTTCAGTTCGGTCCGACGATCGATGGTGTTGTCCGCCTTGAAACTGCGCACGTCGTCGAGACTAAAGCGTTCCCCGAAGAATTGCTTCTCAAAATTTCCAGGCGCATCGACTTCGCGGGCAAGTTCTTCCTGATAGTTGCTCCGGGCATAAAACTGCAATCGCGGATTCAGGGAGCGGAAATATTTGTGGCCACCAACGTGATCCCAGTGCGAGTGCGTAATGAAGACAGTTGTCAACTCCGGGAGGTTGGGTGCGTACGCTCGCAGTGCCTCGTACGCAAGCTTGGCGGAATCCGCTCGCGTGCCAGCATCGATGCCGATCAACTGCCGCCCATCGTCGGAAACCACAAAGTAGTATTCCGTGAATTCGAAACCTGAGAGCGCATACACACGCCCCGGCACAATCTCGGCGATGCGCCGTGGCGCAAAGGTATGTCCCGACGCGACGTCTTCCGAAAAGGGAGTGGTCAAGGTAATCGGCCTGTCAAAACTCCTGTAACCGCTCTGACGCAGATAGTCCTGTGCCTTAGCCTGTTCCCCGTCAGCAAGAGCGAGCTTGCCGAGGTGGTAATAAACTTCCCGCAACCAACCGGCATGCGGCGCTTTGTCAGCGTTCGCTACGCACCAAGTTAGCTCTGCCTCGGCTGCCCTCCTCTGCCGGAAAACGCTTGGAAGTTCGGTATGGACGATGCCGGCAATCCAATTCACAACGAAGACTTGCCCGCCGGAAAGCTGCTTGGCGTGATCGAGGATTGCTATCGTTTCGTTCACATAACCAATCCGGCGCAACAGGGAAACTGACGAGGCATGCTGGGCCCGCAACAATCCGATAGCGCTCAGATACAACGCCGTCTGAGTGTTCGTCAAACGCGGGCCAAATTCCTGCAGTCGTGCCGCTAAGAACTCCGCGCCCTCACCTTGCAGGTTCGCGTTCGAATACGTTGCCATCAGCAGAAATACCAATTGTGGATCTTGTGGCGGTGCCACACTGTTTACTGCTTTCAGGTATTCGAGCTCGGGGTGATGTGCACCGGACGAAGAGTCGATTCCGTTGCTTTCTGTGAAAAGCGCTGGGCGCAACGTGACCAGGAGAACCGAAAGCAATAGCACAGCCGACAACATTAGGGCTTTCATGAAAAGCTCCTTCGCTGTCTCAATTAGATGTATATACATCTATTAGGTCGCGAATTATTGTCATCGCATCGTGAGTTCGCAAGTGGCCATCCGGAGACTGCCTCGGCGGAGTACGGAGAGCGCAGGCGGTGTGGTTATCTGGATATGCTTTTTGCGCGGTTACCGAGCTCAGGTTAGCTGTGCCAAAAAGACGCTCGCCTTATTTGCCCGAGGGCGCGACGCTCGATTCGCCCAACCCTGCACCATACGATTCCGCCAGCGCGTGCTTCTCTTCCTCTGTTAGTTGCCGCGCTATGCTCCGCATGCGCATGTTGATGTCGTTTGCCCGCCGGCCGCTGGCGAAAGCTTCGATTTGTTCCAGCAGGTATGTGCCGTTCTGGGTCGCGAGAGACGGAGCTCCGGTGACGGAGCCGATGGGGCCGTGGCAAGCCTGGCATGGCGGCAACCCGCGACTTCCGTCCCCTGCGTTGATAAGGCGTCCGGCTAGCGCTTCGTGCTTCGGGTCGGACAATGGCTGCGGAAAGGCGCGGTCGTCCTGCGGATCGGGCGAGATTGGCATCATCCAATAATAAGCCGCTACATCCGCGGAGTCTTCGAGCGACAATGAGTTCGCGATCGGTTGCATCACCGGTGAACTCCGCTTGCCCGAGCGGAAATCATCCAACTGCTTCCAGACGACTAGGCGGTCCATCGCCGCGAGATTTGGAACCGAGGGGCTCGAACTGAAACCTTCGCGACCGTGGCAGCGATCACAGCGCCGCGCAATCAGCAGTCCGCGAAGAGCATTCCCCGAAGAAGCCAGCGCGATCGTTCGCGCCGTCCACGCAACATTCGATGGAATTCGAACCGGAGGTTCTGCAACATCCGATCCCATGACGTCAGCGCCCGCCGATAGACACAGGAAAGTTGCCAGCGTCAGAACGGCGAACCCGATCTGCCTTTTCATTCTGGCGCGACCCCTTGTTAACCATCTATTTGGCACAACCCATCCTCGCCTCCCGGCTCAGCCGTCGGAATTGTTCCACGGGTACCGCGAGCAGTCGGCTCCTCATCGTGTAATGGCCGGGTCCGCAAAACTCACGGCAGGGCATCTGGTATTCGCCAGCGCGCTCAAATTGCAGATGGCTCTCGACGACATAGCCCGGAACCACCTTTAGTTCCTCTCCAGTCTCGCTGATGGTTGGTTTGTGGACTACATCCGCGCTGGTCATACGGAGACGAATGGGAACTCCAGTCGGCACCACGACGCATTGGGGCACGAAAAGATATTGCTCCGCAATCATCCGCACGGTCACTCCGCCGCCGGAATCTTCGACCGGTCCCAGGTTGCTTTCCACGAATTCACCGTGCAGATGGAGAGTTTGAGGGTTGACGCGGTTGGGTCCAATCAAGAGGTGCTCGATGCCGGACTCAACCTCGAACGGGAAGCGCACCGTCAGCCAGGTGCAGATCAGCGTAATGCTGACCAAAGCCACCCGTATCACCTTCCTTATTCTCGAACGGGTTTCCGCTTTGGAAGGTTCGTCACTCGACGACATTGCCCGCGAGATTTTCAAGTTTGAGTTCGGCACTGCCTAGCACCAAGCCTCGCCAAACCGGATCGCTTCGATAAGCTCTTCGACCGAACGCCTGCCCGCGGACGGGTCAGATCCATATCTCAAGGACAGATGCGCTCGATGTACCTGATAGCTACATCTATTTTAAGCTGGCTCGTGGTCACGGCCCAGGCATCCAAGTCCCCCCTTGAAAACGACAACGATCATTCGTGGGGGCACAGGCAAATTCAGAGCGGATCGATGTTCAATCGTGACCAATCCACTCGGTTTGCAGACTCGGTGGCCGCATCAAGGTCTGCATCACCACACAATACTGTTCTGTTTTCTCACGCAATCCACGCAGTTGTTCGGAGGTCGCCTCGGGCGCAACAACGTCAAACTGAAGATGAATATTCTCAAAGCCCACAGGCACGTCTTTTGATATGCCGAGGGTGCCTCGAAGATCCAAGTTCCCCTTTACCGTGACCTCGATACGCTCGGTGGGTATTCCCATAGCCGAAGCCACCATCTGACAGGTGATCTGTGCACAAGCCGCCAGAGCCCCGAGCAAAAGGTCGCCAGAACAGGCACCGGCACCGGCACCTCCGACACCCTTATGGGCCTCGGCTTGGTAGATCGCCCGCCCGATGTCGACCGAGCACGCCACCGGTGCACCCGTCTGCCCACCCTTCGCCTGGATTGTGATTTGCGACGCATTCGGGTCGTTGCGGTATTGGTCTTTTAGCGGCTTCTGAAGCGATCGAATATCCATAGCAACCTGGTCCTTCTGGTCTTGGCCATCTCACAATCCCGGAGAGCCTCGGCCAAGCCGTGTTGAAGCCGCTCCGTCTGCATGGTAGCATCGGTGAACATTGGGGGATGCTCATGCTCAAATTTGTGATTGAACGCGAAGTCCCGGGGGCCGGAAGTCTTTCCGAAGCTCAATTGCGGGAAATCTCCCAAAAGTCTGTCAGCGTTCTGAAGGGAATGGGCCCGGAGATCCAATGGCTCCATAGCTATGTAACCGGCGACAAGGTTTACTGCGTTTACCTTGCGCCGGACGAGGCGACCATCCAAGAACACGCTAAGCGCGTCGGTCTTCCTGCCAATCGCGTATCCGCTGTCCGCCGACTCATCGACCCAACGACGGCGGAGTGAGCGCCACCTGAACCTTCCAGTCGATCCGGAATTTCCTTCACCGCGAGGGCAGCCTGCGCGCGACACTACCCTAACGCGAGGGAGATGCGGCATCGGGCATCATCACCTCCTCAATAGCTTTCCCGATCGGCAAAGCCCAACCTTCTAACCAGGCGGTCACGCCTGCTGCGTGGCTTAATGCCTGTCGTGCCGGATGCAGGCTTCCCTCCAGAGTGGCTTGTTCCGCCATGGTGAGCGGAGCGCCAATGTTTTGGCGTAGCGCAGCCGCAGCGCCTGCCAGCCGTAGCGAACGCTCTGCTTCAAGTTGAAGAGCCGCCGAGCGAGCAAAACACTCCAGCAGGCGCGCAATTCCGCGTTTATGGTCCAGTTCCTGGAAAAGTTTTATGCTCTCCCGGTACAGAGATAGTGCCGTGGGATAATTCCCCTCTTCTCTGGCCAAGCTGCCCAGATCAGCGAGTGTGCCCGCAATCCCCCAGCGGTCGCCGAGTTCCTGAAAAATTGCTAAGCCCTGTTCGTACAATGTCCGCGCAGCTCTAGAGTCGCCCTGATCGCGAGCGACATCCCCCTGGTAGTTCATCGACCAGGCGACGCATGTACGATCTCCCAGTCCTTGAAAGATGGAGAGACACTCTTCGTATAAAGAGCGCGCGCGGGCATGTTCACCCTGCAATTTAACGATATTCGCCAGGTTACTCAGCGAACGAGCGACCGCTTGCTGGTCACCCAATTCTCTCCACAACACCAGACTCTCTTCGGTGAGAGAACGCGCAACCTGGACGTCACCCCAGTCCCGAGTAATGACCCCCAGCGCGTTTAGAGAGACAGCAGCACCCTGCTTGTCGCCCAACTGACGGGCGATGTCTAGGCTCTCCCTGAGATGCGCATCCGCCGACGTGTAATCTCCCTGTTCGCTGGCGAGCGCGCCCGCGGCAAAAAGCGCCCGCGCCCGCGCCTTGCTGGGAGTCGCCGCCCCTGCGAGGTTCAGTAACTTGCACAGGCTGTCCCTGCCTTCTGTAAGATACTCCCGCATTTCCCAAAATCGAAACAAGGCCGCACCCAGACGCAGGCCCCACTGCGCATCTCCTGTTGCTGTCAGCCACTCCAGCGCGGCGCGAAAATTGTCATGTTCGCAGGCGAGGCGTCCCAGCCATGCTGTCCCTTCCACGCCGCTCTGCTCCGCAGCTCCTTCTTCCGCCAGCACCAGGCAGTAGGCAGCCTGGGCGCGCTTCCTCAAGGCCGCCTCATCGCTTGCCTCCAGTTTTTCCATAGCGTACTCGCGAATCGTTTCCAGCATTACGAACCGCGATTCACCCTGCGCTTGCTCGGCCTGTCGCACCAGACTTTTGTCCACCATGGATGCCATACCGTCGAGCAGGTCCAAATCGAGATCACCTTGGGTGTCGCATACAGCTTCCACGCCCTCCAGAGTGCATCCGCCCACAAACACCGATAATCTTCGGAAGAGCTTCTGCTCGGCAGGGCTCAACAGGTCGTAGCTCCAGTCTATGGCAGCGCGAAGCGTCTGCTGCCGCTGCGGCAGGTCTCTCGCGCCACCCGTTAATAGCCGCAACCGGCTCGCCAGGCGCTTCAGCACGGACGAGGGCGAAAGCACTTTGAGCCGGGCGGCCGCAAGCTCGATCGCCAGAGGCAGACCATCCAGCCGGGCGCAGATTTCGGTGACGGCCAACGCGTTTTCTTGGTTAAGTGCAAACCCTGGCTTGGCGGCGACGGCGCATTGCACGAACAGCGTAACTGCAGGGTACCGTGACAGAATCTCAACCCGCGCCGGCACGGACTGCACGTCCGGCAACCCAAGCGGCGGCACCGGAAATTCATGTTCTCCGTACACGTGCAGCGCTGCGCGACTCGTCACTAGGATCTTAAGGTTAGGTCCCATGACCAGGAGCTCTGCCACGGTAGGTGCAGCCTGAACTACGTGTTCGAAATTGTCCAGCAGGAGCAGCATCGAGGGGCATGATGGATCTTGTAGATTTTCGTGAAGGATTGCGAGCGGTGATTGACCGCCCGCCTCTCGTATCCCTAATGTCTGAACGATTACGGAGGCGACCAAGCTGGGATCGTTTAACGGGGAGAGCGGAACAAAATGAATGCCACCCGGAAAGTGCTCGACCAGTCCACTCGCCACCTGCACGGCGAGGCGCGTCTTGCCGATACCGCCCGGGCCTGTGACCGTGACCAGCCGCACATCCTGACGCAACAGGAGTTCTCTGGCGGCATCTATTTCCTTCTCCCGCCCCACAAACACGGTCCTCTGTACGGGAAGATTGGTTGGACGGGTTTCCACCGCCATAACGGGCTTGTCCGAAAAGCGGTCGCGGATGGCTGCGAGCTCCAGTGCGAGATCTCGGGTAGAGGCGTAACGCTTATCCGGCTCTTTCGCCAAGCACCTCTCAATCGCCCAACATAGCGGAGCGGGGGCGTCACGGTTTTGTGATCCGATTGGTTCAGCTTGTTCCCGCAGAATAGCTACCAGCGTTTCGGCGACTGTGACTCTTTGAAAGGCGCGTTTTCCGGTCAGCATCTCGTAGAGCACCAGGCCAAACGAGAACTGATCTGACCGAAAATCGAGTCGCTCGCCGGCGGCCTGCTCAGGTGACATGTAGCCCGCGGTTCCCAGAACCATGCCCGTTGAAGTCAGTGAGGTCGTAGATGTATCCGACCGCTCCCACCTCGGCGATGCAAGCTTCGCCAAGCCAAAATCGAGGATTTTGACGAATCCATCGTCAGACAACATCAGGTTCTCAGGTTTTAAATCCCTGTGCGTGATGCCCACTTCATGAGCCTTGGTTAGGCCGTCCGCAACCTGCGCCGCAATTTCAATTGTCTTTCTCGTCGGCAGTGGGCCGGAACCGAGTAGCGCGCGCAACGTCTTCCCCTCCACCAGTTCCATCGCGATGTAGTGGCACGAACCGTCCTGTCCAAGGTCGTAGATGGTAACGATATTGGGGTGGTTAAGGGCAGATGCCGAGCGCGCTTCCTGCTCAAAGCGGCGCAACCGTTCGCCGTGGGCGGAAAATATGGAGGGCAAAATCTTGATTGCGACCGTGCGCCCTAGCCGCGTATCCTTCGCACGGTATACCTCGCCCATCCCGCCAGTGCCCAGCAGTTCAATAATTTCATACGGGCCGAGTTTCGTACCGGAGGCGAGGGCCCGCGGCGTGGCCAGTTGCAGAACTTCCGAAGCGTCTGCACCCAGAAACTGGGTTCCGGCCTCCTCATGCGACGCGATCAAAGACTCAACTTCGATGTGCAGGGACGCATCCGTCCCACAGGCCGCGTCAAGATAGGCTTGCCGTTCCTTCGGCGCCAGCCGCAGAGCTTGTTCCAAAATCTCCTTGGTCCGTTCCCAGCGTTCCGAACTCATGCCCTCGGTCTCCGGGAAATCTCCCTATGCAGCCAAGCGCGGGCTGCAGTCCAGTCGCGCTGTACGGTCGCGGTCGCAATCCCCAAGACCTCGGAAGTCTCCTCCAATGATAGGCCGGCAAAGAAACGCAACTCCACAACGCGGCTCTGCCGTTG
>Ga0070762_10000121_pt1 | contig 27061 bp, 26 predicted proteins | sample HubBroMetageREF2_FD_66726 | JGI IMG/M metagenome (GOLD analysis project Ga0070762, IMG submission 66726) | Reference soil microbial communities from the Hubbard Brook experimental Forest, New Hampshire, USA - Hubbard Brook CCASE Soil... | ecosystem: Environmental > Terrestrial > Soil >...
GGCGAGGCTGGTGGATCGAGTCCTCGCATGTTCGGATGATCGCGCCTCGGCCAATGGAACTGCGCGCCATTCCGCTGGCGTGGACGCCCGCGACAAACGGCGTGTTGAGCGCGCCCATCATCGTCGCGCCCATGGCCAATGAAAGCGATTTTGCGGATTGGAAGGGAAAATTGGCCGGCAAGATCGTGCTGGTCACGTGGCCCGCGCCGCCCAAGGACGACGGCGACGCGCCCTTCCAGCGCCTCACCGACGCGGAAATCGCCAAGCTGGACAAATACCAGCAGCCGACATTTGACCCGGAACAGCGCAAAAAGCGCATCGAGCGCTTTCGCTTCAGACCGAACCTGGATGCGTTTCTGGCGCAGGAAGGCGCCGTGGCACTGGTGCAAATGTCGCGCACCGAAGGTCGGCTGGTGCATGGCGAAGGCTACGGCTATCGCGTCGGCAAGACTCCAAAGCTTCCGGGTCTCGAACTCGCGGCGGAGGATTATCGCAAGCTGACGCGCCTCGCGAAACGCGGCGAAGTACGGCTGGAAATCGATAGCCGGGTTCATTTCGAGGACGCGGATCACAATGCCTACAACACCCTCGCGGACATCCCCGGCGAAGATTCGCATGCAGGCTACGTCATGGCCGGTGCGCACTTGGACAGCTGGGTTGCCGGCGACGGCGCCGCCGATAACGGCGCCGGCAGCGCGGTGATCATGGAAGCAGCGCGCATTCTCGCCAGCATCGGCGTACATCCGAAACGCACCATTCGCTTTGTGTTGTGGGCCGGCGAGGAAGAAGGACTGCTCGGGTCGGAGGCGTATGTCGAGAAGCATATCGCTCATCGCCCGCAGCCGACCGATCCAGCCGAGGCCGATTTGCCGCCATATTTTCTGGGCGATCTGTACCCGGTTCAGACCCTGCCGGGCTTTGCCGATTTGGCGGCATATTTCAACCTCGACAATGGTTCGGGAAAAATTCGCGGCATTTTCGCGGAAGGCAATTTCGCGGTGGTGCCGATCCTTCGCGAATGGCTATCGCCGTTTTCCAGCCTCGGCGCGAGCGCAGTCGTGGCCGAGCCTACTGGAGCGACAGACCACGTCTTCTTCAGCCGTCTCGGATTGCCCGCGTTCCAATTCATCCAGGATCCACTGGATTACGAGTCCCGGGTTCATCACACTGATCTGGATACCTTCGATCATCTGCGGCCGCTCGATTTGCGGCAGGCCTCGGTCGTGCTCGCGACGGTTCTCATGGCCGCGGCGAATGCCGACAAGCCGCTGCCGCGCAAGACGCTGCCCACGCAGCCGGCGGCGACGGATCCATTCGCGTATCCGGATCCGAGCAAAAAGTAGCATCGGGGCGGTGATTTTGACCGGGTGGTGTAGCGGTCGTCAGGAACGGTGAGCAGACTCAAGGTCCGAGGGAAACAGGACCTTGAGTCTGCTCACCCTCCCTGACGAGTGTTCCAGCCGGTCAAAATCACCACGCCGGACGGGCAGCCCCACGACACTCGTCCTCCGGCACCGTGAGTTTGACCGTCGGGTCTGAAAGGTCTAGGGGGATGGGAAGCGTCGAGGAACTGTGATTTCCGTGCCTCGACGCTTCCCATCCCCGTAGACCATCCGGGCCCAGTCATACTCGCAGTGCCGGGGGACTAAGCCTGCTTAAGCCGCCCGCGGCGAAAATCCGCGATGATTTCCCGCGCCGCGTTGTGCCCCGGCGCCCCGGTGACGCCGCCGCCGGGATGCGTTCCCGAGCCGCACATGTACAAGCCTTTCAACGGACCGCGATAATCGCCATGCCCCAGCATCGGCCGCGCCGAAAATAATTGATCCAAACTCAAGGCGCCATGAAAAATATCGCCGCCGATGAGGCCAAAAGTACGTTCGAGATCCAAAGGGCTCATGATCTGCCGCCCGAGCACCGCGGCCTTGAAATTCGGTGCATGGCTGTTGACCAGATCGATCATCACGTCCGCGACTTCCTCGCGATGCGTATCCCAGGACGCATCGTTCGGCAGGACAGGAGCGACGTGCTGGCAGAACAGGCTGGCGACATGTTGTCCCGCGGGCGCCAGGCTGTCATCGAGCGTGGAAGGGATCAGCATTTCCACGATGGGCCGCTTGGACCAGCCGCCGGCTTTGGCATCCAGGTACGCCTGATCCATGTAAGCGAGACTCGGCGCCATGATGATGCCGGCGGTGTGATGATCGGCGGCGGCGCGGCCCGGCAACGCCGTGAAGTCGGGTAATTCCGCCAGCGCAACGTTCATGCGGAAGGTTCCGGATCCGCAGCGCCAATGAGCGATGCGCTCGCGAAAGTCCTGCGGCAAAACACTGGAATCGATCAGCGAGCCGTACAGCAATTTCGGATTGAGGTTCGACACCACGCTGCGTGCCCGAATCGCTTCGCCTTTTTCGGTGACCACGCCCACGGCGCGGCCGCCTTCGACCAAGACCTCCCGAACCGGGCTCGCGACTCGAATCTCCACGCCGCGCGCCGCCGCCGCTTTGGCCATGGCCTGGGTGATGGCGCCCATTCCGCCGATCGCATGCCCCCAGGCGCCTTTTTTGCCGTTCACCTCGCCAAACACGTGGTGCAAGAGCACATAGGCGGATCCGGCGGCGTAGGGACTGGCGTAGTTGCCGACCACGCCGTCGAAGCCATAGGCGGCTTTGATGGGCGCGCTCTCGAACCAAGCGTCGAGATAGTCTCCCGCAGACTTCACGAATAAATCCAACAGCTCGCGCCGCATGGGCAGATCCAGTTTCGCGATACGCTTGGCTTGGCGTGCGCCACGCAGCATTTCGGGCAATGCTTGGAGCCATCCGCCGGCGGTGACGTTCGGCGGGGTCTGCAGCACCAGATCACGCAGTACGTCGGCGATCACGTCCAGTCGTTCGCCGTAAGCGCTCAAGCGTTCGGCATCGCGCGCGGAAAACTTCGCGACCTCTTGGGCGGTTTGTCCCGCGCCCACTTTGAGATACGTGCTCTCGTTCAAGGGGAGAAAATTGGCCAGCTTGCGCTCGACGATACGCAGGCCATGCCGCGGCAGATCCAGATCCTGAATAACTTTCGGATTGAGCAGCGAAACCGTGTAGGCGGCCACGGAGTTGCGAAAGCCGGGATGAAATTCCTCGGTTACCGCGGCTCCGCCCACGACCGCGCGCCGCTCGAGCACGGTCACCTTGAGCCCCGCCGCGGCAAGATACGCGGCGCAAACCAGTCCATTGTGGCCGCCGCCGACAATCACCACGTCGCGCAAGGAGTCAGCCACGGATTCCATCGCCGCCGATTTGGCCGTCGCGGCTCCACCCGGGGCCCGGGGAGTGCTCCAGGCTGCTTTCCGGAATGACCTCGCGCATGCGGCGCGCGAAGCTTCGCAACGACACTTCGTTGTGTCCCAAAGGACCCGGCGAGTAACTGCGCGAGCCCATGCCGGCTTGCACCCTTTCGATCAAGGCTTTGTCTTCCAGGCTGACCCGTCGATTGATGCGCCAATTCAAGTAGCGCGCCGCCCGCATTTCGCGGCGCTCATCGGGGTGTGCGTAGGCGATCTCCCTGACCAATGTCTCGGTGGGCGATATCGGGATCATCTGCATGAAATCGACCTGGTCCGGATAAACATCGAAAGCGACGTTCGGCCACAGTTTGAAATAGGTCCAGAGCCGCTGCCGATCCTCGGGCAGGTGCGGTATGCGTGGCAGCATAGTTTGGTACATGCGCTCCGACGGCTGAGCTGAGGGCGCGTCGCGAAGATGACCCCACATTTTGTCGACCCACTGTTCCGCCTCGATTCCGTATGACTGGCCGAACAATCGCGACAGACCGGGATGCGCGACCGCGATATGCATCGCGTCCGAATAATTGTCGGTCACGTTTTTCCAGTTGACCTGGCGTATTCGCAGCGTTACGCGCCCGAGTGGCTTGAGCTCCTCAAGTCGATAGCAAGCCAGTTCCTGCTCGTAAGGCGCGAGCATTTCGGCGACGCTGGGCGTCCCCGGCTGCAGACGAACAAACACGAAACCCTTGTAGATTTCGATCTCGAGCGGTTTCAGCCCGTAATGCGCCGTCGCAAAGTCGACAAATTCCTTGCGATGCGGCACGGCCACGAGCTGACCGTCGAGATCGTAGGTCCAGGCGTGGTAGGGACAAACAATGCGTCCCGGACAATGACCGGCGGCGCCGTCGAGCAGCCTCGAGGCGCGATGGCGGCAGACGTTGAAAAAAGCCTTGACGCCGTAATCGCGGCCGCGCACCGCGACAATGGGTTCTCCGAGGAAATCCAGCGTGTGGTAGTCGCCGGGAGCCGGAATGTCGCTAAGATGACAGATGATCTGCCACGACGTGGCGAAGACCCGCTGCTTTTCGGCGCGTAAGAAGTCGGCGTCCCGGTATATCCAACCGGGCAAACTGAAGTCCTCTTCCACCGCTCGGCGTCGCGCATCCATCCGGGTCAACTCCAGCTCTTGTTGAACGATAGTATAACAAGAGCTGGGCCTTAAGTTTTGTGAGGATTTCCCCGCAAAATTCGTGGAAAGGCGCCTGTGCAAAGCGCATTGACCCAGTCTTCGCAGATGCCGATTGCCTCACGCGGCTTGAATGTCTCGGAACTGAGGCTCAATTCGACCCATAGGCCATCCAGCAGCGCACTGAGAGCGATCGCCGCGGAGCGCAGCTTCAACTTGGGTGCGGCGCCGGATTTGACCAGCTCGCCCAGCAGGCCTTCGAGGATGGACCGGTATTTTCCGTAAGTTCGATCATGGACTTCGCGTATCGCACGCGAGTGCGCGACCATGCTCCAGAACACCACCCACACGTTGAAAAGTTGCGGATCGAGAAGGTCCGGCGCAAATGATGCGCGGAAAAAATCGCTCAGGCGTTCGCGCGGCGAGGCAGCGCGATTGTGCGCGCGGGCGCGCAACTCATCCTGCAGTGAAAGCGCCAGAGTCTCGTAGGTCTCCGCAATCAATCCCGACTTGCTGGGAAAGTGGTGATTGATCAAGCCGATCGAGACGCCCGCCGCCGCGCTTATACGGCGCACCGAGACGCCGTCGTGGCCGTACTTTTTCAAACAGCGAAGCGTAGCCTCAACCAGAGCTTCGCGCCGTACCGCAGGTGTGGCGCGCCGAAATTTCGGCACGCGCGGCTGCTTTTTCTTCACGCTGCGCGGTACGCCCGATAATCCAGCCCGAGCGCGCTCGCGACCGCCTCATGGGTCAATTGACCGGCATGCACATTGAGACCTTGAGCCAACCCGGGATCCTTGGAGATGGCCGCGCGCCAGCCGTGATCGGCCAGCGCCTTCACATACGGCAGAGTTGCATTGGTGAGCGCAAAGGTCGACGTCCTCGGTACCGCTCCTGGCATGTTGGTCACCGCGTAGTGGATGACACCGTCCAACACATAAGTCGGTTCGGCATGAGTCGTGGGATGACTGGTCTCGAAGCAGCCGCCCTGATCGATTGCAATATCGACCAGCACCGCACCCGGCTTCATGGTCTTAACCATGGCACGCGTAACCAGCTTGGGCGCCGCGGCGCCCGCTATCAGCACAGCGCCGATGACCAGGTCGGCGTCGCGCACCAATTCCTCGATGGCATGCGCGGTCGAATACACGGTCTTGAGTTGGCTGCCAAAAATCGCGGAGAGCTCTCTCAAGCGTTTGACCGAGCGATCTACCACGGTTACATCGGCACGCAGGCCGACCGCCATTTCGACCGCGTGAGTCCCGGATACGCCGCCGCCGAGCACAACCACCTTGGCAGGCGCCACGCCCGGCACGCCGCCGAGAAGCACGCCGAATCCGCCGTTGGCCTTTTGCAGGCAATTGGCGCCGACTTGCACCGACATGCGTCCGGCTACTTCACTCATGGGAGTCAACAGCGGCAACGAGCCATCGGGTGCCGTTACCGTCTCGTAGGCGATGGCGGTGGCGCCCGAGGCAAGCAGCGCCATCGTTTGCTCGCGATCGGCTGCCAAATGTAAATAGGTAAACAGCGTTTGATTGCCGCGCAACATCTTGCACTCGTCCAGCTGCGGCTCCTTGACCTTCACGATCAGATCGGTGGAACCAAAAATATCTTCGACCCGCTTGGAGATTGAAGCCCCCGCGGCTTGGTAGTGCGAATCATCGAAGCCTATACCTGCCCCCGCGCCGCTTTGAACGATGACTTGATGTCCCGAGTCGACGAGCTCGCGTACGCCCGCGGGCACCAGACCCACTCGATATTCATGAATTTTGATTTCTTTGGGGACACCGATTTTCATAAAACGCTCCGCAGGGTAGACCGGGATGGCAAGGTTACTCACCCAGGCGTCGAGAAACAATCGGCTCGGAACGGCATTAGACGATATTGCCGGGTTCCCGCACGAGTTCCCGCACGAGCAGACGCTGCCAGAGCCATTCCTGCCGCGTTTTAGGGGCATTCAACGACATGCGCTCCAAATACGGCCTGACTGCGCTCGGCGTGCCAAGCGAAGCCGCCGCCAGGCCGGCGGCCTTGACACGCGGCCAAGCTCCTGAAGTCTTCTCCTTCAGGTTGCTCAGCGCCTTCGCCAGCACGATTTCCTCATTGGTGAAGTCGGTGCCGAATGGAAATTCGGAGAACAATCCCCGGGCCCGCGCCAGAATGAAACGCTCTTCCAAAGCGCGCGGAGTGTTGTTTCGGTGCAATTCGGGAATCTGATAGTCGGAGCGCAGTTTCCCCGCCGCCTGAGCTTCGCGCTTCAAGCCGTCCTGAAAGCGCGAATCCGCAATGTTCAATACCGCCGCGATCACATCCTGATCGCTCAAGCCGCGCAAATCCGCCACGCCGTATTCCGTCACCACGATATCGCGCAGATGCCGAGGAATGGTCGTGTTCCCATAATTCCACAGGATGTTCGAGGTCACTTTGGAATACTTTTCGCGCGTGCTGCGCAGCGTGAGAATCGAGCGCGCGTCCGGCAAAGAATGCGCCATCGCGACGAAGTTATATTGGCCGCCGACACCGCTGACGACGCGGCCATCGGCCAATCCGTCCGACACCGCCGCGCCCAGCAGCGTCATCATCATGGTGGAATTCAGAAACCTGCCGTGCCGGCGCTGCGCAATTTTCAACGCGTGATCGGCGCCGTCGAGCTGATTGACGAAGGAGACTCCGCACATCGAGAATTGGCGCCGTTCGGCCTCGGGCAAATCGCGCAGCGCCGCGTAAAAGCCGCGCGGGCCCAGGAAAAACGAGCCATGCAGCAGGGTGCCGCCGCGCAGCTGGCGCCCGGCGCACAGGGTCAACAAGTCGCGGCGGCCGGCGGGTGTGTTCAGCATCGCGGGCGCAAACTGTCCTTCTGAATTCTCGATGCGTCCGTTGTTGTAGCGGCAGTCGCTGCGAATCACGCCGATGTCTTGCAGCACCGCGAAATCTGCGGCGCTCAAGGGACTATCGAAACCTCCAGTTGCCAACGCCGCCAGAAATTCGTCATCGATGCGCTCGCTGACGACGCCTCGATTCAACAGCTCCTGAATGCGGACGTCGGCGTAAACGCGCCGCCGCAGCACCCCGCTGCGATACAGCTCCAGAAACCCGTCAACGAACATTTCGCTGCAGCCATAGAGGCCGGCTTCGAACGGCGATGCGCCGCCGTTTAGGTCCAGGGCCGCGCCGAAGCGCTCGGTTGCCTTGAGCCCGTGCAGTATCTCGCGAAATTCCACGTTCTGCTGGTGGCGCAGCTGCAGCGCGTAAACCACCGCCTCGCCGAGTTCGCCGATGCCGATTTGCAATGTGCCGCCGTCGCGCACCAAGCGCGCGCCGTACAGGCCGATCGCGTACTCCGCCGTATGCAAGCGTTGATTGGGCGGCGCAAACAAGTCGTAGTCGTAGCGCGGGTGCTCGATCAGCGAGTCGAATGTGTCGGCGGCCACCGCCGCGGGCCCGAACATGAAGGGCATCTGCCGATTGATCTCGCCGATGACGACGAGGTCTCTGCCGGCGCGCCGCTGCGGCGCCAGGTGTTCGAGCAAGTCGAGTGTTACATCCGGATTCGATCCCAGACTGTATTCAGTGCGTGCCTCGACGCTGCGTTTCGCGACGAGCTGCGCCACGACATTGACCCCCTGAGCCGCCACGTCGCGCGCCACGTGCGTGTAGTTGCTGCTGACATAGTGGCGCTGAGAGTGCTCTACGTTGAGCAGGGCGCCGGGGTCCAGGAAGAACTCGACGACCCGCACGTTCTTAGGTATGCCCGCCGCGTGCAAATCGGTTACGTAGTCGAGCGGCACGCACCCGCCGAAGAGCCGCGCCACCAAGGGTTCCAGGAAGCGGCGTTCGAGTTCGCCCTGCCAGTGCGGTGCGCGCAAGCTCAAGGCCGTGAAAATCGTCAGGCTCAAGGCGGGATCGCGCCGCGCACGGTGGTAGAACTCGTTGGCCAGCGGGTTAGGCTTGCCTATCCCCAAAGGCAAGGCCAGGACGATGCGAGATCCGACGCGATTTAGAGTATTTTCAACGCATTCGGCGACATCGTCAAAGATGCGCGGCATGTCAGCCCTTGGGCTTCAGCACCAAGGAGAAATTGATTTTCACGGCGTCGCCGACGGTATCCGTGCTCTTCCAGTCGCCCTGGCCCACGCCGAAATCCAAGCGGTTGAGTTTGGCGCTGCCGGAGAGTTTGGCGCCCGCGGCGCCGGGCACGAACTGAAATTCGATGGGAACGTCCTTGGTGACGCCGTGCAGGGTCAACGCGCCGACGGCGGAGAAGCCCGCGGCGGTCTTCGAAATCGATTTGGTGACGTAGTGCGCCGTCGGATTGTGAGCGACATCGAAGACGTCCTTGCCGCGGATGGTCGCGTCACGGTCCTTGTCCATCGAATCGACCGAATTCATATCGATCTGCACGTCGATTCGCGAGCTTGCCAGGGTGTCGGGCGCAAAGTCGACGTTGGCGGTGAACTTGTGAAACACCCCTTTGAACTCGGCGCCCGCCTGAACGCCGACAAACTCCAGGCGGCTCTGCTGCGGGTCTGATGTGTAGCTCGCGACGGCCGCGGCGGCTACCGTGGCGGCCAAAAGCATTGCGGCGGTCCCGGCCAGATAGATATTTCTCATGATTGCTTCTCCGATTTTGTGAATGGCAGCATGCGCTTGAGCACATCATCCTTGTTCCAGAAGTGATGCTTGAGCGCTGCGAGAATGTGCAGCAGCGCGACCGCGAACAGCAGCCAGCTCAAGGTATCGTGCGTCGTTCTGAGAAAATTGAACGCTTGCTCGTTCGGTGCGATGAGGTTGGGCCAGGTGAATTGGTCGAACCAGCTCACCGAGTAATTCTTGGCGGAGGACATCATCCATCCTGTCAGTGGCATGACGAACAGCAAGACGTAGAAAAGAACGTGGGTTGCCCGCGCCAGCCGCCTTTCGATTCCGGTCATGCCCGCCGGCAATTCCGGAGGGCGATTGAACAGCCGCCACAGCAGCCTCAACACCGCCAGCATCAAGATCGTCATGCCAAAACTCTTGTGGCGCGCCAAGAGTGCGAGCTTTCGCGCCCCGAGCGGCAGGTCATCCGCTGACCATGCCAGGGTGAATTGCACGACGATGAGCGCCGCGATGAGCCAGTGGAATCCTTGCGCGACCGCACTGTAGCGCTTCGGGGGGCTTTGATTTGGCATCACGCGTCTCCGGCTGCAAACTGCCACCTAGTTTAGCAAGCCGCAGAGCCTAGGGCAGATGTTCAACAGGATTGCGATCGCGATTGCGATATTGAGTTTGGCGGCATGCGCCGCGCCGCGACCGCGGCCGGTCACGCGGCCGGTACCGGCTGAGGCGGTCCTGCAATCCCTTCCCGCACCCGGCGAATACCCCATCGATTCGAACGGCTCCGAATTGAGGCTGTTGGTATATCGAGCAGGAACGCTGGCCAGTCTGGGCCACAACCACATCATGGTCAGTCGGGCGGTAACAGGATCGGTGCAAATCGGCGCCGATGTGCCGGCGTCGTCATTTTCGCTGAAGCTGCGAGCGGATAGTTTCGTGATCGACGATGCGCAATCGCGGCAGGAAGAGGGCGGCGACTTTCCGGGCGACATACCGGAAGACGCCAAAGCAGGCACGCGGCGCAATATGCTGAGCAACGCGGTGCTGAATGCCGCGGAATATCCCGACATCACCGTCAAGAGCGCGTCGCTCACCGGCACGTTGAATGATTTGATCGCGGACGTGGAAATCAGCGCGGCCGGACACACCTCGCGAGTAACGGTACCGCTTACCTTGCAAGCCGACGCACATGGCTTTACCGCGGAGGGCTCGATGGAACTGCGGCAAACGGCGTTGGGGCTGGTTCCCTACAGCCTGTTGCACGGCGCCTTGCAGGTGCAGGATGCCATGCAGCTGAAGTTCAAGATTACGGTGTCGACGAACTAGTCAGAAGAATCGGCGTCCCTTCGGGTGCCACCAGGACCGCGGCCGGTACCGAGCGCAATCCCGGCGGCAATTCGCCATTCGGCACAATGCCTTTGTCGGCAAGATGAGCCAGAGTGCCGCCCACATCGTCGACTTCGAATCGTAAAGTCGCGCGCCGCAAATCGGCGGGGTGATACAGGCCGAGATCGATGAAGTCGCTTGTGCAGGCGATATGGGGCAGGCGATCGCCGGGCTCCTCCATGCCGACGAAACCAAAATCTTCCCAATAAGCCTTTGCCAATTCGCGATCCGGCGCCGGCACGGCGATCTCGAGAAAATAGCCGCAGCGCGAAGTGTCGTTGGCAAGGCGTTTGCTGGGAGAAAATGTGCGCGCCTCGACGAGGCGCACCAGCTGCCCGGAGGGGTCCAGCCATCCGACCTCATTGAAAACATCATTGCCCAGGTGACGAAACTCGAATTCGATTCCCCTTTGCTCGAACGCGTCCAAGTGCTTGAGCAAGTCGGGTTTTACGAAAGTCAACGAAGGCGCGGGGATGGGTACTTGATGCAGACCCAAACAGATTCGGCCGTCTGTGACCACGGCATAAGGATGCGGCCACGCATCGCCCACCTCGGCGCAAGAGAAGCCAAGACCCATGTAAAAATCCAGTGAAGCCTGGACGTCGGGTGCGGCGAGCGAAAACTCGAGGAAGCGTCCTAGCACGGCGTCGCTAACTCACCCCGCCGACGCAGATGTATTTGATCTCGGTGTAATCGAGGATGCCGTATTTGGATCCTTCGCGACCGATGCCGGATTCCTTGACACCGCCGAACGGCGCCACCTCGGTCGAGATGATGCCGGTGTTCAATCCGACAATTCCATACTCGATGGCCTCCGAAACCCGCCAGCTCCTCGCGAGATCGCGGGTGTAGAGATAGGCGGCCAAGCCGAATTCCGTATCATTGGCCATCGAGATCGCTTGCGCTTCGCTTTCAAATTTGAACAACGGCGCGACCGGCCCGAAGGTTTCCTCGCGGGCCACCAGCATCTTGGGCGTAACGTCGGTGAGAATGGTGGGCTCGAAGAATGAGCCGCCCAGCGCATGGCGCTTGCCGCCCAAAGCGACCTTGGCACCCAACGCCAGTGCATCCGCAATGTGTTCTTCGACTTTCGTCACCGCTTTGGCGTCGATCAACGGCCCTTGGTCGGTGACTCCCTTGAGCCCATCGCCCACGCGCAGTTGCGCCACCGCGGACTTCAGCCGTTTGGCGAACTCGTCGTAAACACCGGCTTGAATCAGCAGTCGATTCGCGCAAACACAGGTTTGCCCGGTGTTTCGATACTTGCTGGCCAGGGCGCCCAGAACCGCGGCGTCCAAATCGGCATCGTCGAATACGATGAAAGGCGCGTTGCCGCCCAGCTCGAGCGACAGCTTCTTGACCGTGCCGGCGCATTGGGTCATGAGCTTCTTGCCCACTTCGGTAGATCCGGTGAATGTCAGCTTCCTCACCGTGGGATTGCTGGTCATTTCCCCGCCGATCGCCGCCGCGCTGCCGGTGATCATATTGAACACGCCTTTGGGAACGCCTGCGCGGTGGGCAAGCTCCGCCAAGGCAAGCGCCGAGTAAGGGGTCTGCGTGGCGGGCTTGCAAACCAGCGTGCAACCGGCGGCGAGCGCCGGCCCGGCCTTGCGTGTAATCATCGCACTTGGAAAGTTCCAGGGCGTGATGGCTGCGACCACACCGACGGGCTGGCGCAACACCATTATTCGCTTGTCGCTTTGATGGCCCGGAATGATGTCGCCATACAAGCGCTTGGCTTCCTCGCCGAACCATTCGATGAACGAGGCGGCGTAAAGTATTTCCGTTTTGGACTCGGCCAGCGGCTTGCCCTGTTCCGCGGTCATCAGCGTCGCAAGGTCTTCCTGATTCTCGGTCATCAGGTCGAACCAGCGACGCAGGATGACGGCGCGCTCTTTGGCGGTACGCGCCCGCCATGCGGGCAGCGCCGCCGCAGCCGCTGCAATCGCGCGCCGTGTTTCCGGCGCGCCCATGTTCGGAATCGATCCCAATTTTTTCAATGTGGCGGGATTCGTCACTTCCAAGGTGGCGCCGCTGTCGGCGGCACTCCAGCCGCCGTCGATGAAGCACAGCTCACGCAGCAATGTCGGGTCTTTAAGCTCAACGGACATAGGCCTGGCTCCGGGTGGCCTTCGAGGATAGCGCGTTCAAATGTCCGCCCTCAAGCAAGCTCAGCGTTCGAGAATGGCGGTGACGCCCATGCCGCCCGCGGTGCAAATCGAAATCAGCCCCCGCTTGGCTTTGGCCTCATCGAGAATTTTTGCCAGCGTCGCGACAATTCGCGCACCGGTGGCCGCGAACGGATGCCCGATGGCGAGGCTGCCTCCCTTAACGTTCAATTTGGATCGGTCAATCGTGCCCAGAGTGCCCGGCAACTGCAGCTTGTCGCGGCAATACGCCGGGTCTGTCCAGGCCTTCAAGGTGCACAACACCTGCCCGGCGAATGCTTCGTGTATTTCGTAGAAGTCGAAGTCCTGGAGCTTCAATTTCGCATCGCTCAGCATTCGAGGCACCGCGTAGGCGGGAGCCATGAGCAATCCCTCTTTCTTTTCGATGTAGTCGACCGCCGCGACCTTGCCATAACTCAAGTAAGCCAGCACCGGAAGGTTGCGCTCGCGGGCCCACGCCTCGGAGGCCAACAACACGGCGGAGGCGCCATCGGTCAAGGGCGAGGAATTTCCCGCGGTCAAGGTGCCGGCTCCGGAAAAATCGAAGGATGGCTGCAGCCGCGCGAGTTTTTCCAGGGTGGAATCAGCGCGGATATTATTGTCCTGGGTCAATCCCAGATATTCGATGACCAGGTCCTTGTAAAACCCTTCAGCGTAAGCGGCAGCGGCTTTTTGATGGCTTTCCAGGGCCAGTTGATCTTGTTCCGCGCGCGTGATGCCCCACGTTTTGACCATGAGCTCCGTGCTCTCTCCCATCGACAGGCCGGTGCGCGGCTCCGTCACCCCGGGCAGAACCGGGCGGAAGTTTCTCGGGCGCAAACCGAACCAAGGCTTGATTCTGGCCATGGCGGTCTTGCCGCGATAACTGCGCAGCAGGAGTTGCTGAAAACTCCGGGGATAGACCACGGGCGGGTCGCTCACGGTGTCGACCCCGCCGGCAATGGCGCAATCGATCTGCCCCAACGCAATCTTGTTGCCCAGCAGGATCGCCGCCTCCAGGCTGGTGCCGCAGGCGCGCTGCAAATCCAGTCCCGGCGTTTCCGCCGCGAGCCCGCACCCGAGCACCGATTCCCGCGTCAAGTCCCACTGACTGGAATGCTTGATCACGGCGCCGGCTGCGACATCATCGACGCGCTGACCGCGCAAGCCAAATCGCTCGACCACGCCGCGTAACGCAGCAATCAACATCTCTTGATTCCCCACCTGCGCGTAGGCGCCGTTGCCGCGTGCGAACGGGATACGTACGCCGCCGACAATCGCGACGCGTCGCGGACTCGCTCCTACCAACATAGCTGCCTCCGTTTAGCGGTAAGTACGCGAATTATGGACCTACGCGCCAGCATATAATCCATGCATGAGCGGATTTTCTTCGAAGGTCGGGTGCGGGATTGCGTTTTTTGCGCTGGCCGGCTGCGGCGCGCCGTCCCCACCTGCCCCGGCGGCGGCAAAAGCGCCGCCGCCGGCCGGTCAACTAAATCGAATTGTCGAGCGTTACTGGGATGAACGCCTGGAGGATGGCATTTCACCGCAATTGCTCGCGGATTCATTGAATGTCGAGCGCCGCTATCTTGGCGAATTGCTCGGCGTTTCGCGCGACACCCTGGACGCGCCGTCGCGGTTGACCTACGACATTTTTCGCAGTCGGCGCGAGATGAGCATCGAGGCTTTTACCTTTCCGAACGAGTTGTTGCCCATCGATCCGTTCGGCGGAATGACGCAGCAACTCGCGGCGCAGGCCGCGGAACTGGCGCAGCGGCCCGCTGCCAACGGCGCCGAGTACGAGAATTGGCTGAGGCGCATTGACGATTACGTGCGTTGGACGCAGCAGGCCACGGCCAACATGCGCGAAGGGATGCGCCGCGGCTATGCATCGCCTCGCTCCGTGGTCGAACGCATGCTTCCAATCCTCGAGCGTCTCGGCGTGGATGACTCCGCGAATGTGTTCTATGCGCCCCTGCGTTCCATGCCGGAGAGCATCAAGGATCCGCAGCGGGCGCGGCTAACCGCGGACTTAACCCGCGCGATTGCCGAGAAATTGCTGCCCGCCAATCGCGCGCTGCATGATTTTCTGCAAAAGGAATACCTGCCACGCGCGAGAACGAGCCTCGCTTTGTCGGAACTGCCGCTGGGCCGTGAGTGGTACGCATTTCTGGTGAAAAGGGCGACCAGCAGTGCGCTCTCGCCCGATGAAATCAGCCGCATGGGCGCGGCTGAGCTCGAACGCCTGGGAGAGGCGCCGCCGCACGAGGCGGCAGCCGTTGCCGCGACTGGACTGGTGGGCGCCTACAAGGAGTTGCAGGTCCAGGTTCAGGCCGCGCTGCCTCAAGCATTTGCCCAGATTCCGAAGTCGGATCTCGAGATTCAAGGCACTGACTGGCTGCCCCGGCCTGCTGCATCGTTGTACTACCAGGCCGGTCCACCCGGCGCAGGCATCCTTCTTGTGAGTACCGGCAGGGCGGCGAGGACCCTCTCGATAGCCGGTTTCCTGCAGCTAGGCTTGCCGGGCGAGCATTTTCAAATCGCCCTTCAGCAGGAGCAAGCGGACCTGCCGCGGTTCCGGCGCTTCGGCTCCGAGGCTGCCTTTACGCAAGGCTGGGGTCTATACGCCGCCTCGCTCGGGGAAACGTTGGGGCTCTACGGTGACGAATCGGCGAAGCTGGACGCGGCCGCCACGATGCGGCGCTGCGCCGTTGGTTTGGTGGTCGACACCGGTTTGCACGCGAAAGGCTGGACGCGAGGTCAGGCTTTTGACTATCTTCGCACTCATCTTGGAGTCGATGATGTCGACGCCCAATCTCTGATCGACGGGTACGCGGCCAGTCCTGCAGAGGCGTTGGCGTGCGTGGGTGCGATGAAGTTTCGCGCATTGCGTGCGCGAGCAGAACAGACGCTGGGCGGCCGCTTCGATCTTCGGGAATTTCATTCGCAGGTTCTGCAGGGGGGTGCGATGCCGCTGGACATTCTCGAGGCAAAAATGAAAAGTTGGATGGACGCTTCCAAATGAAGGGTTTTCCTGAAATCAACCGCCTAGCCGCGAATTGGTACCAACAATATTGTTCAGCCGGAGTCAGACTACCTGGTGCGCACCCTATTCATATTTGCAGTTCTGCTGGTGACGGGCGCGGTCCGGGCAGCGGATTTCACCGCCGATGTCTCTGCCGGCAACGATATCGCCATCTCGGTGTCATTGGACCCGGCCGAACAGACCGGCAGCGCCAGCGCCACCGTGCGGATTCACGCGAGCCGCGAAACCGTGTGGTCGCTGATAACGAGCTGTCCGGAATCGTTGCGTATGGTGCCGGGACTCTAGATTTGCGATGTGCTCGAGATCGCGCAGGATCAGTCGTGGCAAAAAATTCGCCACGTCATGAACTATTCTTGGTACGTACCGAAGTTAACCTATGTCATTCGCGCGACGTACGATCGACCGGCGATGGTGACAATCGAACGGATTTCCGGGGATCTTCGAACCCTACGGGGCTCCTGGGAACTGAAGAGCGACGGCGACTATACGATTGCGCACTATACGGTCGATTTGGCACCGGGCTTCTGGGTGCCGCACTGGGTCGTGCGAACGGTGCTGCGAAAAGATCTGCCCAGAATGCTGCGTGCGCTGCGCTCCCGTGCTGAAGGCATGCCCACCGCCCAACGCTGAACAAAAGCGCACGGTACGCCGCCTCGTGCTGATCGCCTGCATCGCCGCGCTCGCCCTCAGCGCCTGCGAGCGCGAGCCCGAGGCGCCGCCCATGCGGGTGAAGCGGGTATTTCACCTCAACCCGTACGAGAAGGACTTCGGTTACTCGCAAGCCGTCCTGATCGACAAAACGCTGTATATTTCCGGCTCGGTGGCCGCGGATCAGAACGGGCGGCTGGTTGCGGCCGGCGATATGGCCGGACAAATGCGCGCCGCTTATTCCAATATACGCCGCACTCTTGCGGCCCACGGAGCCGACTTCGAAGAAGTTGTCAAAGAAACGATTTACACGACGGATATGGACGCGTTGCTAAAAGCCTCGGATTTGCGCTTTGAGTTCTACGACAAGGAACGGCTACCGACCACATCCTGGGTACAAGTGCAGCGCCTGGTGGATCCCGGGTTTCTTGTACAGATCGAAGTCGTCGCCGAACTGCCGTAAAGAATCAACCGGGGATAACGTTGCGCAACGTGGTGGATAAGAACTTCGAAAAACGCCTTGCGGGACTTATCAATTCGGGTGAAAGAGCCATCTTGCGCGGCGGGCGCAAGGGCGTCGAGAAAGAGTCATTGCGCGTGTCCCCGGACGGCGTCATTGCGCAGACCCGCCATCCGGAAGCATTGGGAGCGCCGCTCACCAATGAACACATCACGACGGATTTCTCCGAGTCGCTGATCGAGCTGGTCACGCCGCCGTTTGGCGAGACTTGGGAACTGCTGCAATACCTCTGCGATATTCATCAATTCGTATACCGCCACTTGAACGACGAGTTGCTCTGGGCGACGAGCATGCCCTGCGCCATCGACGGCGACGCGAGCATACCGCTGGCGCAGTTCGGCAGCTCGAATGTCGGGCGCATGAAGACGGTCTATCGCCATGGCTTGGGTGTGCGCTACGGGCGCATCATGCAGGCGATCTCCGGCGTGCATTTCAACTACTCGTTCAGTCCGAGATTGTGGGGCGTGCTCGAGGCGGTCAATCAATCGAAGCAGCCGTTGCAGGAATTCATTTCCGAGCAGTATTTCGGTGTGCTGCGCAACTACCGTCGCTATGGCTGGCTGGTGCTGTACTTGTTCGGCACCTCGCCGGCGGTTTCGAACAGCTTTTTTGCAGGACGCGAAAATACGCTGGCGGTGCTCGACGCCGACACGGGGTACGAGCCTTACGGCACTTCGCTGCGCATGAGCGACATCGGCTATCGCAACAAGAATCAGTCGACCTTGAGCGTATCGGTCAATAGTTTGTCCGAGTATGTGCGCGATCTATCCCGGGCGATCGCCACGCCATACCCGCCGTACGAGAAGCTCGGCGTGAAGGTCAACGGCGTGTACCAGCAGCTCAACGCCAACATTTTGCAGATCGAAAATGAGTACTACAGTTTCATTCGTCCGAAGCGCATTGCACGCTCGGGCGAACGGCCGACCAAGGCGCTGTATCGGGCCGGCGTGGAATACGTCGAGGTACGCGCGCTCGACGTCAGCGCGTTCGACCCGGTCGGCGTCAATCAAAACAAGCTGCGCTTCCTCGAAGCGTTTCTGGCACTGTGCCTGCTGCGGGATAGCGCGCCGATCAGCATCGGCGAACAATCCGCGCTGGATGCGAATCATCTTTTGGTTGCGAGGCGCGGCCGTGAACCCGGCCTGAAGTTGAGCCGGGAAGGGCGCAGCTTCCCCATGACCGATTGGGCCCGAGAGCTTCTCGATTCGATGCAAGGATTGTGTGAAATGCTCGACCATGGCGAGGCCGCGCGTCCCTACTCTTCGGCGCTCGAGCAACAACGCGCCAAAATAGACGATGTGGAGCGGACGCCCTCCGCGCGCCTGCTGGCCGAGATGCGGCAAACGGGCGAGACTTTTTTTCAGTTGGCGCTACGCATGTCCAAACTTCACAAAGACTACTTTCTAGGACTGTATCCGCCTAACGAGAGCCGGCTCAGCGAGTTTGCGACCGAGGCGCGCGAGTCGCTCGAAGCGCAACGCGGGATCGAGGCCTCCGACAGCACCGATTTCGACACCTATCTCGCGCATTATTTAGCCGATTGAGCCGGCATTTGACATAATGTAGAGAGGGCCGGGCGGCGTTGCCTCTCCAAAAAGCGCCCCAGGTCATTGAGCGGATGACTTCAGGTAGGTACCGTGACGCGCATGAGCACTGCCCAAGGGCTTTCCACCGAAGATCTACCCAATTCGCCCCATGCGCGGCAGCTGCGGGCGGGATTTCCGTGGCTCACCTTCGACGGCGAACTCGAGGCTGAGTTCAGGCGCAGAAATTTCGACGAGAATCTGCTGCATACGCGCGTGAACCTCTGTCTCGCGATCCTCATCGCAATCGCATTTTCAGCGATGGACGCGATGGTCCTGGGTCCGAAACTCGATCGCATCCCCAGCCGCATTCAGCTCATGGTGATCATTCCGATCCTGCTCATCGGCCTCGCGTGCAGTTTCTCGCCGCAGCGTCAGCGGATTCACGCGCCTTTGACCATCGTCATCATGACCCTCTTTGGCTTGAGCGTCGCCGCCATCCAAATCATCGCCGCGCGGGACGGCGTCTCATTGCTGATTCCTTGCGTGATCCTTAGCATCGTATTCATCTATTTCATGAGCGGCTTGATTTTCTACCACGCGGTTGCAGCCAACGTCATCGTGGTGCTGGCCTATCTTGCCGCCGGCACCGTGCTGGAATTGCCGGGTCGGGATTTCAGCTACTGCGCGCTCGCTCTCGTCGCAGCCAACCTGTTCTGCGCATCGGTCACCTACATGCACGAAAAGACCAGCCGTCTACGTTTCCTGGAGGCGTGTCTGCTCCGCGAAATGGTTGCGCGCGACGGCCTGACCGGCATCCAGAATCGCCGCATGTTCGATCAGCACATTGCGCGTGTTTGGCAGCAAGCCGTACGGGAAGAGGAGCGCATCGCCGTGCTGCTTGCGGACGTCGACTGCTTCAAGGATTACAACGACCGCTATGGCCACCAGGCCGGAGACGAGTGCCTGCGCGCGGTCGCGGTATCTTTGAGCCAGTGCGCGCGGCGGCCTCTGGACTTCGTGGCGCGCTACGGCGGCGAGGAATTTGCCATCGTGCTGTACGAGGCGAGCCGCGAATACGTCGCCGAGGTGCTGACGCGCATACAGCGTTCCATCGCCGAGCTGAACATTCCGCACGACGCGTCGAAAGTCGCGAGCCGGCTGACGATCAGCATCGGCGCGGCGTTTATATTGCCGGCGGCAAACCGAACACTCGAAGGATTGATCCAACTTGCCGACGAAGCCTTGTACTGCGCCAAAGAAGAGGGCAGAAACCGCGTCATCGTCATGGAAGCCGAGTACGCCACGATGCGCACTGGACGCTTCGAAAAACGCCGTCACAACGTCGACGCGTAGAGGGCGCCTGCCCGACAGGCTGCTAGCGATAGATGGCGATCTGCGTCTCTTCGCCGGGTTTTTTACTGGCGCGAAACATCCCCTCGGAATTGAATTCCATGGCGATTTCGCCGCGCGCGTCGATTGCGATCACGCCGCCTTCGCCGCCGAGCGCGGCGAGTTCCCCGAAAATCACCTGCCGCGCCGCTTCGCCGACGCTCCGGCCGCCGAAGCGCATTCGTGCGCAGACATCGTGCGCAACGGCGGCCCGGATGAAAACCTCGCCGTGTCCGGTCGCCGACACCGCGCATGAACGGTCATCGGCATAGGTGCCGGCGCCGATGATGGGCGAATCACCAATGCGCTGAAAGCGCTTGCCGGTCATGCCGCCGGTCGAAGTCGCCGCGGCCAAGTGGCCGTGAGTGTCCAGCGCAACCGCCCCGACGGTGCCGACATGCGAAATGGTGTGCCCGGAAAGTCCAAATTCTCCGGCGCGAATTCGCTCCAATTGCTGCCAGCGCTCGGGGGTGTGGAAGTAACTTTGGGGCACGAACGAGATGCCTTGGCTCGCGGCGAACTCCTCGGCGCCGGCGCCCGCCAGCATGACGTGTTCCGACCTCTCCATCACCGCACGCGCGAGCCCGACCGGGTTGCGGATGCGCGTGAGGCCGCAAACCGCGCCGGCCTTCAAAGTGCGCCCTTCCATGATCGAGGCGTCCATCTCATTGCGGCCGTCGAGCGTGAACACCGAGCCGCGTCCGGCATTGAACAGGGGATTGTCTTCGAGCAGCATCACCGCGAGGCTGACCGCGTCCAGGCTGGTGCCGCCTTCTTGCAACACCGCATAACCCGCATCGATCGCCTCGGTCAGGCCGGCGCGGTACTTGCGTTCCGAATCGCCGCTCATCTCGGCCCGGGGCAAAGTGCCGGCGCCGCCGTGAATTACTATGCCAAACATCGCCTATGTATCTCCCTGGTGCTGCGGAACCCTCACCTCGAGCCCCTCGAGATTTGCCGTGACATGAATCTGGCAGCTCAGGCGGCTATTGTCGCGCGGTTGCCAGGCGCTCTCCAGCGTGCCTTCTTCCATTTCCTCGCGCGCGCCAAGCATAGGCAGCCATGCCGCATCGACATAGACATGGCAGGTGCCGCATGCACAGGCGCCGCCGCATAGGGCGAGAATACCCTTGACGCCGTTTTGTTTGGCCGCCTCCATCAAGGTGATGCCGACAGGCGCGTCTATCTCGTGCCGGACGCCATCCGGCTCAATGAAGGTGATGCGGGGCATTAGTGTATTGTAGAGATCACGTGCACCCCCCAAGGGAATCGTAATAGTATTACCCAGACTGCCCCCGACCGGAGTCTAGAATGAAATTGATTACCGCGATCATCAAACCCTTCAAGCTGGATGACGTGCGCGCGGCGCTGTCCGAAATCGGCGTTTCCGGCATGACTGTGACGGAGGTCAAGGGATTTGGCCGGCAGCGCGGACATACTGAGCTGTACCGCGGCGCAGAGTACGTCGTGGACTTTGTGCCGAAGACCCGCATCGAAGTTGCCGTAAAAAACGAACTGGTCGATCAAGTGATGGAGGCCATCGTGGGGGCTTCGAAAACAGGGAAGGTGGGCGATGGCAAGATTTTCGTTACCGACATCCTGCGAGTTTTGCGCATTCGCACCGGCGAGAGCGACGACGCCGCCCTGTAGACCGTTGGTCGGATGAGGCGCGTCGGCGGGGAATGCCTGATTGCATTCACCGTCCTGACAGCAGCAATTGCGCCAGCGGCATTTGCCGCGAAGCTCACCGACAAGGAACACACTAGTATCGATGAGCCTCGCCCGGCCGATGTGCCGAGCGATGCCGCGCTCGAGGCGGCGGGGGCGGTCATCGGCCGGGTGGAAATCGCCACTCGCAATATTTTCGATGAAAGCGATCCACGCGAGACAAACGGACTGTTCCGGCTCGCCGATCGCCTGCATGTCCGCACCAAGCATGCAACCATCCAAGCGCAGTTGTTGTTCGCGAGCGGCGAGAAATATCGCGCGCGCAAACTCGCCGAGACCGAACGGGCGCTGCGTTTGTTGCCGTACGTGTATGACGCACGCATCGTGCCGGTGCATTATGCCGACGGCAAAGTCGATATCCGGGTCATCACCAAGGATGTCTGGACCTTGAGTCCGGGCATTTCCTTCGCCCGCTCGGGCGGAACGAACGACACCAAATTCAATCTGCAGGACACGAATTTTCTAGGATGGGGAAAGACGCTGCAGATCTCCCGCGGCAGCACCGTGGATCGCACCAGCGACACCGTGGCCTGGCTGGACCCCAATGTGCTCGGATCGCACTGGACCTCGTCGCTTGCCTATTCGGATTCCAGCGACGGGTCGCAGCGTTCGGTGTTGCTGGGGCAGCCCTTTTATTCGCTGGATGCCCCCTGGAGCACAAAAATCTCTGCCATCAGTTTCGACCGCACGATCTCGCGCTACAACCTCGGCAATATCGTCGACCAATTCAACGACAGCGAAACCTCCTATGAATTGAGTGGTGGCGTTTCAGCCGGCCTGATCGACGGTTGGACCAAGCGTTGGACGTTCGGCATGCGCTACGACCGCAACTTGTTCCTGCCGGCGCCGATTACGACGCTGCCGGCAAGGATTCTGCCGCCCGATCGAACGCTGTCCTACCCCTTTACGGGATTCGACTTTCTCCAGGACGCATACAAGAAGGTCGGCGACGAGAATCAGATCGGCCGCGCCGAAGACCTGTATTTCGGCACCGAAGTTGCCGGAGAGATCGGCTATTCAAGCGACAGCTTTGGGGCCGACCGCGACGCCGTCATGCTGAGCGCCAAGGCGCTGCATGGGTTCGACCTGCCCCACGAACAGCAGTTGTTTCTAACCAGCGACTTTTCTTCGCGCTTGGAAGAGGGCCACGCGCGCAATTTGATTGCCGACGCCGCCGCCAAGTATTACTGGCGATGGCGCGAAGACTGGCTGCTGTACGCGGCATTCTCCGGAACCACCACCTATCGGCTGGATCCCGACATGCAGCTGCTTCTCGGCGGCGACAACGGCCTGCGCGGCTATCCCCTGCGCTTCGAGTCGGGCACCTCGCGAGCCCTCTTCACCGTGGAGCAGCGGGTTTTCACCGACTGGTTTCCATTCCGCCTGGTGCGCGTGGGCGGCGCCGTGTTCGCGGACGTAGGCCGGACCTGGGGCACCGGCGTGGTCGGCAACAGCGATCCGGGCCTGCTCAAGGACGTAGGCTTCGGACTGCGCCTGGGCAATACGCGCTCCGGACTGGGGAACGTGCTGCACATCGATTTTGCCTTTCCGTTGAACGATGCGGCAGGAATCCAGAAATTCCAATTTTTGGTGCAGACGATGCAGAGTTTCTAGCATCTCGGCGCCGTGATTTTGACCGGTGTAGCGCTTGCCAGGCGAGAACTCGAGCCGATCTATATCACACCGCCGAAGTCTAGTCCTTCGCCGCCTTGCGCCGCCTCGAGAAAAGCCACACAGCCGCCCCGCATACGGCGAAATTCAGCACCCACCACCACAGCTGGCGGCTGCTGTTCTTGTCGTCCAACGGCCCGGGCTGGGATCCGATATCCAGAGTGCCCCTCAGGCTTTCCTTGGTCGATCCTTGATCTATTTGAAAGTTCACGGCCGCGGAGCCGGGCAGCGCGAGGTCCTGTGTTTGCAGGAAATAGCTGCCATCGGCCTCCGCGATCGTCGGGTGCACCGTGCCTCGCAGCAACACGGTGATCGCCGCATCGCGTACCGGCGCATTGTCAGCCAGGCGGCTCACGTGAATGATCATCTTGTCGTCGTGGACCACGCCCACGGCCAATAGATCGTTCGAGCGCGCCTCCACGCGCGAAATCGCCGCGGTGTCAGCAGCCCAGGCACCCATTGCCCATGCGCAGAGCGAGAGCCAGGCCAGAAAGCTTCTCAAAGCATGAAACCCAAGATGCCCAAGATGGTGCCCGCCAGGCTTGCGAGCACGCCGAAGACGGGGAAGAACACCTTGCGCGCCAAAAAATACAGAGAGCACAACACCAGACCGAGCTCCAGCAGTCCTTCGCCGATATCAAAAAACAGCGCGCGGCGCTCCTCTTTTTTGGTTTCCTTATCCTTCGCGTTCGCCTCATCTTGGATCTTTTCCGCGTCCGCGGCGTACTTGGCACGCGCGGCCTCGAGCTTTGGCGCCACGGACTCGATCTTGGCAGGATCGGTGCCCAAGCTTCTGAGGAGCGAGACCGCCACCTCTTCGGTGTTTTCGCGGATTTTCTTCGCTTGGTAGTAGCTCCACTGATCGTTCGCCTCGGTGCGGTGAATGACCGCGTCGGTATGCGCGCGGTGCGAGGCGATCGTGACCACCGACAAGAGGATGCCGACGACGCCCACTAAAATACCGACGCGTCGGGTGTTCGGATCAGCGGCGTGTTCCGGCGTGACTTCAAGTTCAGGCATAACGCTTAAATATCCTCAATTGGGTTACCGCGCGCAATGCCGACGACTCCGCTGCGCACCACCTCGATGATTTCTCCCAGTGCGCCTAGGCGCGCGATGAATTCGCCGATCTCGAGCTCCGTGCCCGCCAGTTCAACGATATAAATCGAGGGGTTGGAGGATAGCACTCTGCCTGCCGCGCGGCGCACCAAAGCGGCGGCGGAATCGACGTGCTGCGCAAAGAGCCGCAATTTTATCAGCAGCAATTCGCGCGCCAGGGTGTCGCCGCTGGTCATGTCCTCAACCGCGACCACATCCACGAGCTTGAGCAGCTGTGCGTTGATCTGCGCGATCACGGCGTCCGATCCTGTGGTCACCAAAGTCACCCGCGAGACGGTGGGATCATTGGTCGGCGCGACGGAAAGCGACTCGATGTTATAGCCGCGCGCGGATATCAATCCGGTGACGCGGGTGAGCGCGCCGGCTTCATTTTGCAGGAGAATCGCGATGACGTGACGCATTTGGCTGGAGCCTGTCTGAGTAGGCTCTCAGGATACGGGAGCATCCTGCTTGGGCGCCAGGGACAGAACTGCTAGTCTTTCCGCGTGAAGGACCCTACCGACAAGCAAAATCAAGCTGCGCACCCGCAAGCCGGCGTGGTCATGAGCGGTGCGGACATACTCGTTCAGGTCTTGGCCGACGAGGGCGTCGACACCGTTTTCGGCTATAGCGGCGGCGCGATATTGCCAATTTACGATGCCGTGTTTCGCTTCAATCAGGAACACGACTCGGCGATGCCGCTGGTTGTGCCGGCCAACGAGCAAGGCGCCGCCTTCATGGCGGCCGGCTACGCGCGCGCGAGCGGTCGGGTGGGCGTGGCATTGGTGACTTCGGGACCCGGCGCGACGAATACCGTGACGCCGGTGCGCGACTGTATGGCCGACTCGGTTCCCATTGTGGTCATCTGCGGCCAGGTCCCCACATCGGCGATCGGCACGGATGCATTTCAAGAAGCGCCGGTGCCGTCCATCATGGGCGCGGTCGCCAAGCATGTTTTTCTGATCACTGACCCTGACAAGCTCGAGGCCACGGTGCGCACCGCATTTGAGATTGCGCGCACCGGCCGACCGGGTCCTGTGGTGCTCGACGTGCCGAAGGATGTGCAAAATTGGTCCGGCGTGTTCCATGGCTCCGGCCGCCTGGCAGTCCCAGGCTACCGGCAGCGAATGTCCCGGCTGGAAGCCGCCACCCTGGCGCCGGCTGCCTGTGCCAATTTTTTCGCCGCCCTGCTTGCCGCGAAGCGTCCGCTGATTTATGCGGGCGGCGGGGTGATCAATGCCGGTGCCGCCGATGCGCTGCGCGAATTCTCGAGGCAGTTTCAGATTCCCGTGGTGACCACCCTGATGGGAATCGGCGCGGTGGACACCACCGATGCCCTATCCATGCGCATGCTGGGCATGCACGGCACCGCGTTTGCCAACTATGCGGTCGATGACTGCGATTGCTTGCTCGCTTTTGGTGCGCGATTCGACGATCGTGTCGCGGGCAACGTGTCCAAATTTGCCGGCCGCGCCAAGTTCATCGCGCACTTCGACATCGATGCGTCCGAGATCGACAAAGTGAAACGCGTGAATTGGCATCATGTGGGCCTCATGCCCGACGCGCTGCGCGCATTGATGGATTACGGCAAGGCGAACGACTTCAAGCGGGATTGGTCGGCTTGGCATCGGCACTGCAGCGAGCTGCGCGCGAAGCACGCCATGAACTACGATCGCAACAGCACCTTCATTCAGCCGTACTACGTCATCGAGGAAATCAATCGATTGACGCGGGGTGAGGCCATCATCACGACAGGGGTCGGGCAGCATCAAATGTGGGCCGCGCAGTACTTCGACTTTCGCAGCCCGCGGTTATGGCTGACGTCGGGCAGCATGGGAACCATGGGATTCGGCTTGCCGGCGGCGGTGGGCGCGCAATTCGCGCAACGCGGCCGTCTGGTCATCGACTTCGACGGCGACGCCAGCATCCGCATGAACATCGGGGAGCTGGAAACGGTCACCACCTATGACCTGCCGATCAAGGTGGTGGTGCTCAACAATTTCGGCGACGGCATGGTCAGGCAATGGCAGAAGCTGTTTCACAAGGGCCGCATGAGCGCCAGCGACAAGAGCCTGCATACCAAGGATTTCGTCAAAGCGGCGAAGGCCGACGGATTCAAATATGCAGTGCGCCTCGATCAGAAGGCCGATGTGCCGCGGGTTATCTCAGACTTCATCCAGTACCCGGGGCCGGCGTTTCTCGAGGTCATCATCGACCGCGACGCCGGCGTCTATCCCATGGTGGGCCCGGGCTTAGGCTACAGCGACATGATCACCGGCGATCACATTGCCTCGCGCACCGAGGTCGCGGGCCAGGTCCCCGACGCCTCGGAAATGTTCTAGTCAATATCACTTCGCCGGCGTTACCACTGGCCGACATTCTGCATTTTGTCCCAAGGCGCGGCGGGTGCCAGCGCAGGGCCCTTCTGCAACAGTTCGATCGATACGTTGTCCGGCGAACGCACGAAGGCCATGCGCCCATCGCGCGGCGGCCGGTTGATGGTCACGCCATGATCCATGAGGCGTTTGCAGGCGGCGTAGATGTCGTCAACGGCATAGGCCAGATGGCCGAAGTTGCGGCCGCCCGAGTATTCCTCGGGATCCCAGTTGTGCGTCAGTTCGACCTGCGCCGCCTCATCGCCCGGCGCCGCCAAAAAAACCAGCGTGTAGCGCCCCTGCGGATAATCCTTGCGCGATAATTCTTTCAGGCCGAGCGCGTCGCGATAGAAGCGCAGCGACCGCTCGATGTCCGTCACCCGCACCATCGTATGTAGATATTTCATGAGAGCCTCGCGTGAGATTCGCGAATTTGGAGCAACGCATGCACAAAAGCAAACTGTCCGG
>Ga0070762_10000122_pt1 | contig 27020 bp, 22 predicted proteins | sample HubBroMetageREF2_FD_66726 | JGI IMG/M metagenome (GOLD analysis project Ga0070762, IMG submission 66726) | Reference soil microbial communities from the Hubbard Brook experimental Forest, New Hampshire, USA - Hubbard Brook CCASE Soil... | ecosystem: Environmental > Terrestrial > Soil >...
TCGGTAATAGCCCTAGCCACCGTTATCAGCCGGATTTGCGGATACTTACGAGATCAGCGGGTAGCTGTTTTACTCGGCACTTCGCCGGCGGCCGACTCCTTTATCCTGGCGTTTCGCATTCCCAACATGATTCGCCGCATGACCGGCGAAGGCGCCCTGGGAGCTTCCTTTATACCCGTATTTACCGGGTATTTGCGGGGAAAACCGCGGACGGAAACCTGGCAATTCGCGCAGCGAGTCTTTTGGGACGTCGCCGTGATTCTGACGGTGATTGCGGCCCTGGGATGCGTATTTTCCAGGCAGATTGTCGGCAGCTTAACGGTCATGGGCGTCGGTCACGTCCGCTGGGACCTGGCGATTTATCTGAATCGGATTATTTTTCCGTGCGTGTTTTTTCTGGGCCTGGCGGCGCTGGCCGGCGCGATCCTGAACAGCTTTCATCGCTTCGGGCTTCCGGCTTCGACGTCAATTCTTTTCAACGTTGTGTTCATCGCGTTTTCGTTTGCAGTGGTATACCGGCCCATTATGAACTGGGCGCCGCCGGCATATCGCACCCCGGCAGTGGCGCTCGCGGTTGGAATTGTCGTCGGCGCGGCGTTGCAGCTGGTGATGCAGCTCCCGGCGCTCGCAAAGCTGGGCATGCGCTTCCGCCCAGATGTCAACTTCGCCGATGCGGGAGTGAAAAAGGTCGGCAAGCTGATGGTGCCGGTCTTCTTCGGGATGGGAGTGTTTCAGGTAAATTTTTTCGTGGATACGATTTTTGCGGCTTCATCGCGCATGCCGGAGGGCAGCATCAGCTCATTGTACATCGCAGATCGCTTGATGGAGCTGGTACTGGGCAGCTACGCGATCGCACTCTCCACCGCGCTGCTTCCCACGATGTCGCACCAGGTGGCGGAAGGGAAGCACGACGAGATGAAGCAGACGTTCGGTTTTGCGTTGCGCGTCGTGTCGTTCATCACCATTCCGGCGGCGGTGGGTTTGATTCTGCTGCGCGTGCCGATTACGCAAGTTCTGTTCGAGCACGGCGAGTTCATGGCGCGTTCCACGTCGCTGACGGCACACGCGCTGCTGTTTTATTCGCTGGGATTGCCGGCGTTCGCGGCTATCAAATTGATCACGCCGATGTATTACTCGACGCAAGACACTTTGACGCCGACGAGAGTAGGAGTGTATTCGCTGGTTCTGCATGTGGCGCTGAATTTCGTCCTACTTTTCGGGTTCGGGCGTTATTTGTGGAACGCCAGTCCGGCGCTGGCGAGTTCGCTCGCCGCGTATTTCAATTTCGCGGCGTTATTTATAGTTTTCCGCGGGCGTTACGGCCGCCTGGGCGGGTCAGCCATTTTTAATTCGCTCGGAAAAATGGCGCTCTGTGCTGTGGCGATGTCGGCGGTGTGTTTTGCAGCGGTCAGGTATTCGCATCTGGCGTCGCTCGAGCATTTTCTGGCGAAAGCCGCATGGCTCACCGGAATCATCGCCGTTTCAGTAGGAATTTATTTCGGGTTGGCCTGGGTGCTGCGCTGCGAGGAATTGCCGGAATTATTTTCGCTGCTGCGGCGCGCGGAGCCCACTGCGGCAACGGGCGGACTCGAACTTTCGTAGCCCGCAATTGCCGTCGGGCGCAAAGATTCTGCCGGAGCAAATGTTCCGGTGCATCAAATCGGGAGATGTGCATTGGAAGCGGAGATTCGAGCGTTCTTAAATTACCTACGAGTCGAAAAAGGTCTTTCGACGAATACTCTTCACGCCTACCGCCGGGACCTCGCGAAGTTCGCGCTCTTTGCGGCCAAGCTCGGCCTGACCCTGGACCAGTTCACGCACAGCACCGTGATCGATTTCCTGCGCACGCTCTATCTGCGCAAGCTGGATAGCCGTACCGTCGCGCGCCACCTGGTCACCATTCGCCATCTATTCCGCTTCGCGTTCACCGAAGGAATCATCAACGAAGATCCGGCTGCCAATGTCGCCGCACCGAAATTCCGCCGCTCGCTGCCCGAATTTCTTAGCGTCGCGGAAGTGGACCGTCTCCTGCGCCAGCCCGATGTCAACTCCACCCTCGGCCTGCGCGATAAAGCCATGATCGAGCTGCTCTATTCCACCGGCCTGCGAGTCTCCGAACTCTGCGGGCTGAAGGCCGGCGATATTCAACTCGAAGCCGGCTGCCTGCGCTGCCTTGGCAAAGGCAATAAAGAGAGGCTGGTGCCGGTGGGCCGAGCCGCTTTGGAATTGGTTGTGCAGTACATGAAAAAATCGCGCATGGAAATTCTGGGGGAAAAAACCTCGCCGTACCTTTTTCCCAGCCGCACCGGCACGGCTATCAACCGCATCGCGTTCTGGAAAATTCTGGGTGCCTACGGGCGCAAAGCGGGGTTGCGCAAGCCCCTCACGCCGCATATGCTGCGGCACAGTTTTGCCACGCACCTGCTGGATCGCGGAGCGGATTTGCGCTCCGTGCAAATGATGTTGGGCCACGCGGATATCGCCACAACGCAAATCTATACGCACGTAGTCGAAGAACGTTTGAAACAAGTTTATAAAGCGCATCATCCGCGCGCCTAGTAAGCCGCGCGCAAAAATTCGAGGAAGGCGGAAACTTCATGCCCGATTACATGTACTTGCTGGAAAGCCGGCTGTCGCCGGAGCAACGCGCCGTCATGGAGCGCGTGCAGGAACTTTCGCGCACGCAGGACGTAAATGTTTATCTCACGGGCGGAGCGGTGCGCGACCTGATTTCGGGCATGCCCATTCGCGATCTGGATTTCACGGTCGAAGGCAATCCCGTGAAGATGGTGCGCGAGCTGGAAAAGGGCGGCGCGCGCGTCGTCTGGGAAAGCGAGAAAATTCGCCACCATGAAATGATTTTCGCAGGCGATGTGGACGGCTCTATCTCCGCTGCGCGCGAAGATTACTACGAGCGCCCGGGCGTCAAACCCGAATACCGCTTCTCCAGCGTAATGGAGGATTTACGCCGTCGCGATTTTGGCATCAATGCGATCGCGATTTCGCTGAACACGCAATCGCGCGGCTTGCTGCTCGATCCCATGAACGGCCTCGCGGACCTGGAGAAGCAGGAAGTGCGCGCGCTCTCCATTCACGCTTTCACGAATCAGCCTATCCGCCTGATGCGCATTCTGCGTTACGCCGCACGCATGGGCTTCAAAATGGACCCGCGTACGCAAGAATGGTTTGAGTTGGCCATCGAACGCGGCGTCACCGATCGCATCGAAGGCGCCGAGGTCGGCCACGAGATGCGCGCGCTCGCACGCGAAGACAATCCCGTTGCGACGCTGAAACTTTGGGAATCGCACGAGATGCTCGCGCTGATTCATCCCTCGCTGCAAAAAAGAAAGCCGGATTACGACAGCCTCAACAAGCTCGCGCGCGTGCGCTTCAATCTCTATAGCGCGGGTTTGCGACCGCGGCTGCATTTGGCCGTCGCCTATTATACGTTGGGCCGGCTGAAATCGCGCGAAGCCGCCGCAGCCTTGCGCCACCTGGAATACCGGTCCGCGGAAATTGAAGAAGCCGCGGAGCTGGTTCCCGAAACGCAGAAAGTCGTGAAGGTTCTGAAGAGCGCCAAAACGAATGCAGCGAAAGACGCCTACTACTACCTGGCGTCCTTGCCCGCGGAAATTCTCGCCTTCATCGAAGTGGAAATGCCCAATCCGCGCGCGCTATCCAAGATTCGCAATTATCTGCAGAGGTGGCGCCCGTTGCGCATGGCGTCGCCGGCCGGCGAACTCGAAGCGCTCGGCGTCGAGCGCGGACCGAAATTCGACAAGATCGTCGAACAATTCTTCGAACTGCAATTGCGCGGCAAGGGCAAGACCCCGGAAGACCGCACGAAGATCTTGAAGAATCTCGCGGGCATCAAAGACGAAATCAAAAAGCCGGAAAAAGAGAAAAAGAAGCGGAAAGGCGGACCGGAAGCGCCGCCGCACGCGGAAGGGAAGCCGCCGGACAAATTCAAGGGCACAGCCGCGGGTGGCAAAGCCGCGCCCGCTGCCGCAAGCAATGGAAAATCCGCGCCCGCAGGAAAAACCCCCGCCCCGCCGGCGAAGCCAGGGCAATCCGCAGCCGCAGCAATCGGCGCACGCGCCCAAGCCAAGCACGATAAAGCCGCGCACGATGACAAGGCCGCGCACGCCGGAAAGAAATCGAAGCCTCGTCCGGCGAAAAAATCACGGCGCTAATCGTAAACCGCGCAGCGTGGCAGGAGCGCGACTCCGCAACGCCCAATTCAGGCTCAGATTGCTGTTACACCCAGCATCAAGCTGGTTTAGAATGAACTTCGCATGGATGCCTCGAACTTTGTTCACCTTCATCTGCACACGGACTACTCTCTTTTGGACGGCGCTTGTGAAATCGGCGAACTCACCGCCGAAGCCGCGCGCCGCGGAATGCCCGCCGTCGCCGTAACCGACCACGGCAACCTTTTCGCCGCCGCGAATTTCTATCATCAAGCCACCACCCACGGCGTAAAACCCATCATCGGCTGCGAAATGTATGTCGCGCCGGACAATCACAAAAATCGTGGCACCGGCGCCGAGCGCTCCAATCATCTCGTCCTGCTGTGCGAAAACGAAAGGGGCTACCAAAACCTCATCAAGCTGGTTTCCACCGGATATCTCGACGGCTTCTATTACAAGCCCCGCGTGGATCACGCACTGCTCGCGAAACACAGCGAAGGCCTCATCGCGCTCTCCGCCTGCCTGCGCGGCGAAGTAGCGGACGCTCTGCTCTCCGAAAAGTACGATCAGGCGCAAAAAAGCGCCTACCGCCTGCGCGATATTTTTGGCAAACAAAATTTCTTCCTTGAAGTGCAGGACCAGGGCCTCGAACAAGACATCCGCGTCAATCGCGACTTGGTGCGTCTCTCCAAAGAATCCGGCATTCCGCTGGTCGCGACCAACGACTGCCACTACCTAACGCAAGCCGATTCCCACGCGCAAGAAGTCCTGATGTGCATCCAGACCGGCAAAACCATGAGCGACACCCAGCGCATGAAATTTGCCACCGACCAGTTCTATTTCAAGACGGCGGAAGAAATGGCGCACGTCTTCCGTGAATTGCCCGACGCGGTGACGCGCACCGTGGCCATCGCCGAGCGTTGCAACGTGAAAATTCAGCGCGTCAGCAATCCGTTTCCCGAATTCAGCGTTCCCGAAGGCCACACCACCGATTCATACTTCGAGCGCGTCGTGCGCGAAGGTTTTGCGTCCCGTGCTCCGCAGATCGAGCGCCTCACCAAAGAAGGCCGCCTGCGCCACCCGCTCACGGATTACGAATCCCGCCTCACCGCCGAAATCGAAATGATCAAGAAGATGCGCTTCGCCGGCTACTTCCTGATCGTTTGGGATTTCATTCATTACGCCCGGGCGCAAGGCGTGCCCGTGGGTCCCGGCCGCGGTTCCGCCGCCGGCAGCCTCGTAAGCTACTCGCTGCGGATCACAGACGTCGATCCCATGCAGTACGAACTCCTCTTCGAGCGCTTCCTGAATCCCGAGCGCATCTCCATGCCGGATATCGATATTGATTTCTGCATGCGCCGCCGCGGCGAAGTGATCGAATACGTCCGGAAAAAATATGGCGCCGAAAGCGTCGCGCAAATCATCACCTTCGGCACGATGGCCGCAAAAGCCGTGCTGAAAGATGCAGGCCGCGCGCTCGACATGCCCTACGGCGACGTGGACCGCCTGGCGAAAATGATTCCCACGACGCTGAACATTTCTCTCGAGGACGCGCTGAAACAATCGCCGCAACTCGAAGCCGCGCGCAAGGAAGGCCAAGTAAAGGAATTGATCGAAGTGGCGCTGCGTCTGGAAGGCCTCGCGCGCCACGCGTCCACCCATGCCGCAGGCGTAGTGATTTCCCCACGCCCGCTGACAGAAATCGTTCCGCTCTACAAGTCGAACAAGGATGAAATCACCACGCAGTACGATATGAACGCGCTCGGTCGCATCGGCCTGCTGAAAATGGATTTTCTCGGCCTCACCACGCTCACCATCCTCGACGACTCGGTCGGCATGATCAAACAAAACCGCGGCATTGACCTGGACCTGACCACGCTCCCGCTCGACGACGCGCCCACCTACGCCCTTTTCGCGCGCGGCGACACCACCGGCATCTTTCAATTTGAATCGCACGGCATGCGCGACATCCTTAAGCGCTACCAGCCCACGCAAATCGAAGACTTGACCGCGCTCAACGCTCTCTATCGTCCCGGCCCCATCCAGGGCGGCATGATTGACGAATTCATCGGGCGCAAACAGGGCAAGAAAAAAGTCACCTACGACTTGCCCGAGCTGGAAGAAATTCTTTCAGAAACCTGGGGCGTCATCGTGTTTCAAGAGCAGGTAATGAAGATCGCCAACCGCCTGGCCGGATACTCCCTTGGCGATGCCGACATCCTGCGCAGCGCGATGGGCAAGAAAAAAGCAGACGTGATGGCCGCGCAACGCGAAAAATTTCTGGCTGGCTGCGCCGCGGGAAAAGTCCCCGCGAAAAAAGCCACCAAGATTTTCGACCTGATGGAAGAATTCGGCCTCTACGGTTTTCCGAAAGCGCACGCCTGCGCCTATGCGCTGCTCGCGTACCAGACCGCGTATCTGAAAGTCCATTACCCGGTGGAATTCATGGCTTCGATGCTCAGCTCCGAGGCCGGCAACACAGAAAAAGTCGTGAAATATATTAACGAAGCCCGCGGCATGGGCATTCGCGTCCTTCCGCCCGACGTGCACGAAAGCGGCCTCTACTTCACGCCCGTCGGCGACGATATTCGCTTCGGCCTCGCTGCCATAAAAAACGTCGGCGAGAACACCGCCAAAGCCATCTGCGACGCGCGCGGTACCAACGGCCGTTTCCGAACGCTATTCGAATTCAGCGAAGCCATTGAACCCAAATTCCTGAACAAGCGCGTCCTCGAAAGTCTCGTCAAAGCCGGCGCACTCGATTGCGCCGGCGGCTCGCGCGGGCGTCTCTGCGCCGCGATAGATCAAGCCATTTCGCGCGGCCAGAAAAAACACCAGGAAAAAACGGTAGGGCAGGGCGGCCTGTTTCTCGCCGGGCCAAATGCGTCGCATGATAGCCAGTCGTGGCAAGCAACCGAGCTTCCCGCAGCGGATGACTGGTCCGAAGAGCAACAACTCGCTGGAGAATATTCCGTCCTCGGTTTTTACATTTCCGGCCACCCGCTCGATAAATATGCCGGCCGCCTGAAAGATTTGAACGCTTCCGAGCTGGCCACGATGGAAAGCCGCAAGAACAACGAAGATCTGGTCGTCGCGGGCATCATCGTGCAAATTCGTCCGATGCGTTCACGCCGCGGCGCACGCTGGGCCATCCTCACGCTGCAAGATCGCACCGGCGTGATCGAAGCCCTGGTTTTTCCGGAGGCGTTCGGCAAACTCGAAGGCATTCTCAAATCCAATACGCCGCTGCTCGTGAAAGGCCGTGTCGCCGTGGAAGACGTCGGCACTCGCCTCATCGTTGCCGATGCCCGCTTGCTCGATCAGCTCGCGGATCGTCCGCCGAGCGTGCTGCGCGTTCGCATGGACCTGAGCACCGTGAACACCGGCGCGCTGGATCAACTGAAGGCACTATTTTCCAGCCGCCCGGGCCGCTGCAAAGTATCGTTCGAGCTGATCAAAGACGACGGCAGCGCCGCCACGCTTGACGCCGGGAGCGCCGTCCTTGCGGATCGCGAACTCGTCGAACGTGTGCGCGAAATCTGCGGCACGGATTCAGTGGCGCTGGTGCAATAGGCCGCCTGCGCTAAAATAAAATGGTCGGTTCGGCTAAGTCTCGCCGCGACCCAAAGCGTCAGCCGCCTGAAGCCAGAAGAGGGAAGAGAATTGAGCGATGGTACTCCAATGAGCAAGCGCCAGATTCTCGCCGAGAAGCTGCGCAAACGCCGCGAGCGCAAAGAGCGCATGAAGAAATTCCGCGCGATCAAGAAAGCGCGCCGCGCCGCCCGCCAAGCGGCTGCCGCCAAGCTCGCCGCACAGAATCCGGTGAAACCTGTTCCGCAATCTCAAAAACCAGCAACCGTCACGTTGAGAGCGGGGATCAAACCTTCGCCAGTCGCGAAACCAGTCGCTGAGAAACCCGCCGCTGCCATTACTCCCGGCGAAATTGACAAGATGAAAAAGCGCGAAATTGACGCTCTCGAACGCGACGTCGCCGACCTCAGCCGCCTGTCCGCCCCCACCGGCGAACAGTCAGTTGAAATCGAACGCATTCGCAAGGAAGTCGACGAACTCAAGCGCGAGTTTTACATCCACCTCGGCGCGTGGCAACGCCTGCTGCTCGCGCGCCATCCGCAGCGCCCTTACACCGACGATTTCATCCGCCTGCTCTTCGAAAACTTTTCCGAAATCCACGGCGACCGCAATTTCGCCGACGATCCCGCGCTGATCACCGGCATGGCCAAATTCCATGGCCAGCCTGTGATGATCGTCGGCAGCCAAAAAGGCCGTGACACCAAACAACGTCTCGCACGCAATTTCGGCCAAGCCAAGCCCGAAGGCTATCGGAAGGCTCTGCGCGCTATGCAACTCGCCGCGAAATTCTCCCGCCCCATCATCGTCTTTGTGGATACTCCCGGCGCATATCCCGGCGTGGACGCCGAAGAGCGCGGCCAGGCCGAAGCCATCGCTCACAATTTGCGAGAGATGTCGCGCCTGCCCGTGCCCATCATCATTACCATCACAGGCGAAGGCGGTTCCGGCGGCGCGCTGGCCGTTGCCGTCGGCGACCGCGTTTACATGCTCGAAAATTCCGTGTACTCGGTCATCTCTCCAGAAGGCTGCGCTTCCATCATGTGGCGCGATTCCACCAAAGCGGAAATCGCCGCCGAAGCCTTGAAAATCACCGCCCCCGATTTGCTGGAAATGAAATTAATTGACGAAATCGTGCCGGAACCCGAAGGTGGGGCACACAACGACCCCGAAGCCACCGCAAAGATGCTCGATCCATTCCTCACCCGCGCGCTCGCCGAACTGTCGCAACTCTCCTCGCGCCAGATCGTGGACCAACGCTACGAAAAATTCCGCCGCATGGGCCAGTTCTTCGCATAGTTCACAATTTTGTGATATGAGTTAGCAGGCCCGCGCCAGATTCTCCGACGGAGAAATCCAATGTTCTGCCAATCCTGCGGAAACGCCGTCGATGAAGCCGCGCGATTCTGCAAATCCTGCGGCAACGTAGTGCCCGCGCCGGCGACTACACCGCAAATGGTCGCCCCGGACCCTCTGCAAGTTCTCAGCAATCACGTTCGGGTCATGGGTATCCTTTGGCTCGTGTACAGCATTTTTCACATCATGATGGCGGTCTGGACGCTGGCGTTCAGCCATTACTTTCTCCCCGCAATGCAGGAAGCTTTCGCGCGCGCTAACACTCCCTTTCCGTTTCCAATTTTTCGTTTCATGCATATGTTCTATGCGCTCACCGCGGTCTACGGCGTTGCCACCGGAATCCTCGGAATCTTCGCAGGGGTCGGGCTGCTGCAACGTAAACGTGGCGCGCGCGTGCTGGCTATCGTCGCGGCTTTCATCTGCGTGATCAGCATTCCGTTCGGGACTGCGATTGGCGTTTACACGCTGGTCATACTGCTACCCGGGCACGCCGCTCGCGGGTACGAGCAAATAGCTCCGGTGTCTTGAAAGGGCTTTCGTCGTGGACTCTAGCGAGGCTTTCAAAATTCCCCACGCTCCTTGACACCTCGATTGGCATGTAGTCCTATTCGATTGTTGGCCGTCAAGGCGAAGCGTCCGGAGGCATTCATGCGAAATCTTGGAATTCTGTGGGTTCTGTACGGTCTGCTGCGCCTCGCCGGCGCGCTCGGAATTTTCTTCTACAGCGGCACGCTAACTCTAATGTGGGGTGCGCTGCTCACCCGCGTGCCAAATCCATTCACCCTGATGGACCTGTTCCACGGTTTTCTTCTCTTCGCGATCTTGCTGGGAATCGTCGCCGGCGTTGTATCAATAATCGCCGGGCTGAATCTGATCTCGAGCGGAACATCGGCCAGAAATCTGGGCCTCGTCGCAGCCTTCTTTGGCTTGATCAACGGCCCGCTGGGGATCGCCCTCGGCGCCTACACTCTGGTCGTGCTCGTGCCGGCCACAGGCGCGCGCAGCTCCTAAGCTTCAGCATCGCAGCACCGGGAAACTTCACCGTCGCCACTTTCGGCGCCACCCTGGCCCGCGGGCGGCGCGTTTTCAGCCCATCCCGCGCCTCGCCACCAGCTTCGCAATCCTTTCCCCATTGGAGCATTGAACACCTCACGCCCCTGTTTCGATTGCCCTCGCTCTCTCCGTGCTTTAGTTTCGATAGCAGGGGAAAGCAATCCAATGGCGGACGTGAGCATACCTCTCATGGATGAGATTTTTCGGCCGTACGAAAAGCTGGTTGAAATCACCATCCTCGGCAAGACGTTTCTCGTCCCCGAAAAGAATTCGCTGCTGCGCGCGTTTCAATTCATCAGCCCGGAAACCATTCCCTATGGGCGCTTCTGTTGGAATCAGGAATGCCAGTATTGCAAAGTGAGCTGTCAGCTTTCCGACGACGATCAGGCGCGCCCGATCCTGAGCTGCAAATTCCTGGTGTCCGACGGGATGAACATTTCCGAAATGGCTCCCGAACTGGTCGGCTGTCTGCGCAGCAAACTAGGCGCCGCCGCGCAAAATAATCCCGCCGCCCCCTCCGTTGACGCCGCGCCAGGTATCCAAAAGTCCGACGCGAAGGCCAGCAACCAAACTGAAAAGCTCGACCGCTAGCTTTCCGCCGCTTGCACCATCAGCCCCAGCAGCCGCTCTCTGGATCGCTTCTACGTTCTCCACGTCTTGCGCTGCCGAATTCGTCGCCGCGAAACCTCGCGCACCTTGCACCGCGTATGCGCCGCATGCCATCCTTACCCGTCACCATCTCACGCACCGGAGATTCCCGAATGCCACTTTGTGATGGATGCGGCGCTCAAGTTGACGAACCCCACATTCGCCACCGCATCGAGCGCCTCGAACTTGCCACGCGCTTCCGCCCCATCCATATCCAAGTGGTGCTTCTGGATGCCGCGCCGCTATCAGCGCAGGAAGATTATTTCTACCGTGCCGCAAGTCCCGTGCCGCGTTCTACCGAGTCGCAAAAATTCTTCGACGAAATCACCAAATGCGTCGGCCGCAAGCCCGGCGAGACGCTGACCGAAGAATCAGCGCTCGCGGAATTTCAGCGCCGGGGCTTTTATCTCGCCTACGCGGTCGAGTGCCCGGTCGAACCGCCCGAACGACTCGCCGCCGCCGTCACTCGCCTCGCTCCCACCGTCCTTCTTCGCCTCAATGCTTCCTACAAACCAAAATTCGTAGCACCGGTCGCCGCTGCGTTGCAACCAGTAATTTCACTTCTCCAAGACAATTCTTGGGCCGACCGCTTGATCCTGCATGACGGCAAGCCCTTCGATCATCCCGGCCGCGAAAATTCCGCGCGGCAATCCTCCTTCGGCGCCGCGCTCGCCGATCGCTTATCCCAAGCCCTGGCCCATCCCAACTAATCAACCACGCGGCAGGCGCGAGGCAATTACAAGAAATGAAATCTCTCGCCGCGCGCGCCGCCGCCGCGAAAAAGTTCCAAAATCCTCCGAAAATATTCTCCGCAGTTGCCCACCATTGGTGCAACCCACATCCCGCCTCCGCCGTCCAACGCACTGGAGCTCCTCAGTGTTCACGTGATGGGTGTTGACCCCGCGGGCTCAGACGCGTTGGTAGTTCGCCGATAGCTCTCAAAACAAAAAAACGCACGGTCCTGCAACGCTACGGGTGTGCCCATGCCCGTACCGCGCTGTGGACCAATCAAAAAAACAACGGAGGCACTTGGAAATGCGAATCAAGATAGGTCTGCTGTTTGCGGCTCTGACTCTGCTGTCCTTGCCGGCGCTCGCGCAAAACGGCAATTCAGAAGTGTCCGCGAACTTCACCGGAAACTTTCAGAAGCAAGCGAATGGTTTCGGTGTGACTGACACCGCCACCGATTCCGGCGGATTCGTGGTGAACTATCGTTATCATTTCAATCGCTGGAGCGCGATCGAAGCAAACTACGGCAATACGCTTTTTTCGCAGGTCTATAATTCCGGCACCATCACGCAAGCGCGCGTTCAGGAAGCCACCTTTGCCTATATGTTCACTTTCGGTGTGGATCGCGACGCTCGCTTCCACCCGTTCCTCGAAGCCGGCACCGGCGCATTGTTCTTCTCGCCCACCGTCTTGGGTTCCACCGCCCCTTCGGTAAACCAAAATCGCCCAGCGTTGCTTTACGGCGGTGGACTCGCGTACAGACTCACCAACCGCTTCAGCGTGCAGGGAGGGTACCGCGGGCTTGTCTATACCGCCGCTGACTTCTCCGTCCCAACGCAGGTCACCAACGCCAAAACCAACATGGCCGAGCCCTACGTAGGCGTTTCCTTCCGCTTCTAACGCATCGCGTTAGCAACGACCACACCAGCGCGGCGGTAGTCTGTGACCCGACGGCCTATCGCCGCGGCCGCAATTAAATCGGCGTCAAATCACTGCGAGCGGGTGCCCCACCTTTCGGTTTTTCTGAAGGGTGGGGTTTTTCTTCAACGCCGCCGCGAGGAACGTATCTCGAACCTTCTCGCTCCCACGTAACTAGATGGCTGGAATCGCCTTGCGGCCACGCACGCGCGATATGTTAGAATTCCCCTGTTTCACTCAGGAGCACAATGGAGCGTTCACATGAATGCTCGGCATAAATTCCTAATCGGATCAGGAATCATTGTCGCGACGCTACTAGCCCTGGCCTACGTCGGCTTCACCCAAAGCAAGACCTATTACCACACGATTACCGAGCTTTCCACGCTCCAGGGCGCCTCGTTGCATCAACGCATGCGCGTCTCCGGCAACGTGCGCGCCGGTTCCATCGCACACGTGAACGGACGCGTGGATTTTGTACTCACGGAGCAGGGCAGGGACCTTCCGGTGAGCTATGTCGGCCGTGATCCTCTGCCGGATACGTTCAAAGATGGCGCGCAAGCCCTCGTCGAGGGCAAAATCGCGCCCGACAATCATTTCGTGGCCGAACAAGTGCAGGCCAAATGCGCTTCCAAGTATGAAGCAGCGCCGGTGGGAACTCCAGCCTCGCCGCAGCCGGGACAAACTTCGACAGGCGCCGCCGCGCGACCTTCGGGAAATTAATTCGCTTGGAAACTGAGAAAGCATCGCCGGAGAAGCCGTGGATATTTTAGGCTCGTTTGCACTGCTGCTCGCCTTCCTGGCTGCGGTTTACGCGGTCCTGGCGGGCATAGCCGGCATCATTACGCGCCGCACGCTGCTCACCAAAAGCGCGCGCAATGCCGGCGTGGCTGTATTCGTTCTGGTGACGATCGCCGTCGGCTGCCTTGAATATTTTTTCTTCACCAACGATTTTTCCATCGTGTACGTAGTCGAGCACAGCAATCGCGCGCTCCCCGGCTTCTATAAATTTGCCGCGCTCTGGGCCGGCCAGGAAGGCTCGCTGCTTTTCTGGTCCTGGCTGCTTTCCATCTACGCTTTTCTCGTCCTCGTCCTGAATCGCAAGCGTCATCCCGAACTGATGCCCTACGTCGGCGTAGTCCTCGCAGGCGTGCAGACTTTTTTCCTCACGCTCAATAATTTCGTGGCCACGCCTTTCCGCGTCCTGGCAGGTCCTGACGGTGCGGGCGTGATGCATCTTGCGAAAATGTCCGAAGGCCACGGCCTCACGCCGCTGCTGCAATATCCGGAGATGGTGATTCACCCGCCGATGCTCTATCTCGGCTACACCGGATTCACCGTTCCGTTCGCGTTTGCGCTCGCCGCGCTTCTCGGCCGCTACCCCGGCGAAAAATGGATTCACATCACCCGCCGCTGGACCATGATCGCCTGGTGCTTCCAAAGCATCGGCATTCTCCTCGGCGCGCACTGGGCCTACGCCATGCTCGGCTGGGGCGGCTATTGGGCGTGGGACCCGGTAGAAAACGCTTCACTGCTGCCGTGGATCACCGGCACCGCGTTTCTGCATTCCGTAATGATGCAGGAAAAGCGCGGCATGATGAAAGTTTGGAACGTCTGGCTGGTCTTCACCACTTTCATGCTCTGCATCCTTGGGACGATGCTTACCCGCTCCGGCGTGGTCAGCTCCGTGCACGCCTTCGCGCAATCTTCTATCGGCAGCTGGTTCGTCGGATTCCTGATCCTCACTTTTGTAGTTTGTTTCGCGGCGTACTGGAAAAATCGCGACTATCTGCGCAGTGATAATCAACTCGATTCGCTCGTCTCGCGCGAATCCAGCTTCCTGTTCAACAATTTGATTCTTCTCGCTGCGTGCTTTGCGGTGTTGTGGGGAACGCTTTTCCCGGTTTTGTCGGAATGGGTGCAAGGCAGCAAAATCAGCGTCGGCGCACCTTTCTTCAACAAAGTAAACGTGCCGATCGCTCTCTTCCTGCTGCTGCTCACCGGTGTCGGCCCGCTGCTCGCCTGGCGCAAGACATCCTTCGACGCATTGAAGCGCAATTTCGCGTGGCCCTTCAGCGGCGGCCTGCTTGCTGGAATCATCGGTTTCATTTGGGGGTTCCGCGATATTTACTCTCTGCTTTGTCTGATCCTCGGCGTGTTCGTCACGCTGACCATCGCTTCCGAATTTTTCCGCGGCGCCCGCGTCATCTCCTCGCGCGACGGCACGAATTTTTTCACCGCCATGGGCGAGCTAACCATGCGCAACACCCGCCGCTACGGCGGCTACGTCATTCATTTCGGTATGGTGCTGGTATTCATTGGCATCGCCGGCACGCCCTTCAACAAAGATCTGCAGAAAGAAATGGCGGTCGGCGAATCGCTGCGTATCGGTCCGTATACGGTTCTGTGCCAGAATTTCGATCACTTGGATAATGCCAACTTCGAATCCGACCGTGCCACGCTGGAAGTTTTCAAGAACGGCAAGTCGGACATGATGTTGTTTCCGGAGCGCCGTCTGTTCCACGCCAGTCAAGTGACCGAGACCATGGTCGCGATTCAATCGTCGCCACTGCGCGATTTGTACGTCGTCTACGCCGGCCGCAGCCCCGAAACCGGCAAGCCTGTTATCCACGCGTACCTGCTTCCTCTGATCAAATGGATCTGGTTCGGCGGGATCGTCGTAGTGCTCGGCACCGGGCTAGCGCTGCTGCCGAATCGCCGCACGGCCGTAGTCCTGCGTCCCGCCACAGACAGATCCTGGGCCGACGCGATAGCCGAATCCACCCCGGCCATCGGCGCCGTAGCCCGCAGAGTGGAAGGCCATGACTAACATGCTCAACACGCGCACCACTGAACGCGCGCCACAGCGGTCTCTGTGCCGTCAAAGCCGTTTCTCTGTTTCCTCAGTGTTAAAGTTCTCGCTTCGAGCCGTAGCCCTAGCCACGATCTTAGCGATAAGCGCGGCGCAGCCAGCAAGGACCCAAGAAACGCCGCGCGGCAAGGCCCTCGGCAAACGCGTCCTCTGTATGTGCGGCGGCTGCGAAGATTCCGCCGGCCTCTGCAATCACCCAGGCGGGACGTTCTCCGGCCCCTGCGAAACCGCCCGCGGCATGCAAAAAGATCTCGACGCGCACGTAACTCGCGGTGAATCCGACGACCAGATCCTTCAAGCCATGGTCGAGCAATACGGCCCCACAGTCCTGGTCGAGCCGCCGAAAAAAGGTTTCGACCTGCTAGCGTGGATCATGCCCATCGCCGTCCCCCTGATCGCGCTCGTCCTCGTCTGGGAAGTAGTCCGCCGCTGGCGCCACAAAGCCACTCTCGCTCCAGCCGGTGGGCCGCAAGTAAACGCCGATTTTCTCGCCCGCGCGCAACGCGAATCCGGCAGGGAACCGGGACGTGAGCACGATGAGTAGCGTCGACATCGCCGTAGCCTGCGCGCTACTCGCCGCCCTCATGATTTATTTCATCTTCGGCGTCAAACCCGACCCATCCGACGACGCGCCCCATCGCACCAAACTCGACCAACTGATGGAACGCCGCGACGCCATCTACGAAAATCTACGCGACCTGCGCTTTGAGTTCCGCGCCGGAAAATTTTCGGAGCAGGATTACGAGGAGATCAAGCAATCGCTGGAAGTCGAAGCCGCGCGCGTGCTCGCCGACATGGACCAACTGACCGGCGGCGCTCCCACGCCCGCCACGCGCCAGACCTCCACCAGACTGACAGCCGCAGAAAAGGTGCGCCAACAATGATGCACCGCTTCGCCGTCCTACACACACATCTCGGAAGCGGCTGCCCCAGCGTCGCAGTGGGCATGCTACTGCTCGTCGCCATCGCCGCACTCGCCACCACCGCAACAGCCGGCACGCTCAACGGCACAGTAAAAAACGGCACCACCGGCCAAGTAGCCGCAGGCGCAGACGTGATCCTCATCCAACTGCAAGGCGGCATGCAGCCGGTCGCCAACACCAAAACTGACGCGCAAGGCCAATTTCACTTCGATAATCCGCAGCTCGGCACCGGCCCCATGCTCGTCCGCGTCGTGTACAAAGGCGTGAATTACCACGAGCCCATCACTCCCGGGAAAATGTCCGCGACCATCGAAGTTTTCGAACCCACCAGCGATCCTAAATCATTCAACATCGCCAATCACGCCATCATTCTCCAACCAAACGGCGCGGACCTAATGGTCGGCGAAGAATACATGATCGCGAATAAAACCCAGCCTCCTGTCGCGTTCTATCGCGCCGATGGTTCTTTCGATTTCACGCTGCCCGACGGCGCCGATTTCAATCAGGCCTCCGCCTGGGGCTCCTCTGGCATGCCGGTGGTGCAAGGTACGATCGACAAGGGCAAAAATAAAATGGCGATCGCCTTTCCGTTCCGTCCCGGCGAAAGCGGCGTGCGCCTCTCCTACAAAGTTCCCTACGCAGGAAATCACGTGACGCTGCACAACGTCTCGCCCTATTCCAGTGAGCGTCTGATCATTGCTGCGCCGCCCACGGTACAAATTTCCGGCGCCGGCATCACCGCGGCAGGACAAGATCAAGGCTTCAACGTCTACATGCGCGACAACGTTGCCGCCAACGCATCGGTAGAGATCAGCGTCTCGGGCACAGCGCCCATGCCTTCCCCACAACAAGGCGGCGGTGGTGGCCCATCTGGAGCTTCCAGTGCAGGCGGAAGCGGCGGAGATGATTCACAAAATCCCTCTGTGAATTCGCGCGCCGATGCAGCTTCCGCCGACTCCCCGTCCGCCAGCGCCACCACAATTCCCGCGCGCCTCGACAGCCTCAAATGGATTCTCACCGGCGGATTCGTTTCCATCTTCGTTCTCGGTTTCGCATATCTCTGGCTGCGTCCGCAACCTGCCGCCACTGCCGCCACTGCCGCCGGCGCATGGACCACCGAAGCCGACGTCCCGTCTCCGCGCCCGCCGAAAGTTTCCGCAACCCGCCCCGCGCAGCAAGTGGCAACGTACGCGTCAGCAGCGGATCAGGCCGCACCCGCACGCGTCGCCACAAATGCGCCGCCCTCCGCGGGTCAAGTCCCACACGGCGCGGTAGAAACCATCGCCGATGTTGACAACCAAGTCCAAGGCAGCCTCGACGACCTCAAGAACAATATCTTCCGCCTCGAACTCCGCCGCCAGGCCGGCACCATCAGCGAAGAGGATTACTCCCGCGAACGTGCCCGCGTCGAGAAAGCCCTCCGCGACCTGGTGCGAGGCTAGGCGCAACGCATTGCCCGCGCTCGCGACGCAAATGCCAGCCACACCCGCGTCCATCGGCGTTTCGTTCCACAACGTCGAAAAACGTTTCGGCTCGCTAGCCGCGCTACGCAGCGTCTCGCTCGAAATCCGCGCCGGAGAGTTCGTCGCGCTGCTGGGACCGAACGGTGCAGGGAAGACCACGCTCCTGCGCATGGCCGCCCTGCTGATGAATCCGACGCGTGGCGCCGTGCTGTTTACGAATGGTCCGGCGGTCGTCAGTGAGCGCGTGCGCGCGCAAGCACCCGTCGTGAGGCCCAAGCACGCGATCGGCTTGGTCGGGCACAGCACTCTGCTCTACGACGAATTAACCGCCGCCGAAAACCTCACCCTGTTCGCGCGCCTCTATGCCCTGGAAAATATCGCCGCAACAGTCGCAGCCGCGCTCGATGACTGCGGCCTCGCTACCCGCGCCGGAAGCCTCGTGCACACTTTTTCCCGCGGCATGCGCCAGCGCCTCGCCATCGCTCGCGCGCTTCTGCATCAGCCCAGCGTGATCCTGCTCGATGAGCCCGCCGCCGGACTCGATCGCCAAGGTCTGGCGTGGTTCAGCTCCCGCTTAGCGCGCCTGAAATCTGACGGCTGCACCGTGCTTATGAGCACCCACGCCCGCAACGAATCGCTCGACCTCGCCACTCGCGCCATCGCACTGGCTGGCGGAAGGGTCGAACACGATAGCGGCTCGGACGGCGATCCGCGCGCGCTGCTCTCCACGCTGCGGGCGGAGCAGTAGTTTGACCACAGTCAGAGCAGCTGGAATCGTCCTAGCCAAAGAACTCCGCCTCGAATTCCGCACGCGCGAACTCCTCACCGCTACAGTAATTTTCGCGTTAGTCGTAGTAGTCCTGTTCAGCTTCGCCTTCGACCCCACCGCGGCCGAATCCCGCCGCTACGGCCCCGGCCTGCTCTGGATCGCCTTCCTTTTCGCCGGCTCGCTAATGCTGAACCCATCTTTCGCGCGCGAGCAAAACAACGAAACCCTCGACGCGCTGCGCATGGCCCCCATCTCCAGCTTCGCAATCCTCCTGGGAAAAATTCTCGCCAATTTTATATTCATGTCGCTCGCCGAACTCGTCCTCGTCCCGGTCTTCGCCGTCCTCTACAACCTCTCGCTCGCAGGCATCGTCTGGCGCCTGATTCTGGTCCTCGCCCTCGGCACTCTGGGCCTCACCGTCACCGGCACCGTATTTTCCGCCGTCTCCGCCCATGCCCGCATGCGCGAACTGCTCCTCCCGTTGCTGCTGCTCCCTCTGCTCACGCCGTTACTGATCGCTGCGGTGGAATCCACAGCCTCCCTCTTCGCCGAGCAGCCTGCCCTCGACCGCACCTGGCTCGCGTTCCTAGCTGGATTTGATATTGTGTTTCTGACGGCTACCTGGCTTTTGTGCGATCATTTATTGGAAGAGTGAACAGTCACGAATAGAAAGTGGCGAATGATGCGCCGCAGCAAAGCCCAGCGCCCGCATCAAGGAACAGGCTGCACCAAATGAAGGCACGCTCCACACTCACCGCGTTGGTAGCCCTGCTGATTTTCTGCGCAGGCTACGCCGCCCTGTTCCTCGCGCCAGACGAAGCCACCATGCACGCCATCCAGCGCATTTTCTATTTCCACGTAGCCAGCTGGAATGCCATGTTCTGCGCTTTCTTCGTCGCTTTCTACGCCAGCGTCGCCTATCTCGTCACCGGCAAACGCAAATGGGATGCCCTCGGCGTGTCGGGCGTCGAAGTCGGCGTCATCTGCTGCACCATTGGCCTGATCACGGGCCCGCTCTGGGCGCGTCCCGTCTGGGGCATCTGGTGGACGTGGGACGCCAAGCTCACCTCCACCTTTATCCTCTGGCTGCTGTTCATCGCGTATTTGCTCCTGCGCGGCTTGCTCGAAGATCCCGAAAAGAAAGCATCCCTTTCCGCCATTTTTGCAATCTTCGCGTCGCTCGATATTCCGCTGGTCTATCTAGCGAATCGTTTGTGGCGCACGCAGCATCCTCAACCCGTGATCGCAGGCGGCCAAGGCTCGGGCCTCGACCCCACCATGAGCAAGGTCCTACTCCTTTGCCTCCTAGCCATCTTTTGCGTAATGATATTGGTGCTGGTAGACCGCTACCGTCTGGAGCTGCTGCGCAATGAAGCCGCCGAACTAAAATTTGAAATCGAATCGCGCGGGCCCGATGCATTAGGCGTCGCGTCAGAAGGCGCCGCAACCCGCGCGCTGCAAAAAGGTGGACAATGAAGAACTTCGAATTCCTCTTTACGGCGTGGATGGTAGTCTGGGCCGTATTTTTCGTCTATGAACTCAGCGTCGCGCGCCGCATCACGCAAACGCGCGAAGAAATCGAACGCCTGAAGCAGCAGTTGCAGCAACGCTAGCAGAATTGGCAAGAGGTGCAACATGGCCGGCCCAAAAAAAATCGCAGTGGTGCTCTTCCAACTCGGCGGCCCGGACAGCCAGGCTGCAGTCGAACCGTTTCTCTACAATCTCTTCTGCGATCCAGACATCATAAATTTCCCCGGGGCCTTCTTAGCGCGCAAAGCCATCGCCAAACTTATTTCCACCACGCGCACCAAAGTCGTCGGCCAACATTACATGGCAATCGGCGGCGCCTCGCCCATCCGCCGCCTCACCGAACAGCAAGCCCACGCTCTAGAAGCCGCTCTCCAGCCCCATATTTCCGCCCGCACTATCGTCGCCATGCGCTACTGGCACCCCGACACTGCCCAAGCCGTCGCCGCACTGAACCGCGAGCCCTACGACGAACTCGTCCTGCTCCCGCTTTATCCGCACTATTCTTTCGCCACCACCCGCAGCAGCCTCAACGAATGGAACCGCCAGTACACGCCGCAAACGCCGGTAAAAATCATTGACCACTTCTACGACCATCCCGACTACATCGCCGCCATCGTCGAACGCATCAACGGCGTCCTGGCAGAAACAAAACACCCCGACGATATCCACCTGGTGTTCAGCGCCCACGGCCTCCCGCTCGCACTCGTGGAGAAGGGCGACCCGTACCCAAAACAAATCGAAGAGACAGTACAGATGGTCCGCGACTTGGGCGCCTGGCCCAATCCCCACGTAGTGTGTTATCAAAGCAGGGTGGGTCCGCAGAAATGGCTGCAACCTTCGCTCGGCATCACCATCGAACAGATGGCGCACAGCGGAATCAAACGCATGCTCGTAGTTCCCGTCTCATTCCTCACTGAACACATCGAAACGCTCCACGAAATCAATATCGAAGCCCGCGAAGAGGGCGAAAAACTAGGCGTGACCGAATTCCGCATGATGCCCGCGCTGAACGATTCGCCGCTCCTCATCCGCGCGCTAGCCGATCTGGTGCTGCGCTCGGTCGGCATGCGCAGTGGTGTCGCGTCACTCGCAAGCTAGCGACAGCGTCTGCGACAGATCAACTCCGCATGCGGGAAATACACGCGGAAATTTTCAGGCGAGAAAGTCTTGACACAGCCACTCGCAAATCATATAACCCTTTGTTGATTAGCATTGCTTGATACGGGAATTCTCGACTCATAGAATTGCGTTAGCCGTAACAGCAGTACACGGGCCTATGGCAGAAATTCCGGAAGGGAAGTCGGGTCAAGCCGCACCGTCGCCTGTAGCGTCGGGGGCGGTCGCATCCCAATCGCCGGAACAGCACGCTGCGGCAAAAGTGGTCAACACCGGCCGCCGTAGAATCGTCTGGGCGCTCATTTGGGGCTACCTGGGCGTCAACTTCCTGATGTTCCTCCGCTTTTTCTTTCCGCGCGCGCTTTACGAACCCAATACCGTCTTCAATATCGGCTTCCCGGCGGATTTCAGCCTCGGTATTGACCAGCGCTACTTGATGACCAATCGCGTCTGGGTCGTGCGCGAACCCGACCGCCTCTTCGTCATCTACGCCCGTTGCACCCACCTCGGCTGCACGCCTGAATGGAAGCCCGCGGAAAATAAATTCAAATGCCCCTGCCACGGCAGCGGCTACGACAGCGAAGGTGTCAATTTCGAAGGTCCCGCCCCGCGTCCCATGGACCGCGCAAACGTGATGCTCGATCCCACGGGGAAAATTTCCGTGGATACCAGCCGGCTCTACGTGGACGATCCCCGCGCCGGCGTGAACCATTTCAACGATCCGGGAGCTTTTCTGAACGTGTAAAGCAGCGCAAGCGGCAACGAAGTATTCTCAAGCCGCAAGAGCAGCAAGCAACGCAGGCCACGTACATTTGGGTTCGGAAGGGGTAACACCGAATGCCTGAAGAAAACGGCGGCAGCAAAGAAAAAACCGGCGTCCTGGAAAAAGTGCAGGCCGACGCTGCCGCGCTGCGAGAGACGCTCAAGGAAAAGACCAAGCAGCAGGTCGACGGGCTGAAAGAGCCGGAAAAAACCCAGCTCTATCGGTCGATGTTTCGTGTCAAGCACGACGACGAGCCGCGCAACCGCGCCCTCAGCGTGCTCTCCAACGTTTTCTTTCACCTGCATCCCGCCAAAGTCAATCGCGACGCCACCAAATACAATTTCACTTGGGGCATGGGCGGAATCACCTTCTATCTTTTCATCGTCCTCACGTTCACGGGCGTGCTGCTGATGTTTTATTACCACCCCACGAAAGTGCAGGCTTTCCGCGACATCCTCTATCTTGAGAACGACGTCCCCTTCGGCAAGCTCCTGCGCAACATGCACCGTTGGGCCGCACACTTGATGATCATCGCCGTCTGGCTGCACATGTTCCGCGTGTTCATGACCGGCTCTTACAAGCGCCCGCGCGAATTCAATTGGTGCGTCGGCGTGCTCCTGATGGTCTTGACTATGCTGCTCAGCTTCACCGGATATTTGCTTCCGGACGATCAGTTGGGATTCTGGGCCGTCACGGTGGGCACGAACATGGCCCGCGCCACCCCATTCTTAGGACACGAAGGCCCGCTCGGCGGCCTCCTCGGCATGACGCCGTATAACGACGTGCGCTTCGCCCTGTTAGGCGGCTCCATCGTGGACGCGAACGCGCTGCTGCGCGCGTACATCTGGCATTGCATCGCGATTCCGCTGATCGTCTCCATTTTCCTGGGCGTGCATTTCTGGCGCGTGCGCAAAGACGGCGGCATCTCCGGCCCAGCACCAGTAATGCTAGAAAGCGAAATCAAAGAAGAACGCAACCCGCGGCCAGTGGTCTTGCGGCCCAGCGGCATGAGTCAGCACGATAAGTAGTTTGCGAACCGTAGGAGCCTGACGGATGGATTGGCATCAAATCTGGGAAATCGCCTCGGCGCCGGACAACGTGCCCATCGTGGCCATGTTGTTCCTGATCCCGTTCTATCTCTGGTACGCACTGAAGCAAGGCATCGAGAACGACAAATTAATCGCCATACTGGAATCCGACGCCAACCTAGCCAAAACAAAATATCGCAAAACGCAAGAATGGGATCCGAACTGGGATCGCGAAGTTCACACCTGGCCTTACCTGATGCGCATGGAATTTCTGGTCGCCATCATCATCACAGTGCTGCTGATGGTCTGGTCGCTCACCCTGAACGCGCCGCTAGAAGAACCCGCCAATCCCAACGTCACCATGAATCCTGCGAAAGCCCCGTGGTATTTCCTGGGCCTGCAGGAAATGCTGGTCTATTTCGACCCGTGGATCGCCGGCGTCGTGATGCCTACCCTCGTAATTGTCGGCCTCATGGTCATTCCGTACATCGATGCGAACCCGCTCGGCAACGGCTACTACACCTACAAGCAGCGACGCTTCTCCATCTGGACGTTTATGTTCGGCTTCGTCGGCCTGTGGGTCCTGATGATTGTCATCGGCACGTTCATCCGCGGCCCGGGGTGGATGTGGTTCTGGCCCGGCAGAACTTGGGACGCCGAACGCGTGGATTACGCGGTAAACCGAAACCTCGACCAGGTTTTCGGCATTGACGGCTCGTGGACCTCAGCCATGTTCCACGTCACGAAAGACCAAGGCGCCATCTGGGCTCGCGTGGTCTTCGGAATCTTCCCGCTGATTGCATTCTTCATCGTCGCGGCGATCCTGGTCCACTGGATCTGCATGCGTACCGAATTCAGTCGCAGGATTTATCAGCGCATGAGCCTGGTGCAACTGGTAACCATGTACACGTTCCTGATTTTCATGTTTTCTTTGCCTGCAAAAATTTTGCTGCGCCTAGTGTTTACGATCCACTACGTCTGGGTGACGCCGTGGTTCAGCATATGACGATCCGGCAAGGATCGTCATCCCGCGGCACCATCGCGGGATACGTATCGTGTTCCAGGCTTCTGCTAAATAAACTGAAGGAGGCCCTTGGTGCCTGATCGTTCTCCAGAAGTCGGTCCCGACGATCCGATCAAGAGCAGTTCCTTCGCCTTTCCGCTTTTGATCGCGTCGCTTCTGCTGATGCTCACGGTAGCCTGGTCCTTCTATGTCGAGTTCTACGGCTTGCAGCCCTGGCGCGAATATCAGAACCACTTCGCCAGAGCCTATTCCACCTACCTCGCGAAAGAAGTCAAAGTTCAAAAGACGAACGAAGACGCAGTCTACACCTCGCCTGACTACAAAGCGCTCCTCGCGAAAGTTGACGCCGCCGAAAAAGCAGCCAAAGTTCAAGACGACCAGATCGCCAAGCAGATCGCGCTCCTCGATGAACAGCGCGCCGCCCTAGGCGACGCCTTCAAAGACGCCCGCGGCAAAATCGGCTCCCTCGTCTATCAATACGAAGTCACTCCTGCTTCCGACAAGTCCGCCAAAGCTTCCGCCAAGAAAGAACTGGAAGACGCCGAAACCGGGAAGAGCATCACCTGGAAAGTGGATTGGCCTCTAGGCGACGGCAAGATCCAAAAAGACAAGCCCTTCACCGGCAACGAACTCAACGACGTTTTCACCGGTATCATCGCCCAACGTGCCGCACTCGTCGGCCAGCGCGGGGATGTGGATAAACCCGCAAAAGAAGCCCGCGACGCGCTAAGCCAGTACGCTTCCGAGCATCTGCCCGGGCTCAGTTCCACGTCGCTCGAACTTCTGCAGCACTCCATGCGCGATTTCGACGCGCGCATCATTCAGATCAACGTCAATCCTCCCGGCGCATCTTTAAACAATCTCGGCGGCGCAGGCCTCGTGGATCGCTGCCAGTCCTGCCACGTCGGCACCGAAACTCGTTACGTTCCAGCGCAAGTCACGCTCACCAAAGCCGACCTCGGCTTCGCCAAGAGCAAAGACGCGCCCTTCACCAGCCATCCTGACCTGCTGCTTCTGGAAACGCACCCGCTGGAGAAATTTGGCTGCTCGCCGTGCCACGGCGGCAACGGCCGCGCTGTAAATTCCGTTGAGCGCGGGCATGGTCGCTATGAGCACTGGCTCTATCCGCTCTACTATCCCGAAAATTACAACGCCGGATGCCAGCAATGCCATTCCTTGGACATGGTCACCGAGCACGCGCCCGTCCTCAACGAAGGCAAGCAGCTCTATCGCCAAAAAGGCTGCATCGGCTGCCACCGCTTCCAGGGTTTCGATAATCAGGACGAACAGCTCGTCAACGCGCGCCAGCAAATCCTCTCGCTCGCGAAATCCAAATCCGACGACCTGCTCGAAATTCCGCGCCTGCAAAAGCTCGGTGACACCGCAGCCAGCAACACCGCCGCCGAAGCTTTCTACGCGCAGGCCACCAACCTTACCGTGGACATCTCGCGCATGGATGCCACCACGGAATCGCTCGAGCAACGCAGTCACGACCTACTGCAAGAAATAAAGAAGGTCGGGCCGGACCTGAAAGAAGCGCGCCAGAAACTCCGTAAGGAATGGATCCCGTACTGGATCGGCCACACGACCGAGTTCCGCCCGACTACAAAAATGCCGCAGTTCCGTATGTCGCAGGACGAAATCCAAGCCATCTCCGCATTCATCTGGCAGGATTCGCTCCCCGGTCCAACGCTCGAAAAACAAGCGCCAGGAGATGCCGCACACGGCAAGGACCTGCTCAACGAGCGCGGCTGTCTCGCCTGTCACGCTATCGGCGAAGGTGCAAGCGCCGTCGGTGGCACATTCGCCGCGAACCTCAGCCGCATCGGCGAAAAAGAAAATTACGATTACCTCGTCCGCTGGGTGCACAATCCGCGCCAGCGCACGCGTCCCTACTGTCCCTACGAGAAAAAAGATCTCGGCCCGGAAGATTACGCGAAACACAATCTTCCCTACGTTTTCGATCTCGACCACTCGCGCTGCCCCAACGATGGCCACGAGCTTCTCGTTCAGCAACCCACGATCATGCCCAGCCTGCGCCTCTCCGACGCCGACTCGCGCGACATCGCCAGCTTCCTGATCACGCAGAAGCACGCCGACGCATCCTACGCCGCCGCAAATTACATGGACGATCCGCAAATGGCCGCCAGAGGCAGAGACCTAGTCCGTCATTACGGCTGCGCCGGATGCCACGAAATCAGCGGTCTCGAAGACGAAGGCCGGATAGGCACGGAACTCACCAACGAAGGCAGCAAACCCATCGAACGCCTCGATTTCGCGCTCTGGACCGAAGACGCCAAGCGCGGCGAGCAGCCGGTCTTTAATGCCGACGGCACCTACGTCCTGAAACCTTACACGCGCGATGGCGAAAAGATCGCCTGGTTCGATCCCAAAGGTTTCTTCGAGCACAAACTGGAAAATCCAGCGCTGTACGACGCGGGAAAATATCACGCGAATCCGATGGACGCCCTGCGCATGCCCAAGCCCAACCTGCAATCGCAGGATGAAGTCCAGGCGCTCGTCACCATGTTGCTCGGCAGCACTGATCCCACTCTGCCGCCCGAATATATGTACAAGCCGGCTGATCGCCGCAAGTACATACAAGACGGCTGGTGGATCGTCACAAAATATAATTGCATCGGCTGCCACCAGATTGACGTCGGCCAAAAATCCGTGCTGCAGACGCTGCCCATGTACCAAGGCGATCAGGAAGGTAATCTGCCTCCGGTGCTCACCACCGAAGGCGCGCGCGTCAATCCCGAATGGCTCCGCGGATTCCTCGCCAATCCCGCGCTCAGCAACACGGACACGAATCGCAACGGCGTGCGCCAATATCTGCAAGTGCGCATGCCCACGTTCTCTCTTTCAAACGACGAGATCCGCAAGCTCACGCTATTTTTCGAAGCCATGTCCGCGCAGCCCGACCCGTTCATTCCGCCCAAGGTCGAGCCGCTCAATGACGCCGAGCGTGCCATGGCCCGCAGCCTGTTCACCAGTCCCGCGGCGCCGTGCTTGAAGTGCCACATGACCGGCAACGAAGCGCACGACAAAAA
>Ga0070762_10000123_pt1 | contig 27015 bp, 25 predicted proteins | sample HubBroMetageREF2_FD_66726 | JGI IMG/M metagenome (GOLD analysis project Ga0070762, IMG submission 66726) | Reference soil microbial communities from the Hubbard Brook experimental Forest, New Hampshire, USA - Hubbard Brook CCASE Soil... | ecosystem: Environmental > Terrestrial > Soil >...
CATTTGAGTTCTTTACTTGATGGTTTTCTGGGCATATATTGGCCAAGAACTGTCCTGGGGGCTTCGCGATCCGGCTTCGTAGAACGATTCTCGTAATTCGGCCCGTAGTAGCAGGCGTGTCCAGACTGATACGCGGAGCGTCGGCGGAACGGGCCGGTTGGAGTCGGTGCGGAATGTAAAGGCATAGATTTCATAAAGGTGAAACGGTGCGGCAGCTTTGTGCCAGCAATTATGGTAGTGCGTGATGAAAAATATGGTATCATTTCTGTGAGGATCATATGGCTAACAGGTCCATGAATGACAACGCTTCCGACCTTGCTTCGGGGCCCAGCTCTGACTTCCCGAAGCACTCGCTAAAAATGGCTCTCCGTATTGCGACCGCGCTTGAGGATAAGAACAGCGGAAATCCGATGCCGCCAACCGAGGTAGCCATTGCAATCGGCAAGAGCCCGGGTAGTTCGGACTTCAGAGTGCTCCTCTCGTCGTCCATTAAATATGGTCTGACAATGGGAAGCTATAACCAGTCAAAGGTCTCACTGACGCCGCTCGCACGCGACATTCTGGAGCCCACGTCCGACGAGACCAAGAGCAAGGCGCTTTCACAAGCCGCTTTCGCGCCGCCGCTTCTCGGCAGAATTTTCGACGCATACAAAAATAAGAAGGTTCCGGATCCGCAGTTTTTTCAGAACGCTTTGGTCCGTGACTTCGGCGTATCCCGGGACCAAGCGGCGCGGTGCGCTGCGATTTTCCAGGATAACGTTGAGTTCCTAGGCCTGCTGCGGCAGGCGACTACGGGCAAATGGCTTGCCCCCGAGCCAATGGGGTTTGCCGCTGGCCCCTCCTCGGGGGATGATTCTGGTGCCCTTGGTTCCGACGATGCCATTGGTGTTCCGGCATTGTCCGGGGTCGTGGCTTTCACGCCTACGGTTCCTGGGAACGCAGCCATGGACGTTCGCGGGAGGAGGGTGTTCATAACGCATGGAAAGAATAAAGCGCTGATCGAGCCCATCAAGAAGCTGCTTGGTTTTGGGGAGCTGGAGGCCCTCGTATCAGTCCAAACCCAAACTGTCTCGCAGCCGGTTCCAGGGAAGGTGATGAGTGAGATGCGCTCATGCGGAGCAGCTATTATCCATGTTGAGGACGAGCGCCGACTCATAGACAAGGAAGGTAAGGAGCACGTTGTTCTCAACGACAATGTACTGATCGAGATCGGCGCAGCCATAGCGTTGTTCGGGGAGCGGTTCATCCTCGTGGTGAAGGAGGGGGTTACGCTTCCTTCGAATCTACAGGGGCTTCTCGTGCTGCCATACAAGGGGCAGACGCTAGACATGGAGGAAACTGTGAAGCTGATGGAAGCGATTAATGACATGAAGAAGCGGCAGTTGCCTGGAGCGGGTCGCTAGAATCGGCGGTCAGCGGATGTGGTCGGTCGGCCCTTGGTTGGCGTCAGGCCTTTCCGCCGTAACGTCGAGGGGGATGAAGTTAGCACTGGGCTACCCTGCGAGCGGTTCGTAAGGCACATAGGAGATTGGCGAAAATGCCGATTTTTGTGGAGAGGTACTTATTGCCCGTGCTGGCGGCGCTCACGGTCATCGTTGCCGTGACAAATCCTATGAGGTGGGGCTGGCAGCCCCGTGTCACTGGCGGCCTCGCGGTATGCGTAACCGCATACCTAATCTCGCGGCTTCTCCACCGGTACAGCGCGCGATCGGCCGGTGGGAGTGGGAACCCCTTGGCTAGCTCGCGAGTGATGATACCGGCGTCGGTAAGACCAAGTCAGATCATGTCGGTATTTTTCGACGGAAAGCACACGAGTCTGGAGGCTGATCGAGCAACTCAACCTTACATTGGAAAATGGATGACTTTCTCGGGGAGTGTGGAAGATGTATCCGAGGGGCAGCTTCATTTTATCGATGCAGTCGACCAACACAACGTGCGTGTGTTTGCGTCTTTTGATGCGTCGTGGAGGCAGCACCTGGAAGTTATCCCGCGGGGACAGAACGTAACTGTCGTGGGCCGGGTCGCGCGTGCGTGCCGTCTTTATTTCGCGCTCGACCATTGCGAGATTGTTCCTTAAGTGGCCGGCGACCCACGCCATCGCTTCCATTTAGTCTCGAGGGCGGCCAGTCCAAGCTCCGCTTGGGCGGGGATTTTCCTCGGCTGGACGCATCCGTACAGTGGGGGAGGACGCCAGTCTGCTCCCGGTGACGCGGCGTCCGCTGCGGTTCGATTTCCGAGCGGTCGTCTCCCATCGCGCAGGCGGGTCCCTCAGGGGCTGAAGCCCGGGGTTCATGGGGATCGTTGTGGCACGACTGAAGTCGTGCCCTTCCCAACACCTCGACTTGGTGGCACCTCAATCCGCTGGCGATTGTGCGGAACACAAGGTCCCTCCACTGCGCTTCGCTCCGGTCGGGATGACAGAGTTGTTTTGCAATGTGGGGACGGCGGAGTTTTTTCGCTCCACCTGTGGTTGCTTTCGCAGCCTCGTCTCCCACCCTTTCGCAAAGAACGCGAAAGAATGGGGCACCCTTCGGTTTGGTTTGGGTGGGAAAGAACGTGGTGCAGAGATCCTTCGTTGGGAGTCTCCGGCTTTGCCGGAGACTCCGCTGCCTCAAGATGACGGTGGTGGGATGGCGGTTCGCGGCTAGAAGCAGATTCCTCGCTTTGCTCGGAATGACAATGTTTAAGGAACGGGACGATGCAGATTCCTCACTTCGTTCGGAATGACCATGTGTTAAGGAGAAGGGAGAAATGCAGATCCCTCACTGCGTTCGGGATGACAGTGTTTAATCAGAAATTAGGCGATAGGGTGGGGCACTCTTTTGTATTTGCTGTTTTGTATTTGCTCTCTTACTTTGTTCTTACCTTTCTTAGTTTGGGTGGGGGGACGTAGTCTTCGATTATTCCGTAGAGGTCGATCTGGCCGCGCTTTAGGAGCGGGGCTGGGGCGCGGTCTAGGAGCAGGTGCCAGGCTTCGCGGTAGGGTTCCCATTGGTTTTGTTCGTCGCCGGGGCAGACGCGGATGGCGTGTTTGCGGGCGGCCGCCTCGGACGGGATGATGTACCAGACGTCGATCGGAATGCAGTAGACGGCTAAGTAGTCGAAGTCGGATTGCTCGTAGCGGTGGTTGGGTCCGTTGACGTGGAACAGGCTGGCTACGAAGTTTCCGGGCTTCAGGTTGCTGGCTTGGAAGAAAGTGGATTTGATCTGGACGCTGATGAAGCGTCCGCCGAGGTCGAGGACGACGTCGTATTGGGCGGTGTCGCCGCGAGGCTCGGCGATCTGGAAGCCGAGTTCGGAGGCTTTGGCCATGAAACGAAGCTCGGCCCATTGGCCTCGCTTTTTGTGGTTGCGGATATCCATGCCGGAGGTTTTCACTGGGTTCCTTGAGTTGCGACAGAAAGGTATAGCAAATAGAAAAGGCGCGGCCGCTGGGCCACGCCTTATTTTGTCCCTATATCTAGCCTAACAGTTTCGAGGGGGTAAATATGCCACGTTTTGTAGATTTATTTTGTGAACGGTTTCATAGAGTTGAAAGGAATCGGGTGGTTTTGGGGTATTGACAAGATTTTGGCAAAAGGCCCAGGAGTGCGGAGATCCTTCGTTGGGAGTCTCCGGCTCTGCCGGCGACTCCGCTGCCTCAGGATGACACCGGAAAGTACGTCTGCGTTATCGCCGGGGGAGCAGGAAGGCGAGCGGGTTGGCCAGGACCTCGCGTCCGACTTCGCGCAGAAAGCGGCGTGATTGTTTTTCTCCGATGTTGCGGGCACGCACCGCCAAGAGATAACTCAGGGCAAATGACGTGAAGATATTCAGGAGGCCGACCATTGCGATACCGGAGAAAGCCAAGATCGCCTCATGCCAATGCAATTGTCCGTAGACGTGGGCGCCGTCGAGAGCATAGCCGAGACTTGCGGCGGCGAGGGTAACGTGGCGAACTTCGAGAGGGATGCCGAACAGCTCGAAGATCACGGGGACAGCGCCGAGCAGGAATCCGAGAACGATGAATCCAACAGATCCAGCTGCATGATGCCCCGCCCAATTCGCGAGCGTCGCGGCCCGCTTTGATCCAAGCCGGTGTCGAATGCGAAGACTGTTGGAGATTGCTGTGGCCATGGTATGCAGGGCAAGGTAATTGGCGGTCCATCCAGTGGCCAGGGAGGAGAGCCAGAGAAAGCCGCCGGTCACGATGGCGAAAATAATGGTCATCGAGGAGTGCGGAAAGAGCATGTGCACACCATGGTCAGCTTGCTCCGGGTTGAGAAAAGGGTGTCCGGTTGCGGCCATGATAATGCGATCGATGAGGATCGAGACCGGGACTGCTCCAACCAGGTTGCTGATGGTAACGATGAACTGAGTTTCGGAGATTTGTTTCAGACTTGCCATGTGATCCTTTGCGGGATCTTCCATAGCGTCGACCAGTGTGGCCGCAGTGGCAGCGGGCATTTTCGAAGCCAGCAAGAATCCGCCAGCCTGCATGAGCAGGAAACTGACCACATAATTCATGGAAAGAGCGAAGGCCAAAAGCATGGGAGCGTGAATGGCCCAAGCCAGCGAGTATTTGAACAACGCAGTGAAGGACGTGATGACGCCCGCAAGAATCGCGCCCTGACCCATGGCTCTCCATTGCGCCGCATTGCGGGCGATGTAGTGCTTGCCGGTGCGTCCGGTTCGCTCGACAACGCTGCGCGCCAAACGGCGGGTGCTGGCGCTGAGCACTGTCCGAATGCGGCGCTGGGAGGCGAAGCCGTGCACGATCACGATAGAGAGTTTGCTGGAATCCGAACCTGCTTGTTGCAGGCTGATGACTTGGTGAATTCTTGCCAGAAGCGAACGCAGCAAGCGAACTCGAAAAACTAAATCAGCGGAAGAGCCTTTTTCCTCGAGCAGCCGGTTCACCGATTGCAGCTGTGTGTCACAGGCAGCGCGCTGTTCTTCCCAGCGCTGGAAGTCTTCGGGATGACGAACTACGTGTTCCACGACGGAGGGAAGATTGAAAAAGCTCGACTTGGTAATGTCCTCGTCATCGGCGAATTCGATCAAGTCGCGGGACAACCCGAGATTCGCGGCGCGCAGGGCGAGGATTTTGCAGCTGGCAAGAATGGAAGATCGGGAAGGCCGGAAAATATCGGCCCAGGATGCGACCAGCGAATCGGGCAGGGAACCGAGCCAACGGGCGTCGGATTCATTCAGGTCTAAGGAATCCATCAATACGTAGAGATCGCCCTCGACTTCATCGACGGGCAATAAGTGTCTGAGGGCTCTTGCCAGCAACTCGCGCAGGAGGAACGCCTCATTGGGCAGGCCGGCTTCTGAAATTACACGGACATAAGAATGATGAGACCAGAATTCGCGCAGCGCGGAATGAACGGCGTCGCGGTCGGGACGGTTCTCGATCGCTGTGGTAAGGCGGGCAAGCGCTTCGGTTCGCGCCTCGACAGGAATATCGAGAAACATGCGAAGCAGCCCGTAAACCCTGGTAGCTTGCTCTCGCGAGGATAAACCTTCGAGCGCCGCAAGATCGTCGACCGCGAACGGAATGGGACCACCTCGGCTCCGATGGAGTGAAGCTAGGATACAAGGTTGTTGTGATTTGGAAAACCGCTGCCGAAGCAGATTTAAGTGCATAATTCGCTTCGTTTGGTTACGAACTCGGACAAAGGTCCAATTCGGGACGTTTGCCGCGGATTCGACTTTTTCCACAGGCGCATGTCTTGAAGTGTCACAGACACGATTCCGGCTGTTTCCCTATAGTCTGAGCAGCACGCATAACGATCCAATGAAGTTTCAAGAGATCTCGCTTTCGAAGGAGCACCTACCGACGTTATGAGCGCAGCGGCTGCGGCGGTTCCGGAGCGGTCAGCAATTTTTCTGCTGGCACAGAACAGGCTTCTTCGAGAGGCCTTATCCCGCGTATTGGAGAAGAAGCAAGATCTGACTATCGTGGGTGCCTGCGCGCTTTCTCCGCTTAGCCTGGAACAGATCGTCAGGGCCGCACCGAACATCCTGGTCATGGACTCGGTCGCAACTGCTGGGCCGAATCGAGAATTTGTTCGTGAGGCACAGCGCGAGGTCGCTGAACTCAAAGTCGTCATGATTGGCATGGAGCCGGACGAACAAACTTTCATGTACGTGTTACGGCAGGGTGCCCTAGGCTATGTTCTCAAAGATGCCTCTGCGTTTGAGGTAGTGACCACAGTTCGGGCCGTGGCTAATGGCGAAGCCGTTTGTCCTCCGCAGTTGAGCACGTTGCTTTTTCGCTATGCCACGCGACAACTGAATCAAATTCCAAGTTTTCATGTGAAGACGTGCCTCGGGTTCACCAGCCGGGAGCAGCAATTGATCAAGCTGATTGGCATGGGGCTCACGAATAAGGAGATCGCTAATGATCTGCAACTCGCTGAGCAGACCGTGCGCAACCATGTGCATCGAATGCTGCGAAAGGCAGGGGCCAGCGACCGGTTGGCCGTCGTAGAAATTTGCAGGATGCAGGGTTTGCCCGTCTGACTGAAGGTTGTTGATCAGGTCGCGCTGGTACTCTTCAGTTTGATTCAGGCCTTAAACTTTATGGCCTTCCCTTTTTTGAAAAGAAATACCTACTTAAGTTCCCAGGCGACCAGGTACGGATTTGGTATCGGGGATCAAGATTACAAGTCACAAGGGGACATAGCTGGCTTCGGTTTGTACCAACTAGCTCCGTGCGGACCATGGCACAACTTTGATCCTTCCGCCGCGTTCTGCCAGAGGTCATACTGCACGAGTTCGCTTCGAGGGCGGTAATGCGAAAACTTCGAGTGTTGGTGGCGAATCGTCCGCGATTAATGAGGGAGTTGGTGTTGGCGACGATCTTCGACCAGCCCGATATAGAGATTGCCGGCGAGATCAAAGAAGACTGCGAGATCGGCAATGTCGTGGCGGAGAGTTGTCCCGACTTCCTTATTATTGCGCTCGATACTCCGGGGAAGCGGCCCAGGATTTGTGACGAATTGTTACGGCAACATCCGCAAATGAAAATTCTAGCGTTGGCTCCTGAGAGCAACAGCAGCGTTTTCTTCTGGTGCGCGGTCGATATCCGAAGTGCGCGGGTGGAAAGTTCGGAAGATGGCATTTTGAACGCATTGCGGGGCACGACGCAATTGGTTGAGCACCGGCAAGTTGTTTGACGCCGGGGTTGCCGGGTTCAAACCGGCTTATTCAAATCAGAGTCGTTAAAGGTCAGTTTAGGACCTTTCACAGTTCTGGATGTAAGTAAGGTGGCGAAGCTCTGAGCGGGCGAGGCTAAAATGGCGGCGACTGAGATCCATCCGAACATCAAAGCGCCGCAGACAGCGGAAAGACCGTTCGCATATCCTCCCGGCACCGAGCAGTCGGTTCCGCACTGGTACGCCATCTACACTTGCGCGCGTCACGAAAAATATGTGGCCAGGCAATTAGAGGAACGCGGAATTAATCACTTTCTGCCGCTATATCGCAGCTGGCACACCTGGAAGGATCGACGCAAGCGGGTGGAGTTGGCTCTTTTCCCCAGTTATGTTTTCGTAAATATCTGCATGCAGGCGCGATTACGGGTGCTGCAACTCGAGGGCGTGGTTCATATAGTGACTTTTAACGGCCAACCAGCGGCTCTGCCGCAGCCGGAGATTGATGCCCTGCGCAATGGCCTCACGCAAAGGATTTACGCCGAGCCGCATCCTTATCTAACGGCAGGCCGCAGGGTTCGAGTATGCCGAGGACCTTTGCTGGGCACTGAGGGCATCTTGATCCGTTGGAAAGACAAGTTCCGAGTCGTGATCTCACTCGACGTGCTCATGCGCTCCGTAGCGGTCGAAGTGGATGCCGCTGATTTGGATGTGTGACCGGTTTTCGATTGTCGATATAACGTTTCGCAATTTCTCCCTGCAATGATCGTTTTCAACTCCCGACGAAGAATCCACTTTCCTATGATCCGCGGACGTAGCCTTCGAAGTCGCGTAACTCGCCTCGTTCCCATGTTCGCGATATTTGTGGCTCTCGCGCTATTTGTCAATTCTTGCCCTTTGTTGATGGCACAACAAACAACCGTCATTCGCCAGGACCAGCCCAGCGGACCATCTCGCGCCGAACAAGAGGCGGAAGAGAAGGTCTCGTACTCTACCGACAAGATTATCGAAGTCCTTCGAGCCGAGCCCGCCCTACTGCTGAGAGTCAAGAAGATGTGGGTACAGCGCGCCTTCGAACAAGGCCGCATTGTTGACACCGCCGATCTCAGCGACGATGCGTTCTTCCGTCTGCTGTGGGAAGACGAGAACGCGCGCATTCTTGCTACGCAGGAGATTGACAATCGCGAATATCTAAAGCTCAAGCCTACCCGAGCGGAAATGGAACGACAGCAGGAACTTCGTGCGCAACACTCGGCTAGGATGACGACAATGCCCGAAGGCGCGAGGGGAATGGGGAGCCAGAAAAGTGCGCATGGAACGGGAGACGACCAGCCACCGTCGGATCGCGATTACGACTTGCGGGATAACAATGAATCTCCATACCCCGCACCTCCGTCGGGAGAATCAGAACCAGTTAATCCGAACCGCCAGGTCAATCGCGCAGGCCTGCAACAGAATGATCAAAATGGTTTTGGCGATGAAGGCGAGTTAGAGAACGTCCCCACTGCCGCCGGGTTGGCGCCTCAGGGGCCGGATCTCTTGGATGGGGCCTCATTCAATAATTTGAGCTTTCCAGCAAATGTTCGGCCCGACAACCTGGCAGGCAGAAATGAACCGCTGCCCAACTCGGCTAGCCTTTCGAACCTGCGCGATCAAAGAACGAATGGACTCTCAGAGTCATTCGCGCAGCCGGACGGCGTAAGTGGCACAGATCGGACGGAAGAGGGCAGAAGGGAAGTCGGATCGCTAAGCGACTCCGATCCGACCCGAACCATCTTTCGTCGTCAATCCAATCCTTACGCCAATGTGCCTTCGCTCTACGATCTCTACGAACAGGTATCAAAGCGATCGCCGGGGCTGGAGCGCTTCGGGATGGACGTCTTTCGCAACGGCACGGGAAACCTAGAGAGTCTCCCCATGGATCTTCCCGCCGGCCCCGATTACGTACTGGGGCCAGGCGATGGTTTGAGCATTGAGCTCTGGGGCGGGGTGGCCCAACGACTGCAACGGGTAGTTGACCGCGAAGGGAAGGTCGCACTTCCTGAAGTGGGAGACATATCGGTTGCAGGACGTCGCTTAGGGGATGCGCAACAGATCGTGCAATCCGTCCTGCGCACCCAGTTTCATAATGTTGAAGCCGACGTCTCGCTGGCTCGCATTCGTACTGTGCGGATCTATGTAGTGGGAGACGCGGTCAGACCGGGAGCCTATGACATTAGCTCGCTCTCGACCCCGTTAAATGCTTTATACGCAGCCGGAGGGCCGACTTCGCGCGGTTCACTGCGGCACCTGCGCCAATATCGTGGCTCGACTCTGATCCAGGAGATGGATGTTTACGATCTTCTGCTTCACGGGATCCACGCCGAGTTAGCCAGAATACAATCGGGAGACACCATCCTGGTTCCTCCTGTTGGCCCTGAGGTCGTGATCGAAGGTATGGTTCGGCGTCCAGCGATTTATGAGTTGGGTGGAGAGGCCAGTCTGGCCGAGATTCTCGAACTCGCGGGCGGAGTGTTATCTTCTGGCACGCTTCGCCACGTGGACGTGGAGCGAGTGGTGGCGCATGAGAGCCGCACCATGTTGCGCGTCGATCTACCTGAAAGCAACGATCAGCGCGGGGTCAATGAAGCGCTCGACAAGTTTCAGGTGCAGGACGGCGACAAGATCAAGATCTTTCCTATCTTGCCGTATACCGACAAGACTGTATATCTCGATGGCCATGTTTTTCGTCCCGGAAAATACCCGTACCGCGAGGGCATGAAGATCACCGACATTCTCCGCTCCTACAGTGATCTTCTGCCCGAACCGGCCGCCAACCACGCCGAAATTATCCGGCTGCAAGCCCCCGATAACACTCCGATCGTGCTGGCTTTCAACCTGGCGGACGCCATGCAGGGCAAGGAGCAAGACCTGTCGTTAAAGCCTTTCGACACGATCCGTGTATTCGGACGCTACGATTTCGAAGACCAGCCCGTCATTACCGTCACCGGAGAAGTGCGCTTCTCCGGAGACCACGTCACCAATGGCACGACTCGTCTGCGAGATGCGGTGTATATGGCAGGCGGCGCCAGCCCGGACGCGGAGTTGAACGATGCGCAGGTGTTCCGGAGGAGCGAAGACGGAACGCTCAAGGTGATGAGCGTCGATCTGAGTAAGGCACTGACCGGGGATGAAGCCAACAACATCGTGCTTTTACCCAAGGATCGCCTCTTCATTCACCGCAGCCCGCTCAAGGTTGATCCGCCAACGGTTCTGATTCAGGGCGAGGTCGTCCGGCCGGGCAAGTATCCCTTGGGGCAAGAGATGACGGCCTCGGAGCTGATCAAGCTGGCGGGCGGACTGAAGCGAAGCGCGGACCTTCAAACCGCCGACCTCGCCCGCTATCTTGCGCCCGACGGTACTTCTGCCGGGCCGCATCGTTCAATCTCGATTGCCAACGCGATGGCGGGGAATCCCGACGCCGACCAAAGGTTGATAGATGGCGACGTGTTGACGATCCGGCAAGTCGCCGGCTGGACAGACCTGGAGTCGGTCGTAACCGTCAAAGGAGAAGTCGAGCATCCGGGCACTTATGGCATTCAAGAGGGAGAACGCCTCAGTTCGGTGCTGGCTCGCGCTGGCGGCTTTCGGCGCGATGCCTATCCCTACGGGGCTGTGCTGGAGCGTATGCAGGTGCGCGAGCTGGAAGAAAAAAATCGGGTCGATCTGATTCGTCACGTGCAGTATGAGGGCGCAAGTCTCAAGCTGATTCCTGAGACCGACGACGATCAGAAGATGGCCAAACAGGCCTCGCTCATGCAGTGGCAAACCACCCTCGACAAACTGCAAAATACGCCGCCGTCCGGCCGTCTGGTAATCCACATTACGAAAGATCCGCGCTGGATAAATACCGCGGCAGATCTTGAGTTGCGCAAGGGCGACGTATTGACGATTCCGAAAACTTCCAATTTCGTAATGGTCGACGGCTCGGTCTACAACCCGACCGCCGTGACGTTCAGACCGGGAAAGACCGCCGCCTGGTATCTGCGCCAAGCGGGAGGCCCAAACAATATCGCGGAAAAGAAATCGATATTCCTGATCCGTGCCGATGGCTCGGTCGCTGGCGGAACCGGCGGACTCTGGGGCGGAGGCACATTGGCAGCGGAACTACGCCCCGGAGACATGTTGGTGGTTCCTGAAAAAGCTTTCAGCGGCAGCACGCGCTGGAAGAACACGCTGCAAATGGCGCAACTGGTCTCGGCGGCCGGCATCGCCATTCAAGTCGCCAAGGGTTTCTGACTCGCTTATCACTTCAGTGCGGGCAACTGATCTGAGCCGAATCGGCGTCGGCTGAAACATGGGCACCCGAAAACGTACTTCGGCAGCAAAATGGAATTCGCGTCCGCATGACTGCAGCCCAAGGATTGCTTTCACCGGAAGTCGACAGCGGCTCAGAAAGAGCCCTATCCGCCCTCGCGGAATTCAGCCCGGGTGCGACGGTTGTTGATCGCCCGTATCTCGTCACTAAGCTGCTTTGGGAGCGAAGGCGATTTATCGCGCGGGTTGTTGCGACAGGCACGTTATTTTCTCTATTCGTGGCGATTCTGCTTCCAAGCAAGTTCGAATCGAAAGCGGAACTAATGCCTCCGGACTCTCAATCCTCGGCTATGGGAACCCTCGCGGCCTTAACCGGGGGGGCTGGCGGAGCAAGTGGGGTCTTAGGTTCAGCGGCCGATCTGCTCGGGGTGCGGACCTCCGGTGCTTTGTTCATCAGCATTCTGCAGAGTCATACCGTGCAAGACCATCTGATCAATCGTTTCGACCTGCGCCGTGTCTACGGGGTGAAAACCTATGCCAAAGCACGCAAGAAGCTGGGTTCTCTGACGGGCCTCGATGAGGAAAAGAAAAGCGGTGTTCTCACAATTACGATTAGCGATCACGACCCCAAGCGAGCGGCGGCAATGGCGCAGGCCTACGTGGAAGAACTGAACCGCATGGTGGCGGACCTGAACACCTCTGCCGCGCACCGCGAACGCGTGTTCTTGGAGGAAAGGCTCCTGATAGTCAAACGTGAACTCGATGCCTCCGCCAAAGACTTCAGCGATTTTTCCAGCAAGAATGCCGCGATTGATATCAAAGAGCAGGGCCGTTCGATGGTCGCCGCCGCGGCAACCGTGCAAGGACAGATCATCGCCGCGGAATCAGAACTGCGCGGTCTGGAACAAATTTACAACGTCAATAATGTTCGCGTACGTTCGGTGCAGGCTCGGATGGCGGAACTGCAACAGCAATTGCAGAAACTGGGCGGGTCAGCTTCCGTGTCTGAGGGCGCCGGCGATTCTTATCCCTCGCTGCGGCAACTCCCGGTGCTAGGTTTGACCTACGCCGACCTTTATCGGCGCCTCACTATCAACGAGTCGGTTTACGAGGCTCTCACCAAGGAATATGAAATGGCGCGGGTGCAGGAGGCGAAGGAAATTCCCAGCGTCAAAGTGATCGACCCAGGCGAGATTCCGGAAGCACGGGCCGGCCCGCCTCGCGCCCTGATCACGGGAGCGGGGGCATTGCTCTCCCTGTGCATTGCGGGCGTTTGGTTGTTTAGCAAGGAAGCCTGGGATAACACCGACGAAGGAAATCACCGAAAGCTCTTAGCGGTGGAAATCGCGACGGCCACCGGCAAGGCGGCTCGCTGGAGCCATGCCCGTCAACTTTCTGGACAGATTAATCCGCTCGGCTTCCGTCGCCGCTTTCGATCCAGCCACGAATCCACGCCTGAAACTGAACAGCCATGATCAAGCGCTTCGTCTGAAAGGTAAATCAAATGCAAATTTTCGTAGATTCGGCCAATCCTGGTGAAATTGAACTGTGGCTACGGCAGGGTGTCGTCGATGGCGTCACCACCAACCCGAGCATCATGCTAAAAGACGGCGTACGTGACATCGAGGCCCGGGCACGCCAGTTGTGCGAACTCATGGTCGATCGCCCGGTGAGTATTGAGGTCACGACTGATGATCCTCACGAAATGCTCGAGCAGGCCCGCATCTGCTCGCAATGGGCACGTAACGTCGTCGTCAAGATTCCGGTGATCACCGAGGACGGTAGTTCCTGCCTGGATGTCGTCAACACCTTGACGCGGGAGAACATTTCGGTCAACTGCACCGCGCTGCTTTCCTTTAATCAGGCCATTCTCGCTGCGAAGGCTGGCGCCACTTATGTCAGCCTTTTCGCCGGACGCATTGCGGACGAAGGCGGCGACGCGGACGCTGTAGTTGGAAATGTGCGGGAATGGCTGGACAAGTGGACCTATCATTCACGAATCATCGTGGGCAGCATCCGTTCCGCGATTGATGTGCAGAATGCCGCGTTAGCCGGAGCGCACGTGGTCACGGTGCCGCCACAGTTTCTGGCGAAAATGGTTGACCATCGCTATACCCGCGAGACCGTCCGGCAATTTAACCGGGACGCGGAGAGCGCCCTGATTCAGATGCGGCAGTCGCAGGTGGCCTAAGCCTCCGTAGAAGACAACCGAGAAAGCATGACGCTCTCCGAAATAAGCGGCGCGATTTCGTGGGACTTAATTCGTCGCGCGAAAAGAGAGCGCGAGTTTTTCAATCAGCACACTGATCCCGCCGCAATTCCGGACGCTCTGCTGAGGGTGCCGGCACAACTGGACGCCATCCCGGATGAAGTGGCTGCTTACATGCCGAGTCTAAAGGATAAGCAGGTATGCGAGGTCGGTTGTGGATACGGCGTCATCTCCTGCTATTTCGCCCGCCAGGGCGCTCATGTTCGGAGCTTTGACGTCTCGGAAACCAACGTGTGCATAGCCAGCCGTGCGGCACAAGTGAACGGGGTGATGGAGCGCCTATCGTTGCAGGTTATGCAAGGCGAGTGTTTAGCCTTTGCTGACGATAGTTTTGACCTAGTGTTCGGTAATGCTGTTCTCCACCATCTGGACATCGCAGCCGGAGCCCGGGAAATCTACCGGGTCTTGAAGCCTGGCGGAGTGGCCATCTTCCGCGAACCGCTCGGCGAAAATCGCCTGTTGGAGTGGACCCGAAACTGCTCTTTGCGTTCCTCGAACCATCGGCATACCGCAGACGAGCACTCGTTGCGCTATCGCGATGTGGAGGTTCTGAGAACGGTTTTCCCCAAAGTCGTGTTTCGGGAGTCGGAACTTCTCAGTGTGCTGGGGTATCTATTGCGCAAAGCCGAGGTCGGGATGATCGCTGTTCCCGGCTGGCAACGCACCGTGCGAGCTCTCACAAAACTCGACCGATGGCTGCTGGCGCGAGTACCGCCGCTTCGGCGGCTGGCCAGCTACTCCGTAATTTCGCTGTTCAAGCCCGACCGACCGCAAGACGCTGGCAGCAGCGCAGCGTGCCGATCCAGCGTTCGACCGCAAACCTTAACCGGATGAAGCCAATGCCCTCCTCGATTGCCATCAAGAACGAGCCGAACGCGACGGTATTGGTAGGCAGCAGCAGCCTGCCGCCGCTTTCCAGGCGAGCAAACGTGGGCAGCATTCCCCTCACTCGCAGCACTACCATCGCGGTAGCGGGCGGGTTGGTTTCGCAAGGACTAAAGTTCTGCGTGATTCTTTATGTTGCCCGCCGTTTCTCTGTTTCCGAGTTCGGGCTGCTGTCATTCGCTATAGCGGTAAATGCCTATATGTTCGTGATCTCTAATTTCGGGCTCAACGTGTTCGGGAGCCGCGCGGTTGCCCAATCGAGAGTCGTATCACGGGCGCTCCTGGCGGAGATTTGCTGCCTGCAAGCGATGCTGGCCGGGCTCGGATTGGGGCTGGCATTGATCATCTTAAGGTTCGTTCCTGGCGTCAGCCATCTTGAACTCCTCCTGGTCGCGCTGTTCGGCCTTAGCAATGTCATTCAAGCAGGTTTGTTCGACTGGGTGTTTCAAGGACTCCATCGCCAGGAGGTTTCGGTTACGCTCAATATTCTCTGGCAAGGCACATGGCTAATCCTGACGGTTGCGGGAATAAATCTCAGGATGGGGATCGCCGCGGTGCCAGCCGGATTGTGTGTCTCCGCGCTGCTGGCCGGGACAGTTGGATATCTGTGGATAGGCAAAACGGCGACCGCAGGACCTCGTGCTGGCGAGCGGGCTCATCTGCTGCATCGGTCGTGGCGGACGCTGCAGTCGGCCGCGCCCCTCGGGTGGGGCACCCTGCTCACTACCTTCATCGTATGGGGCGATACGATTGCCGTCCGGCTGATCCGGGGTCAGCAAGCGGCCGGATGGTATGCGGCCGGCAATCGGGCAGCATTGGCAGTCGCCATGCTAGGCACGCTCTATGTGCAGGGAGCCTTCCCTTTTCTCAGTCAGACAAGCCAGGAAAACCAACTTGCCTTCGAGCGATGCTTTGCGCGCACCTATGCGGATCTGGCCATGCTCTTCGTACCAGGCGCTCTATGGGCGATTTACTACGCGAGAGAAATCATCCTTCTCTTGTTTCACCGTACCGACTACCTGGCAGCCACATTCGTATTCCGCACGTTCCAGGTGACCATGCTTTTTTTCGTGGCTAACACGCTACTGGGCACAGGAGTGCTTGTGGCATGTGGCCAAGACCGAGCTTTTCGCGTGGTCCTGGCTGGTACGGCCGGGGTGTTTCTGTTGTTTTGTCCGCTGTTCACCTGGCGCTGGGGTATCGAAGGGACGGCGGCGGCGGTACTCGGGACACAGATCGCTTCGTGGCTCTGGTTCCACTGCGAGGCTGGAAAACTGATGTCGACCAACTCACTGTCCGCGTTGCGTTGGCCGCTCACTGCCGGCATTTTGTCGATCGTCGCCTGTCGCGGGTTTCATCTTTCCCTCGGGGCTGGCTTCGCAGTTCTCGCATCAGCCCAATTGACCCAAGTGGTGCTGCGCCATCCAACTATGCAGGGCGCAGACTCGTGACCAACGTCATCACTGGGAAATGCTCAGCCTTGCTAAATCGTCATGGCGGGATGCTACCGCTGCTGCGTGAATATGGAATTGTCCGTCTTCTGGACGGTGCACTGCGGGAGGCGTGGGAAGCGTTCGGCATGCGTCTGCTGCATCGGCTTGGCCGAGGGCCGAGGCAACCTTACAGTTGGCTGGACGCATTGCTTTCTCCCACCTGCGATTACTGGGTACGTTATACGGAGGTCATCACTGCCCTGGAGCAAGCTGTGCCCGGCACGGTGCGAAAGGTGGTAGAGGTATCGAGCGGGGGGCGCGGAGGCCTAGCTTGGGCTCTTCCGGGCACGACCCTTGACATCTGTCTAGTGGACTGGTCAACGCAGCTCCTGAGCGATACCCGAGGAGGAAAGGCCTGGCGAGTGTGTGCCGATGCCTGCTGCTTGCCGTTCGCGGATGACTCCTTCGATGCCGCAGTTTCGCTCGATACGCTGGAGCATCTTCCGCATCGGCTGCGCGCGCCATTCGTGAACGAATTGCGACGGATCGCGAAAGCGTCGGTCATCATAACTTGTCCCGTGCAATCCGCTGACCGGGTCTTCCAAGCTCAAGAGTTCGACTTAGCCCTTCACGATCAGATCGAAGCCCAACGAGGAATACAACCGAGATGGCTTGAGGAGCACATCGAGCAGGGCCATCCGACTGCGGAAGAAGTGGCACAACTGCTGCCAGGAGTACAAATCAGGGGATCAGAAAATTGTTCAAGCTGGCTGCGTTTTGCGTCGTTCTATCAGCGACCTTTTGTGTGGCCTCTGGCGGGATTATTTTACCTCGTGTTTCTTCGTCGCTACGACGGCTTGCCTCCCCATCGCCACGGCTTGCTGGTATGGCAGAAGCCTCTCAGCAAGCAGGAAGAATATAAGCCCGCCGTTCATAACGTGACCCTGGAAGAAGTCCAGGCCTCTGCTTGAGATGACCGATTGATACCAAACCGTGACTGAGCTTACACAAGATCGACTTGCCCCAGCCGATGCTTTCGCCGTAGCTGGCATTCTGTCTGGAATGGTTTGTATTGCGGGCGCCGCATTCATCGGCGGCATGCCGGTGTTGTCGCTGATTTTTGCCGCGATTCTGGCCGCGCACGTCTATCAAGTTCCCAAGGATGTTGTCGTCGCCGGCCCTTTCTTCTTGCTTGCCACGAACATCTTCTTTCCTTCGGTCGCCCGCTTTGACGCGAATAACGGGACGGAACCATGGGAAATGTACTACTGGGCCACCGGCGTTCTTCTGATTACGCTCGCGGCTCTTTGTAAGCTCAAGCCACGAGCTGTGTTGCGGCTGCCGAAATCGTTGCTCGCTTTCCTCTCGGTTTCTGTTGCCGCCTCCGTGTACGGGCTCGCGCGCGGCAATGCGCCTAGTTATGTGGTACGGCAATGGTTTGGGACGCTCCTGTTTGGTTGCTACTTTTTTTTGGCTGCCAACTATGGGGACGAAGAATACTTCCTGCGCAAGATCAGGTCTTATGCCGTGCCTTGCATGCTGGCTTTTGTCGTCTACTACGTCGCAGTGTTTAGCGAGTACGGCATGCACAAGGAAATAACGACCCTTGGCACCCAGGGCGGAATCCTTGCGACCCTCTTCGTTGCAAAAACCGGCTGGCGCTGGTGGAGTTCGACGGCGATTCTCGCTCTGGGACCAGTTTTGTTGGTGGAGCGCCGTTCATTGGCCGCGCTTGCTCTCTCTCTGGTGTTGATTCGCGCCTGGGTTACGCCGTCCAAGATGTGGAGATGGATTGCAGGACTGGCGGCTATCCTGATTATTCTCTTCAGTCTAGCTCCGCCCTATGTCGGGATGATTTCGGATGCGGTTCTCGGCAATAACATCGTTGATCGCGTGCTTCCCGACGGCGCGCGCGACGCCTCTTCGATTGAGGATCGCGGCCTGCAACTGGTCGAGGCAGCAGTCATTGTCACTCACTCTCCTCTTCTAGGGAACGGTATGGGCAGTTTGCTGGCCTGGGAAAGCGCGGTGCGTGGCCCAATGGAGCAGGCTTATGTGGACAACGGATGGGCGTACATCGCTACCAAGATGGGGCTTTGCGGGCTATTTGCTTTTATTTGGTTTGCAGCCGACTTAATTCGCAGCATGCGACTGGCATCGATGCCGCTTTCCGTGTGCCTGCTCTCAAGCCTATTGATTGTGATGTGGGCTGAACCGGTATTCCTGCAATTCACGACCTCCCCGTTTCTGGGTGTCATCGCTGGATTGCTATACAAGCGATCGAGAATTGTTCCTGCAATGCGGACACTGCGAGCATGACTCTGTCTGCCATCTCCGCATTTTGGATCTCAGTCGCCGTCGCCCTGTACGTGTATGCCGGTTACCCGCTGCTGATTGCCATGCTTAGCCGCTTCTACCAAAGACCCGGCACGCCCGACGGTTATCAGCCTCGCGTGACTTTGATTATCCCGGCGCGCAACGAGGAACAATGGATCCGGCACAAGATCGAAAACACTCTTACTCTCGACTATCCGAGATCTTTGCTTCGCATCGTCATCGCCTCTGATGGATCTACCGATCGCACGGTGGCGATTGCGCGCGAGTTCGAGAATGAAGGAGTCGAAGTATCTGCATTCCTCGATCGTCAGGGCAAGCAAGAAATGCTGAACCTTCTGGCCGCGAAAACAAGCGATGAGGTCTTGGTTATGACCGACACCCACGTGCTGCTCGAGACTGAGTCACTTAGAAATCTGGTCCGCCACTTCGCCGACCCGGACGTCGGCTGCGTTACAGGACAACGGCTGTGCATCCTCCAGGCGGCCGTTCCACAGGGTCAGGGTGAAGGCGTCTATTGGCGTTACGAGTCCTGGATCAAGCGGAACGAGAGCCGGGTGCATTCCTGCCTCGGAGCACATGGCCAGCTTTACGCGGTTCGCCGTTCTGTGTTTCCCCACGTCGAGAAAGTGGGGGAAGACTTTTACATTCCGATGAAAATCATTGCCGCCACCGGCCTGCGGGTAGTTTTCGAGCCCCGTGCGATCGCGCATACGCCGGCGGCAGCCAATTTAAAGATCGAATTCGAGCGCAAGACCCGGGCGCACGTTTCTTTTCTCCTGACATTTCCATTGCTGCCGGAGTTGTTTCTCCCATGGCGAAACCCGGTGTGGTGGCAGTATGTTTCGCATCATATATTGCGCATGGCCGTGCCGCTCGCCATGGTCGGAGCGTTGGGCGCCTCCACTTTTCTTGCTCCGCATAGCCGGTGGTATGCATTTGCCGCGGCCGCTCAGTTGATGTTTTACGTCCTGGGCGCGATCGGGTTTTGGCTGGCATCGCACGACATTCGCGTCAAACTTTTCTACATTCCCTTTTATTTTGTGTTTGCGAATGCCGCCATCGCCAAGGCGCTCTCGCGTTGGCCTCGACGAAAGTACGACTACGCATGGAATCGCACCGAGCGGATTCCGGTCTCTGGCTGAACTCCACAGTATGAATGACACCTCTTCGCTCGGCGTGGCCGTGATTGGCCTGGGCCGGTTCGGGCGAAAGCGTCTGGCGTCAATCGCATCCGATGCGCATGCCAGGCTGCGAATGGTCGCCGATTCTGTTCCCGAAGTCGCGGAACGCACGGGAGCTGAACTGGGGTGCGAGCACACTCGAAATTGGCAGGATACGCTTGCGCGCAGCGATGTCGATATCGTCGTGGTTTCCACCTCGACGCGCTTCCTACCGGAGATCGCACGCGCCGCGCTCGAAAATGGAAAGCATGTTCTCTGTGAAAAACCATTTGGCCGCAGTTCCCACGAGGTCTTACCGGCGGTCGAGGCGGCGGAGCGCAATCACCTTTGCCTCAAGGTGGGATACAACCACCGTTATCATCCCGCGCTGGAGAAAGCCCACCAGCTTTTCGTCTGCGGCACGATTGGAAAGGCGCATTTCATTCGCTGCGTATACGGCCACGGCGGACGTAGTGGTTACGACCAGGAGTGGCGGGCTCAAGGCGAATATTCGGGCGGCGGCCAGTTGCTTGACCAGGGCGTACACGCGCTCGATTTGTTCCGCTGGTTCGCGGGAGAGTTTTGCACGGTAAAGGCTTGCACCCGAACTTCGTTCTGGCCGATTGCTCCTCTCGAAGACAATGTCTTCGCTCTTCTGGAATCGAGCGCTGGTTGTCTGGCTTCGCTGCATGCCAGCTGGACGAACTGGAAAAACACTTTCGCGTTCGAAGTCTTCGGCGAAAAGGGTTATCTCAAGGTTTGCGGACTCGGTGGCCCTTACGGCACCGAACGATTGTGCTGGGGAAGACTGCGGGTACTGGGAGTGACTCCCGAGGAAGAGCATTTTGACTTCCCCGAATCTGATCCGTCTCTGGATCGGGAGTGGCTCGACTTCGGCACTTGTGTACGGGAAGGGCGCACGCCCCAAAGCGATGGCAGAGATGCGTGGCAAACCCTGCGGGTCGCGGAGGCGATCTATGCCGCCTCCACAGCGCCGGGAACTCAAATTCCAAGCATGCAAATGGAAGAAACTTCCGGCACTTTTCAAAGGCGTACACCAACCGTGCTCGTGCCCGCCGGATGCACAGCAGAAAGAGAAAACCTACGATGAAAGCCCTGGTTACCGGAGGAGCTGGCTTCATTGGCTCGCACATCGCGGATGCTTTGTTGCGCCGCGGCTATGCGGTTTGCGTACTCGATAGTCTTGAGCCTCGGGTGCATCCTAACGGTCGTCCCTCATACGTCGACCCCGAAATTCAATTCATACACGGAGACGTGCGCAACAAATCCATCGTGCAGCACGCACTCGAGGGCGTGGATATCGTCTTCCACGCCGCGGCATATCAGGATTACATGTGCGATTACAGCAAGTTCTTCGACTCGAACGTAACTGGCACTGCCCTAATCTTTGAGACCATCCAGGAGCAGCGGCTGCCGGTGCAGCGGTTCATTCTCTCATCTTCGCAAGCGGTTTACGGGGAAGGGCAGTATCTTTGCTCGGAACACCGCCTGCAGCTGCCACTGGCCCGGAGCAAGAATCAGCTGGACGCCGGAGAATGGAATTTAAGTTGCCCGCGGTGCTACCAGGAACTCGAGGCACTGCCGCTCCTCGAGGACTACACCCATCCGGTCACGGCGTACGGCCTCACCAAATATTTTCAGGAACTGGTGGCATTGCAGTTGGGCAGGCGCGTGGGCGTTCCGGCAGTGGCGTTGCGCTATTCGATTACTCAAGGGGCGCGGCAATCGTTTTACAACGCATACTCGGGGATTTGCCGCATCTTCACCCGCACTTTGCGAAACCACAAAGCCCCTGTCATCTACGAAGACGGGCTGCAGCAGCGGGACTACGTCCACGTCGACGATGTGGTCCGGGCGAATCTGCTGGCTATGGACGATCAGCGCACGGATTACCAGGCGTACAACGTAGGCACTGGAAGAACTACAACCGTTCTCGAATATGCACAAATGCTGGCGAGCACGATGGGAGTCGACATCGAACCGGAACTGCCTGGCGCCTATCGTGTAGGCGACGTGCGCCACACGGTCTCGGGGATTACAAAAATCGGCAGGTTGGGATGGAAGCCGACTAAGCATCTCAAAGAAGTTTTCGAAGAATATCTCGCCTGGTTGGATTCCATCGGAGACGTCGACGACTACTTCTCTCCCGCCTACGCCGCCATGAAGCACAGTGGCGTTGTCTGCATGGTGCACGGCGAAAACCACACCAGCCCGGTCTTGGTGGAAAAGGCGGCATGGGCACAATCATCACGGTAACCGCCGAAGAACCCTCAACCGCGTCAGGTGCCCTTGGTTCGCTGTTTGCTACGCGTGCCCGCGGCGCAAGTACGCGCAGCTTTACCAAAAAGGCGATCGACTGTGCCATTGGCTTGGTGGGAAGTCTGGCTACGCTTCTGATGATGCCTTTTATCGCGCTTCTTCTTATGCGTGAAGACACTGGCCCTGTTTTTCATCGGCGGGGGTTTGTCGACTGCGACGGTGCGGTGCGTTATTACCTGAAATTCCGCACGATGGTGACCGACGCAGATGTGCGACTGCAAGAAGATCCGGAATTGAGAATGCAGTTCGATTTCAAGTACAAGCTGCAGCATGATCCGAGAGTGCTGCGGATCGGGCGCATATTGCGCAAATACAGCATCGACGAGTTTCCACAATTCTTCAGCTTGCTCAGCGGGAAACTGACCTTCGTCGGGCCTCGCGTTATATCGAAAGAAGAAACTTCCCGCTACGGCGAATTGCTTCCCAAACTGTTATCGGTGAAGCCGGGGATGACCGGCTACTGGCAGGTAATGGGGCGGCAGAAAACTTCTTATGCCGAACGCATCCGCATGGATATGTTTTACGTCGATCATTGGTCGCTAAAGCTGGACTTCATCATCATGGCAAAAACTATTTGGCAGGTATTGCGGGGGGATGGCGCGTACTGACACGGAGCAGGGAGAGGGAAAGGCTTGGAACACTCATGAGAATTCTGGTGACCGGAGGGGCAGGATTCATCGCGTCGCACGTGGCCGACGCTTACGTGAAGCTGGGGCATGAAGTCGCGGTGCTGGATGATCTCTCGCGGGGGTATCGCAAGAACGTGAATGCGCGGGCCGACTTTTATCTGGGCGACATCGAGGATCGCAGCTTTGTGCGCAAGGTGTTTGCTGAGTTCAAGCCGGAGGTCGTCAATCATCACGCAGCACAAATGGATGTCCGCCGCGGAGTGCGTGAGCCGGTGTTCGATGCCCGGGTCAATATTCTGGGTTCAGTGAACCTGATCGAAGAAGCGGTGGCGCAGCGGACGCGGCATTTCATCTACATCTCGACTGCGGGTGCCGCGTACGGCGAGCCCGAACAGCTCCCGGTGTCGGAAGACGCAGCAGTCAATCCGGTTACGCCGTATGGAGTCAGCAAGCACACAGTAGAACACTATCTCTACACTTTCTCCGCACTCTACGGCCTGACGTACACCGTGCTCCGCTACGGAAATGTGTACGGTCCGCGCCAAAGCTCGCAGGGTGAGGCCGGCGTCTTCGCGATTTTCTGTGAGCAGATTATCGCGGGCGTCCAGCCAGTGATCTATGGCGATGGCAGCAAAGTTCGCGATTACGTTTATGTGGACGATGTCGTGCAAGCCAACCTGGCGGCGCTCTCCCGTGGCTACGGTGGCATTTTCAACATCGCCAGTGGCGAGCCGACGACCGATCAGCAGGTGCTCTCGATTATTTGCGAACAGTTGGAGGCAGTCACAGTAAAGCCAAAACACCTCGCGAAACGTCCCGGAGAGATCGACGCAATTGTTCTCGATATCGGCAAGGCGCAACGGGTACTGGGTTGGTCCCCCAAGGTCGATATATCCGAGGGAGCGCGCCAGACCGTACGTTATTTTCAACAGGTTTCGGAGTTGGAAACGCACGCTGTGCAAAACTCTTCTCGATGACGAGCAACGTCCAAAGCCGGAGCGGGACCACATCGTCTCAATTGGTGAATAAGACGTGCCTGATTGCCGGCGCCTCAGGAGCAATCGGGCTGGCGGTCGCCAAACTGTTTCATCATGAGGGAGCCAATCTGGCGTTGACCTACTTTTCGCGAAAGCCGGCCAACAACTGGGATGGTTCAGGGCCATCGCGAGTGCTCGAGATTCCGTTGGATATTCGTCATAAAGAGGATCTGGATGCCGCAGTAAAAAATGTAGTAGAGCGCTTTGGAACGATCGATGTTCTGGTAAATTGTGCGGGAATTCTGGGGCCGATTGGACCCACCGTCGCCGTACCGATGGACGCTTGGGTTGAAACCGTGGAAATCAATCTGCTGGGGAGTTTCTACCTGACGCGAGCGGTGCTGCCACTCATGCTGGCGTGTGAGCAGGGGAAAATCATTTACTTTTCCGGCGGCGGCGCGGCCTACGCACGGCCGTTCCTGACTGCGTATGGCGCGAGCAAAGCGGCGCTGGTCCGATTTACTGAGAGTCTCGCGGAAGAACTTGTCGAGTCTCGTATTGATGTCAACATTATCGCGCCTGGTCCTGTGAACAGCCGGATGTGGAGTCAGATGCGGTCCTCAGCGGATGCTGGTGGCCCGAAGGCGCTAACCGAAATCAAGAAAATGGAAGAAACCGGCGGCGTGTCCGCGCAACGAGCAGCGGAACTAGCAGTCTTCCTGGCATCTGACCGCTCGAATGGTTTAACCGGGCGGCTAATTAGCGCCATTCATGATGACTGGAAGGTTTTCGACCAGTGTATTCCGGACATTATGCGCTCTGACGCCGGTACTCTACGCCGGATTCCACTGAACAAAGCGGGCTGACCGTTTTTTCAATCCCATGTTCGGCGTAGCCATTATCGGCGCGGGGAATATCGGCCGGATTCGCGCACGTGTGATCCAAAACTCGGCCGAGTCCCGGGTACGACTCGTGGCCGATGTTGACCCGGCGCACGCTTATACTTTGGCTGCTTCGATGCAATGTGATGCAGCCACCGATTGGCGCCGAGCGATTCGGTCCAGCGAAGTAAATTTGGTCGTGGTCTGCACGCCCACGAAGTTCCATGCTTCAGCCGCTTTGGTCGCTCTTCGAGCAGGAAAGTCGGTACTTTGCGAGAAGCCGCTGGCTCGTTCGTCGATGGAAGCGGAAGAAGTAGTAGAAGCCGCGGAAACGCGCGGACTCATTCTCAAGACCGGTTTCAACTATCGCTACATGGGGCATGTGCGCAAGGCCAAAGAGTTGATCGCACAGGGTGCGCTGGGCCCACTCTACTGCCTGCGCTGCCGATACGGGCATGGCGGACGTCCGGAGTATGAAAAGCACTGGTGCACGGATCGGGATTTATCAGGCGGAGGAGTTTTGCTCGAGCAAGGCATCCACGTGATCGATTTGGTTCGTTATCTGCTGGATGAACCCACTCAGGTGCTGGCGGAAACTTCGCGCTGGTTTGGGATTTCCCGGAAGTAGAAGATAACTGTTTTCTTTTACTGAAAACGCAACAATCGCAAACCGCTCAAATACACGTCAGCTGGACCCAGTGGCTCAACATTTTTTCTTTGGAGATCGTGGGGAAAGACGGCTACTTGCACCTCTCCGGGCGCGACGGGCACTACGGTCCCCAGCGGCTGGTCTGGGGAAAACGTCAGTTAGACCACAGCCGTCCCAAAGAAGAAGTCTTTGAATTCTTGTCGCCGGACGATTCCTGGACTCGTGAGTGGGATGATTTTATCGACGCGGTTCAAACTGGACGCGAGCCCATGGGAGGCGGAACCGACAGCATGCAAGCCCTCCGCCTGATCGATGCCGCCTATGACAGTTCGCGAGGGCAACGCTGGGTGGAAGTGGCCCAATCTGCGGTGCATGCAGGAGCTCAAATATGATCATCACAAAAACTCCATTTCGAGTCACGCTGGGTGGCGGAGGTACGGATCTGCCCTCGTTCTATCGCGAGCACGAAGGCTTTGTGCTGGCAGTTGCAATCGACAAATATATGTACCTGAATGTCAATGCGCCAATTCTCGACGACACCATCCGCGTTCAGTACAATCGGACGGAGCTGGTGCGGCACGTCGACGAGGTGCAGCACACCCTGGCACGCGAGGCTTTGCGTCACTTTCATATCGAGAATGGCATCGAAATCGTCTCCGTCGCAGATATTCCCGCAGGGACCGGTTTGGGTTCCTCCAGTTGTTACCTGGTAGGGCTGCTGAATGCCATGCACAGTCTCACTCAGACGCCCACCAGTCCCGAGCGGCTGGCCGAGGAAGCTTGCCATATCGAACTCGACCGGCTGCATAAGCCGATTGGGAAACAGGATCAATACATGGCGGCGTTCGGTGGCCTGACCGCGCTTCATATCGGGAAAGATGGCAGGGTTGGGGCAACGCGTCTGTGCTTGAACGTGGACACTCTGGAATTGCTCGAAAGCAATATGCTCCTCTTTTACACAGGCGCCGCGCGGGACGCGACCGAGATTCTCGAACAACAGGACAACGACACCAAGACGAAAAGCAATGCTGTGGTCGAGTGCCTTTGCGAAATCAAAAGCATAGGCGTCGACATTCGAGATGCAATTGTGCGAGGGAACCTTCACCACTTCGGCGAACTCCTGGATGTTCACTGGCAAACCAAGAAGAGACTGTCGGGAGGCATCAGCAGCCGCCAGATCGATGCCTGGTACAAACTGGCGAAACAGAATGGGGCTGTTGGGGGAAAAATCTGCGGTGCCGGCGGCGGCGGATTTCTGATGCTCTACTGCGAGCAAAACAAACCGGGCATCCGCGATGCGATGCGGCGCGCAGGTCTGCACGAGCTCAGTTTCCGCTTCGAATTCGAAGGAAGTAAAGTCGTTTTCGATATGGTCTCGCGCGATGGCCGGCTGGCGCACATTCATCGTCAGGAAAGAAATAGTCACTTCCGTAACGCCCTGGTTGCGCATGCCTGAGGGTGGAATTAACCTCTTATCCCAATTCGCTCAAACGCACAGACGCTTTAAGTCGAACCTAGCCATGTCCCAAACACCAGCAGTTTTTCTCGACCGTGACGGCGTGATCAACCGCCTTATTTATCACAAAGATGCCGGCATTGTAGATTCTCCATTCACCGCCGCGCAGTTTCAGGTTTTTCCCTGGGTGCCCAAAGCGATCCGCCTTCTCAACGATCTTGGGCTGCCAGTGGTAATCGTCTCCAATCAGCCGGGAATCGCCAAAGAACACTTCGATCCCGAAGTGCTTGGCGAAATCGAGCAACAGCTGAACGTCGCGCTCGTATCCGGACGGGCTCACCTGGATGCAACCTATTATTGTCTTCACCATCCCGATGCAATCGTGAAAGACCTTCGCAAGAACTGTTCCTGCCGAAAACCTGGAATTGGCATGTTCACCCGGGCGGCTCGCGACATGGATTTGTCTTTGGAACGCTCTTACATGGTGGGAGACGGGCTGACGGACATTGAGGCGGGCCATCGCGCCGGCTGCAAAACAATCTTTGTGGGAACCTGGAAATGCGA
>Ga0070762_10000124_pt1 | contig 26851 bp, 20 predicted proteins | sample HubBroMetageREF2_FD_66726 | JGI IMG/M metagenome (GOLD analysis project Ga0070762, IMG submission 66726) | Reference soil microbial communities from the Hubbard Brook experimental Forest, New Hampshire, USA - Hubbard Brook CCASE Soil... | ecosystem: Environmental > Terrestrial > Soil >...
GGGAACCGTTGCCGACTATTTGGGCAAGAAAAAGGGGCTCGCGCTTTGCGCGCTTTGTTTCGCTCTCTCTTCGATTGGAATGCTTTTCGCGACGGATCTCCATCAATTCGTCCTGTGGCGGCTGATTGGAGGCGTGGGCATAGGCGCCGCATCGGTGATTTCTCCAAACTACATTGCCGAGATTGCTCCGACGCGGGTTCGCGGCCGCTGCGTGACTCTCTACCAGCTCGGCATTGTGGTTGGAATACTCGCCGCCGTCTTCGTCAACATGCTCATCCAACGCATGGGCGATGAAGCATGGAACACTTCAACCGGCTGGCGCTGGATGTTTCTCGCCGGTGTCGTACCCGCGATTCTGTTCGGACTGATGATTTTGCCCGCAGTCGAGAGTCCCCGCTGGCTGATGAAAATGGGCCGGCGGAATCAGGCGATCGAAGTCCTTTCAAAGATCAACGGCGCCGACATCGCAAAGAGCGAAGCCGCGGAGATCGAAAATTCGCTCGCCATCGAAGAAGGTCACATCTCCGAACTTTTCACCACCTTCCGTCGCCCCCTGCTGCTGGGCATCATGCTCGCGGGGCTACAACAGATCAGCGGTATCACGCCTATATTTTCCTTCCTGCCGGAGATTTTTCGCGCCACCGGAACCGCGACCAGCGACGCATTTTTCCAGTCAGTGTTGGTTAGCCTCATCAACCTGTTGTTTACGCTGTTTGCACTATGGCTCGTCGATCGCGCTGGGCGTAAAACTCTGATTCTCGCTGGGACCACGTTGCAATTCATTTCGCTCGCATTGGTCGGTTGGTTCTATCACATGCACGGCAGCGGCCTGGCAGTTTTGATCTTTGTCATGAGCTTTGTTGCCGGCCACGCCTTCGGCAACGGCGTGGCGTGTTGGGTCATCATCTCTGAAATTTATCCCACCAAGGTTCGCGGTCGCGGCATGTCCATCGCTACCACCGCGCTCTGGCTAGTCGGGTATCTCGGAAACCAACTATTTCCAACCATGCAGAAGCATTTGGGATCGGATGGCACGTTCTGGTTTTTCAGTGCCGGCGCGTTGCTGACCATCGTTCTGGTCGGCTGGCTGGTTCCGGAAACCAAGGGCCGCTCGCTCGAAGAGATCACGAAATTGTGGACGCAAGACAAGTCCGCAAGTCTGCGCTTACAAGGCTCCTGAAACGCCGCAGCCCTCGATCTGCTGACGTCAAAGGGACAACATGTCCCAATTCGTGGGCAACCGAGAAATCACCTTTATTCTTCATGCACATGGGTTGCGCCGCGCGCAAGCTCGCAGGACAATCTGTCCCCGCTGCGCCAATCCATGATCTAGTTTAAGTGATTGATTATACAGGTAGTTATCCGTACCAGCTTTGGTATTCGGCCTGCACCCAACACATGCGATGAAGACTCAACTTCCGAGGAGTGTTCAAGTGCCGAAAAAGAATGTTGAATGGCTAGCGCTTTTGCTGTTCTTGGTTTACGAAGCGATCCAGATTGTTCCCGCCGGCGTTTTCAACCACGCATTTTCATCGCTGGCGTCAGCGGTTTGGGGCAGCTAACGAAATGACAAGCCATGGACGTAATGGGAGTGATCCAGCAATGAAGCCACGAAAACGATCTATCGACAAATGGAAGGAAATCCGGAAGGCGTTCTTCGCCCTTGCAATTCCGGCTCTGTTTGCAAACGCCAGCTTCGCCGTGTCGCCCTCGCAATCGCTCGAAGGGGCGTTCGCCGTGACGCATCGCGCTGGGAAGATTGCGAACGACATCGATCGTCGTCGCCCGAACGATCTTATCGACGTGATCGTGCAGTTCAATGTCACGCCTACCGCGGCACACTACCAAAGAATGGCGGCTCGCGGCGCCATGGTAAAGACCAGACTGCATACCATCAAAGCTGCAGCGTTCAGGCTTCCAGTTTCTGCCTTGGCCAAACTGGAGAAAGATCCCGACATCGCATACGTCTCACCGGACCGTGCGGTGAGCCTGAAAAATAGTTACGAGAGTTTCGCTTCGGCAGTCGAAGCCGACGTAGCGCAGCAACAATATGGACTCGACGGTACCGGAATCGGAGTCGCCGTAATTGATAGCGGCGTCGCCGACCACGTCGACTTCCACAACGCGACTGGAACCCGCGTGGTTCATAGCGAAAGCTTTGTCGCAGGCAACACGTCTACAGTCGATGCCTACGGGCACGGCACTCACGTCAGCGGGATCATCGGCGGAAACGGCACCGCATCTGGCTCAGGCAGCGGCTACGCTCAGCCCATCGTAGGCATGGCTCCAAATGTCAACATCATCAACCTTCGCGTACTTGATCAAAATGGCGCAGGCACTGACAGCCAGGTGATCGCTGCCATTCAGCGAGCCATCGCGCTTAAGACTCAATACAACATTCGCGTCATCAATCTTTCGCTGGGCCGGCCGGTTTTTGAAAGTTACACCGTCGATCCTCTGGATCAAGCGGTGGAACAAGCCTGGGCCGCTGGCATCGTCGTTGTCGTCGCCGCCGGAAACGACGGCCGCGACAACTCAATGGGAACCCGCGGTTTCGCCACTATCGGCTCTCCGGGCAACGATCCCGCAGTCATCACAGTGGCGGCGACCAGAACCATGGGAACTGCTACACGAAATGACGATGCGATCGCCAGCTACAGCTCCAAGGGTCCGACCTTGCTCGATCACATCGTCAAGCCGGATATCGTCGCTCCAGGGAACCGGATTGGTTCTTTGATCGTTAAGAACAGCACCCTCGACGTCGAATTCCCGACCCTCGAGATTACTCCGACCTGCACTGGGACCTGCGCTACCAAATATTTTCGGCTGAGTGGAACCAGCATGGCGACACCCGTGGTAAGCGGTGCCGTCGCGCTCATGCTGCAGCAGCAACCCACCCTCACTCCGGACACCGTGAAGGCTCGCATCATGAAGACGGCGTGGAAGGGATTCGGCGTCTACTGCAACTCCTACGACGTCTTTAACAACCTTTACAGCAACGAGTACGACCTCTTCACTTATGGTGCGGGCTATCTAAATGTTAATGCGGCATTAGGCAGTACCGATGTCGCCAACGGCGTCGCTCTGTCTCCAACTGCAAGTTACAATTCTGCGAACAACACTGTGACCATCGTCAATACCAGTTCCGTAACGTGGGGCACCTCAGTGGTTTGGGGCAACTCGATAGTCTGGGGTTCTTCGGTGGTTTGGGGCAACTCGGTATTAAGCGCAAACTCAATCGTTTGGGGCAGCTCTGTGGTCTGGGGCAATACCGTGGACTCGGGCTTCAGCGTGGTCTGGGGTAACAGTATTGTCTGGGGTAGTTCAACAGCGACTTCGGCCTACAGCGATGGCCAGGATGGAGAAAACTAACCATGACGCTCCTCTCGACAAAGAGCAAAGTGCTTGTCGGGTTAGTGGTTGTCCTCGGCGTCGGAACTCTCCTCCAGGCGCCGCTGACGTGGGGACACCCGGCATACGCACGCTTCACTGGGACTTTCCTGGTCGCTCTCTTCGCAGCGCGCCTGAAAGTCTCTCTACCTAGGATCACGGGATCAATGTCAGTCAATCTGCCGTTCATCCTTCTGGCTCTCAGCGAACTCAGCCTGGCGGAGGCACTTTTAATCACTGCCGCGTCGACATTCGTTCAATCCCATTGGTCTGAAAGCGGTCAGCAGAAGCCAATCAAGACTCTGTTCAACGTTGGCGTCACCGTAATCGCAGCCCGGGCCGCGTGGCTTACGATGCAAGTGACGGCGCCAAATTCAGGGCTTGGTCTCGCGCTGGGAGCGCTGGCCTACTTGTTGGTCAACACGATCCCGGTCGCGGGAATTATCTCGCTCACCGAAAGTTGCAGCCTGTTTCGCACCTGGAAACAGATTTTGCAGCTCACGTTTCCATATTTCATCCTGGCTGCGGGCGTTGCTGGTCTGGCCAAGCTGGCTACCCATGCTTTCGACTGGTATATCCCGCTGCTGATCTTACCGCTGATGTTTTTCGTGCAGCGCTCATTCAGGCTGTACTTCCGAATCCTGCGTGATAACGCCGGACAGCAGACGCCTTACGCCATGGCTGCAGGTGCCGGACGCGGTTAATCTAAGGCTACCCAATAGAAGTCGAAACAGCCGCCGGCCAGATCACACAATCTGGCCGGCCCTTTTTTCTCTGGTTCATCATTTTGGGGCTCATCAAAACGAGGGGCGGCTTTAATCTGCTCCCAATGGGTGGGCCAGTCTTACTAATACCCACATAAACCACACCATCCGCTCCGAGGAACTGCGCGAAATCCGGGGAACGAGGTATGATTCCTTAAGGAAAGAGAGAACTCGCGGATGAAAAAACGACTCACTGCTCAACAGAAGCTTACCGTGGAGCGGCGCCGGGAGCACAACCGAAAGCACACCTTGCTGCGCCGGGAGTGTTACAAATGGCTGCGGAAAAACTTGCCTGATGTTTATGCCAAGTTGAGAAAGAAAGCTGGGCTGGCGCAAACCGGTCGTCCCAAAAGCTAAGCTGTCTCAATCCATCTGCAGCAGCCCTTACGCAGCAAAGGGTTCATGCTTGAACGCATGAACCCTTTGCTAAACAAACGCAGACCGCCGCCGAATTGCGAACGCCGGCTACTCGACCGTGATGCTTACAGACTTCGACGGTATGCCATTCGCGACTACGACAAGCGTACTCGCTCCAGTCTCCATCCCTGCTGGCACATCAAAGTTGGTCGAAACTTTGGTCGTGCCGGTCGCAACTCCCATAGTGCTGTGACCGTGTGTCCTGGCGTAAAAGACGTGACCAGTGGATTGATTTGTAATCCGTACCAGCGGATAGTTCGTCGCGGTTGTAAACTCGTCCCCAAACGAAGCGGCTTGCGATAAGCCGTTGAACTGCTGTCCGGAGATCTTGTAGGTGGAGCCTCGGGTCACCGTAGCCGGAAACGATGTAATTTTCGGCGCCCATGAACTCTGATACTTTCCCGTTGACGTGTAGGCGTAAGACCCGGCGACGAGCACCTGTCCCGTGGGCAGATCAATCAAACTGCCGAAGCCTACAGTTGTGGCGGTTAATTTCGATCCGTTGAACTCATACATCTGCCCAGAATCGCCCAGCACCAGTACGTTTCCATTGGGCAGCAGCGCAGCAAACGAATCGCCGGACTGATCGCCATTCGGGAAGTCAGGTCCCGCAGTCCATTTGCCCTGGTTATAAACCGCGGTGTGTCCAGTGGAGGCGCCAAGGTGCAGCGCACCAGTTGCAAAAACTGAGCCGTCAGGACGCAGGATCCCGGGTCCGGTTTCTCCAGGCGGACAATAGGTGTACTGGTTATTGTTCCCATACTTCAGGCAACCCTCTTCCGGAGGTCCCATTAAGTTCGCCACCGTGGTGCCCGCAGTCGTCCAGCTTTGCGAGCTCGGCGTATAGATCTCCGAGTTTGGATCGTGCTTCACGTCCCAGGTAAGAACCGTGCCGTTCGGCAACAGCGTCCAACCCTCTTCGGCGTTGAAGTCGCTCTTGCCTGCCGAGCCCACGGCTGTCCACTTGAGAGTAGAGGGATCCAACACCGCCATCTGCTTCGTGGTCTTGCGTCCGAGCAGCACCTCGCCATTCGGCAGCACGACTGCCGGCGAGTCTCCAATGTCATACCATCCCTTCGGCGGCGCTACCATGGTCCACTTATTCGTCTGGGGATCGTAAATCGCGCTTTGATTAGTGAGGGTAAATTCTCCGCCGCAATCACTGTATTCGCCCCCAAGCAGCAGAAATCTGCCGTCAGCCAACACAGCTCCAGAAGCGGCGTAGGGAGCGTACCCGGCAGGCAGGCTAGCGGCTTGCTTCCAGGTTCCATTGACGTAACTTCCGGATTTGTCTGGCGTGAGCCTCCACCAATCCGAGCAGGTACCACCCTGCACCATCACAGTGCCATCGGTTAATTGATATTCCATAAAGGCGCCGTCCGGCGCCGGATTTTTAAGTTGCGTCAACTTCTGCGCTAGCGAAACCACCGGAAGCGCAAACAAAATCAGGCTTACCACGAGACATAGTTTCTTCGACAAGGTAGTTCCCCTTATTTTGATAGTTCTGCAACGCCGGGAAAGGAAGTGCAGGCCCGCAATGCTAGCACACTTCGTGGTGCCTGTCGGCACGAAAAATGACATCGAAGCAGTAGAAAAAACAAAAACGAAGCGGGGTAGTAGTTGTTTTCTTGGTGTAGATTATGACCGCGCGCACCACATACTGTATTTCGAATGATTTAGTTTTTCAGCTATTCCGCAAACATTTTCATCTTCAGCCGGCGTTCCTGAAAAGGCGAAGCCATTGTTATTGAACTGCCGCGCCATCCGTGATTAGCTGAATCGAATGCCATTGCGATAAGTAAGGAAGACTATGGGGAGCTCGTTTGGAAATTTGTGTACGCGGGTTGTAGCAGCAGTGGTTTGGGTTTTCGTCGCCACTGGTTTTGCAGCCGACGCGGCAAAGCCGCATTATCTCGTTACCAACGATGATGTCCCGCCGAGAAATGCCACCAGCGTCACGTTCTACACAGTGAATGCCAACGGTCTGCTGACCATGAAGGAGAAGGTGCTCACCGGCGGCATCGGCATCGCCGGTGGCTATTTCGCCGCGAACCGCGTGAACGCACTCGATAGCGGGAATGCTGAGTGCGTTTACGCTTCCCAAGCCACCAGCGGGGATGTTGTTGGAATCGTCGTGCGCACTTTGACCGTTGGTGGGAGCGCGAGAGGTTCGACCAACGATGGTGGCAGAACCAACGGCATCGGCTTGGCCATGAACTCCCAATATCTCTATGCCAGCTTCACCGACTCCGACACTATCGGAACTTTCCAGGTGCTGCCCGGTTGCAAGATCAAGTTTATTGCCGACCTCAAGGTCGTCGGTCTGCAAGGTGGCGTGATCGACGGAATGGCCCTCCGCGGCGACATGCTGGTTGTCACCTACGGAGACGGTTCGATCGAATCCTTCGACATATCGGCTGGTGTGCCTGTATCGAATGGCGATGAACAAAATTCCACCGGCTCACGCGGCGGCAATACTTATCCGAGTGGTGTTGACATCACCCAGGATGGCCATTACGCCATCTTCGGCGATACCTCCCCGCTCACGGTGGTCGAAGTTTCCGATATTTCCTCCGGCAAATTGACTCCGACGGTTGTCTATCATCTGGGCCACGGAATCAACTCCAGTAATATTCTGCTGAGCCCGGACGAGACGCTTCTCTACATCAGCAACAATCAAGGGGACACGATCAACGCTGCTTTCTTTGACAAGAGCAATGGCAAACTTTCAAGAGGATGCACTTCGAACCCCCTCAAGGGCTATGTGAAAGACTGGTCGTATCTCGGAGCGTTGGCTTTCGAAAAAACTACGGGGACGGGCGGAACGGTATATGTTGCGGAGTTTGGCGCGCCCTCGTCGATCGCGGAGATCGAGGTGAAATCGGCTAACGGGAAATGCACTTTAACTGAATCCCCGAAATCACCTGTCGCAGATCCAAACAGTCCGGGCTTGTTATCGATTGGAGCTTTTCCACCCCGCCCATTCTAAGTCGGTAAGAATTGTCATCCCGACCGGAGCCTCTCATTCCGGAAGGGCTTGAAGGGTAATGAGACGCGGAGTGGAGGGACCTGCTTTTTCACGCACGCCACGCATCATCGCGGAGCCGATGAGTTCTGACTAAGGGACTGGTGCTCTTTGATCCAGTCATTGGCCTGCTGTTCCGCGGCCGCGACCTGAGCGTGCGTCATCCGCGACGCGAGAACCGAGACACGGTATTTGCTGGCTTCGTCACCACCCGACTGCGCCAGCACCGACCAAAAGTAGGCCTTGACCAAATCCTGAGGAACACCACGTCCCGCCCAATAATAAGCGCCTAGAGTCGCCTGCGAGACGACGTGCCCTTGTTCGGCTGCCATCGAAAACCAGCGAACCGCCTCGGCATAATCCTGCGGAACTTCTTCCCCGGTTGCGTAGCGAGCCCCCATCGAGAACTGGGCTGCGGGATCGCCCTTCTCAGCCAACTTGCGCAAGCCCTCCAAACCGCCGATCGCGACTGCGGTTGGTACGGGTGGATTTGAAGCAGGTTTCGCCAATGGCTGAGATGTAGAAGCTGAGGTGCTAAAACTAAAGTCGGCGAAGTCTCGCGGCGAAATCAGCCACGACCCCGCGAATAAAACTGTCGCAGCGGCGGCCGCAAGAAGAATCTTGCGAGACCGGGAAAAATGAAGCCCCCCCGAATCCGCCGAAGTCTCGACCGGGAATTCATCATCTACGCTGGTGACCGGCGCCGGAACAAAACCAGGTTTCAAAGAGGAATGAAGTCCGGCTCCACTCTCTTCAAACACGCGTGCAAAACCACGCTCCGCAGAACGGCGCTCCTCCGACCCACGCTCCGCGAGCCCGCGCCCGGCAGAAGGCTGTTCAACCGGACCACTCTCCACTGCATCCGGCTCCGCACCTGCGCGATGAACTGCGGTAGAAATAATTCCTGCCAGCCGCTTGAGCGCAAGCGGATCGTTGGTACTGAAGGCATAGGGCTCGGGCGCGAATACTTCCAGAAGTCCGATGACTGCCTCGTCCCAGCGAATCGGAACCGCGATAATCGAACGAATGCCGAGCATTCGACAGCTCTCCCGATCCACGAAAGGATCGGTCTCGGAATCGTCACAGCGCAGCAACTGCCCGGTGCGGACGCACTCGCCGGAAAACCCCGTGCCAATGCTGAACCGCGCCCCTGGCCCAGGAACGTCGTGGCCGGCGCTCGCGCGGCAAATCATGCTCGCGCCTTCCGTCAAAGCGATTGCTGCACCGGTTGCGCGCGTGAAAGTCTGTGCTCTCTGCGCCAGCAGTCGCAACGCTCCATCAAGGTCCGCGCCCAGCCCATCTACTTCTCGCTTGACTGCGGCCAATGCCGTCAAGATCGAAGTATAGTCAGCCGGCGCCATCGGCTCGATTTCTTGCCGCATCCAGTTGAACAACGCGCTGTTTTCCGTCTGCTTCTCTGGGAGAGCTGGCGGAGCGGCGGCGGGTAAAGGATTCGCAACTAGCGGATTTAGCGATGAACTCGCCGCCAAAAGATCAGCCCGATAATTCACACACGCGACCATCACATTAACGAAAAGCCATTCCTTCAACTGGCGAAGAGCGTCCTCCGGCATCTGCGGAAACCGAATCCCCACGCGCCCCGAGCGGTCCGACCAAACCACTTCCCCGGTCGTGTGAATACAGGCTCGCGTCGCCGTCAGATCAAGACACAGATTCACACTCCGCTGCACCTCCAGCGGAAACGAAGTCTGAATGGCCATGCCGGCTTCGCTGATGTCTACGATTTCACTGAGATCGAGGATCTGGCCACTCGAACTCCCATTGAGGCTGGCATATGCTGGAGTGTGCACCTTCTGCCGTACCCGCAACCGGCGAGTACGCAAAGAGGGCGGCAGTTCCCGCCCAGCCTCCATCGACTTTGATCCCAGGGTCTCCATACCAAATCAGGGATACATATTACCCCAGCTTGGCAATCTTTTATAGGATCAATGAACATAGGGATGCAGCTAAACCGGTGTCATTCGGAAGGTAGGCATTCCCGGCAGCCCGAAGGATGTGTCACAGACAGATATCACAGTCCTCCGATGCCATGCCACGTGTAGGGCGGACACTCTTGTCCGCCGCTTTTGGCCTAGTTCAGCTTGAGACGGACCGCCTGCGCGAGCTTTCGCTGTTGGTGGTCGAAGGTATAAAGGTAATCCACGGACAATTCGAGCGCCGCTGCCACGTGCAGAATATCCGCTGTGCGAGTGCCAAGCTTGGCGGTCGTCCGGTGCGACAGCTGACGAGCCCGTTCGAAGACCTGTTCCGTTAATGGTCTGAGTTGAAAGACCCCGGCATGCAAGTCTTTCTCAAAATCTTTCAATGACGACTGCGCCTGAGCCGCCGACACTTCCTTCCGGAAGACTCGTAATCCCATGGCATTGACCACCTCGAGTTCCCCAAAAACGCTGACAAAACGCTCTCCGCTCGAAGCCAGCATGGTTCGCGCTGCCGCCGCCGAATTAGCATCCGGGCTGTACAAAGACACGAGAAAGCTGGTGTCGGTGTAGATTTTCAATATCGATCCCGATCTTCGGAAACCAACTCGGCAGCGCTGACGGCCAGCGCCTTGTCGCCGTAGGTGGCGCGTAACCGCCCCATGAAGTCGGGAACCTGGGCCGCCGACTCTGCACTCTCCGGCACCAGGCGGGCGATCACCCGCCGGCGCTTGGTAATTTGGATCTCTTCGCCCTGATGCAACAGGCGTTCGATCCTTTTGAAGGCATAGCGGAGGTCGCGAACCGAAGCTTTTCGCATGTGATACATTTTAGCATCACAAATACGAGATTTGCAAACCGATCCACCGGGTGGGGCCTGCCGTTCTCCCTCGTCGGAACGCGACCCCGAAGGCTGGCGCAGCAAGTGCCACGCCTCGCGGTAGTGCGCGTAGGGGTCCAAGCCAGAAAATCCTTCGGGACGAAACTGCAGGCTCGTGCGTCCCACCACCACTCGAACCGGCAACACATACCAGGTTTTTTCTGCAGGAATATCGACCGCTACAAAATCCACCTCGGATTCGGTATAGGCTGTCGCCACGCTTCCTTCGCTCCGGCAGATGCTCGCCTGATACAAGCCGTGCCACATATGTGCGCAGGCCTTCACCTGCACACGCCACAGGCCGCTCCCGCCATCCACGATGAAGTCATAACGATGATTTTGGCCGTAAGGCTTCGCAACCTTGAAACCCAGACTCACGGCCTTGTGTAAGAAGGCTACTTCACCAAGATCGCCTTGCTGAAGATGCTCACTTCCGCGCCGTCGCGAAGCCCTCCGGGCAGACCTCCCCCAGGACGCTGAAGTGCGTCCGCTGGAAGAGCCCTTGGCTTTGTTCATTGTTTCCCGAAGAAAGTTCCGGAAAGAGAATAAATAGAAAAGGCGCAAGCCGCGAAGCTTGCGCCGAACTTAACCTCTACTTCTAGCCTAGCAGATCGAAGGGGTTAACTATGCCATGATTTCGAGATTTATTTCTCCCACCGAATCAATAGCTTGATTCAAATTGAGGGCCTCAGGGGGCTTGACAAGATTTTCCTCAAAACCGCTTTTCCGTACGAATTTCTCTGTGCCGCTAGGTGGGAAGCCCGATGTGGCATCGCCATTTGGCTCCCTGACCCGCATCAACCCAATTCAAAACGTGGAATGGCCTGATTTCTTCAGCTAGTGGGTAGAAGAACTGTTTGATGAGGAGTCAAGGATATCTAAACCACTGCGTGAGCTGACGTTTTTCGTATTTTTCCACCCCAGACAGCGCGGTGGGCGCGGCATTGACAGTGCTCAGGGACCAGAGTAACTTGGGCGCACAGGGCAAGTTCTCCACCGAAGCCTTGTAGAAGAAATATGTTCAGCTGAAAAATTGCGCTTGGCCTGACTATAGCCGCGGTCGTGGGGCTTCTGCCCGCGACGCGGGCGTGGGCTGACGCAGGTTACACCGAGAAGGTCCTATACATTTTTGTTTGCACCGATCACAAGTGTCCGAACGGGGCCAATCCCCGAGCCGGTCTAGCGCTCGATGCTGCCGGGAACCTGTACAGGACTACGACCATCGGTGGCCACTCACAAATCGACTGCGATGGCTCGGATCAGTGCGGTACCGTGTTTCGACGGAAATTTCCGGGGTTGCGACAGATGCGGTACGGTGTTCGAGCTTTCACCCCCTGCGAGCCAGAAAAAGTAACCTGTCCGTTGTTGGCATAATATCGCCGTTACGCTCATTGACCCCGGCTCGGAATTCTCGGATGCGTGAAATCGGGTCGGGCGACACATTAAGGGGTGTTCATTTGAGGTATTTCTCGGGCAGCGTCAATCCTGGCCGTTCGTCGTCCCACATTATGCTGGCCACCCAGTAGCGCCCCTGCGCATGGATGATCTGGATCGAGTTAACGCCCCGGGTAAAAGGTTTAGCGTCATCCGCTGCGTGGCGGCTCTCGTAAGTGCTCCAGACATGCACCAGGTTACCGAACTCTTCGACACGATTTGCGATACTCCGTTCGAAAAAGCCTTGCGTTTTGAAGTACGGGTCGTCGCGCTCGACGTACATATCTGGGGTAAGGAAGACAGCGTCACTTTTGCGTGCGGGCTCGTTCGCTGTGGCAGGAGCGTCAGCACGGATCACACCGAGCCTGCCATCTGGCAGAAAGAGAGAGCGGAAGCGGTCCCAATCGCGAGGTTTGCCTTGAGGTCCAGAGATTACGTCATAGAGCGCGGCCACGAGATGCTCAACTGTGTCTACATCGCTCGTGTTCTTGGCAGAGGGCCATCCGGGATGACCCGCGAGCGATCCCACCAGCGGAGATATCGCAGGTCGCGGCACTGTCGATGATTGCTGCGAAGTCGCTTGTAGTGGAAAACTGACCAACAAACCGAATGCAGCCAACCGTGTTGCTTTCATCATGAGCTCCTTAGAATTTACTCCCAATCAGGGCCCGTATCGCCCGCCGCCGCTAGTTGAATGCAGCGCTATTCCGGGAAACTCAGTCCATCTTAACTGCAAGCTGACTAGAACCGCGAGCGGCTCGGTGTGCGGTGGGGATGTTGAAGGCCGATCCAAAACCAGGCTGATCCAAAAGCAGTAAGAGCGGCCCGGTGCCTCAGATCAGGTCCGCGTCCGTTCTTCGGACGCTAACCTAGGCTGGGAACTCCTCTGTGTCCCTGTGGTGAAGAGTTACCGTTTCAGGCTGAACGCCGTTGACTTACCGGCTGGATGCTCGACAGGCGAGAAATGGCAGCGACCATAAGGCTGGAGAGTAGTTGCATGGTGGCCACGTCGCGGTGATCGAAGGCGTGAGGAGCGCCGGAGAGGACTTCGAATACTCCCAGTGTTCTGCGGAAATGGCGAAGCGGTGCGGCGAGAATGGAGCGCGCGCCGAGACGGCGGCAACTAGCCAGATCGACAAGCGGATTTCGCTCGGCATCGTGGCACAACACCACTTCCCCAGTGCGAACACAATCAGCAGAAATTCCAGAGTCAGTCTGCAGACGAACTCCGAGATCGGGCGCGGTGCGGCCAGTGCGGGCGCGGCAAATGATTTCGTCTCCGTGGCGCAGAGCGATGGCTGCTCCGGTGGCCCCGGTCAGAGCCTGAGCACGCTCGGCAATCACGCTGATCGCAGGTTCCAAATCAATTTCGCCGGGATGAATATTAAGTTCGTTGCTGGAAACGCACACCATGCTTTGCACCGGCTGCGAGCCCATGGCTCGAGCGTGACTCCGGGAAGGAGCGAGCGTCGCGAACGAAGCGGGCGCGTGGTTTTCTGAAGCTGTCGTGGGCACAGTGCGAAGCAACTCGCGCACCAGGCGATCGAGTTCGGCATCCGCGATCAGATGAGCAGTTTGCTGTCCCCGTAAAGATCCTCCCAGCACACGCGAAAGACTCAGCACCGCCCGGGAGCCACATGCCAGGCAGCAGGGAGTGTTGTTCTTGCTGATCAACTCACATTCAACGCAAAACACAGCGGTCTGCAAGGTGAGAAAGCTGATGTCCTGCCCGGTGAGCTTTTCTGCCATCTTTCGAATTTTCCTCCCGCGAGTTTTTTGTTGGCGAGTGAAGGGAGAAAACTACATGGCAGCTCTGTGATGTAGAAGTGACCGGGCTGGTTCCAGGCTGTGGATAAACAGCAAGACGGATCAACTCGCCTGCGCGGCGACCAATCCGGAACCCCGCTCGGCCGCGGGAATCACTTCCAGCGCGAGGTTCGAGGCGCGATGCAGAGCGTCCGCCAGCGCCACCGGAAAGACTGAAGTAATCAGGTTGATGTCGAATTGCAATTCGCGTTCCGTATAAAGACGGTATATCGTCATGGAGCCGCAATGGATATTTCCCGTCGACACGAGATCCAGAGTCAGGCACCAGGCGCTACATAACTCGTGAGCAAAATGGCTGCCTGGCTTGGTCCAGCGCAGGCAAGGAGTTTCTCCCCAATGAGAGATGAGATGTAATCCGTTGAGCGCAGGCAGTTCGGCGGGTTGCGAACGCAATCGCAAATCGAAGGCGTCGAAGTCATTGCCCGCGACCGCTGCCACCAGGATGCGGCAAAGCTGCCGGTAATCGCTGGTGACTTTCAACTCCTCGATGGCTCGGCGGATGGCGAGATTATTAATAAGAAGCTGCCGCTCGATGGTGCGTTGGGCCACGCGCCTCAGTTCTCCGAATTCCACATAGCCAAGATGCTGCACGCCAATCCATACTCCAGTTCCAAGTACAGCAAGCACCAACCCCAGCATATCCCCCGTCGGCCAGAGCAGGAACAGGCTCAGCAACGCAAACAAAGCGGACACGGCGTAAAGCGTGATCACCACCTGCCGATGAGAAAGTCCACGCTGCAAAAGTTTGTGATGAATATGCTCGCGGTCCGCAGTGAAAACCGGTCGCCCGCCGAGAAAGCGCCGCGCAATCGAAAGCGCAGTTTCGAGGATGGGAAGCCCAAAAGACACCACAGGAATGGCCACTGCGATAATTGTCGGGGCCTTCTGCGCGCCTTGCAGAGCCAAGGCGCTCAACATGAATCCGATGAAAAGACTGCCGCAGTCTCCTAGGAAGATAGTCGCGGGGCTAAAGTTAAATCTTAGAAAACCCAGAATCGATCCGGCCAGTGCGAGGGCCATCAGCGAAACCAGAGATGAACCTGAAACCAGGGCGACGGCGAATACGACCATCGTGGAAAAAAGAGCGGAACCAGCGGCCAATCCGTCGAGTCCGTCAATGAGGTTGAATGCATTCGTGATGGCGAGAACCCAAAGCACGGTGAGAGGAAGACCAACGAACCAGGGAAAATGATGATTGCCGAAAAGTACGGGCAGATCGAGGATGCGAAAACCGCCCGCGAACAACATCGCCCCGGCCACCGCCTGAACCGCAACTTTTACGTAAGGGCTGACGGAATGAATATCGTCATAAAGGCCGAGCCCGAAAATCAAGCAGCCGGGCAGCAGAATGGTGAGCAAGGTTTTGAAAGAGATCCCAAAGCCCATCGCGACGTAATGCCATCCAGCTGGCAACGCGACTGCAAAGGTTGCGAGAAAAGAAAGAAAAATCGCGACACCACCGAACCGGGGAAGGGGACGACTATGCAGATGGCGGTCGAGAGCCGGCGCCGCCAGCCATCCGTGCGCGGTCGCCAGATCGCGTACGAATTTGGTCAAAACAAACGAAAGCAGCAGTGATCCTACGAAGGTTCCCAGATAGAAAAGTATCAACTAGTTCCTCTATCGAAAGTGCCGTGCAAGACCATGCCACACCTCTGCAACGCTTTCCTTCGATGCATTGAGTTCCCGGACGAGAAGGAATCCATCCAACTGGTCCCGGAATCTTTTGCAGAAACCGCGCAACTGTTGAAATCCTACAACCGTGGGCACCGCGACACTATTCCCTGTTTTGGTACATTTGGAGTCGAGTCCGAGGAATTTGACTGCCAGTCATCGCAGGGTGAATCTTCGAACTGTTTGCCATCTAAGCACTGGTCTAGAACACTGATCTGTTGCGGGTCGGCGCCGTGCTAGACTTCTTGCAAAAATGGCAATGGATTCTTTGACACCGTCCATGCGACGGAGCGCCGGCAAGTTCCTCTGTAGTTTGATCTTTTCTGCGCTGTTGTTCGCGCCGTTTGCATCGGAACTTGCAGCCCAGTCCCTTGCGGCCCCGTCAAAAGAGGCGCAAGCAGATCCCGTAACCATTGGAAACAGGGCTTCGCCAGCGCATGTTCAGCCGAGCGACGCTGCCACAATCCCTTCAAGTTCTACGCTGAGACTGGAGGCTGGAGACCTGGTCGAAGTCGGAGTCTACAACGTTCCAGAGCTTACGACTAAGGCTCGGGTGAGCAGCAAGGGTGAGATTTACCTCCCACTGATCGATTACGTTCACGTGGCCGACATGACGGCTGAAGAAGCCGAGGGCCTGATCCAGAAGCGTCTCGCGGACGGCGGCTTTGTAAAGAATCCACACGTCACATTGTTCGTGGATCAATACGCGTCACAAGGGGCGAGCGTGCTGGGTGAAGTAGCAAAGCCGGGAGTCTATCCCGTGCAGGGAGAGCAGCGGCTTTTCGATGTTATCTCAGCCGCCGGTGGATTTACGGACAAGGCCGGCCGAGGTATTCAGGTTACGCATCGCGATCAGCCAGATCGACCAATCACCGTTCCCCTATCGCGCAATGCAACCGACAACCCCGAGAGCAACATTCCCGTGCTACCTGGCGACACAATCATCGTGCGTAAGGCCGACCTGGTTTACGTGGTTGGCGACGTAGGACGACCGAGCGGATTTCTCATGGACAGTGGACATCTAACGGTGCTCCAAGCGATTGCTCTGGCGGGGGGCACGACTCGTACGGCAAATCTCGGCGGCACCAGAATTATTCACCGGGGAGCCGGCGGACCGAGTGAAACTCCGGTGGAGTTGAAAAAAATCCTCCGAGCGAAAGCGCCTGATGTCACGATGCAGGCGGACGATATCCTGTTTGTCCCTACAAGCACAGCCAAGGTTATTGCCGGGCGCACGTTTGAGGCAGCGATGCAGGCTGCTACCGCAGCTAGTATCGTGGCCGTCCCCTAGCGGATCTGACTCCAGCCTCGCACCACAACTGCGGGGACGCCGCGTCTGCACTTTTAAGCGGCGGCCTCTGAGATGAAGTGCTGAGCTCTTTCCAGCAAATCCTGCAACACGTCGAGATATATCCGGGCGGTTTGCTGGCGAGAAAAATATCGGAGAACGTGCTGGCGGCCGTTGCGGCCAAGGGATTCGCGTAGCGCCGGATCGCCGGCAAGTTGCAGGACTGCGTCCACCAATGCGGCGGGATTCTCTGGCGTGATGAAAATTCCCGCGTTGGCCTGCTCCAAGATTTTCCGCGCGTGCCCATCGACGCCCAGAATCACAGGGCGGGCGCACGACATGAACTCCAGCATTTTCGTGGGAAGAACCGTCTTGAAAAGCTCGGATTTCTTGAGCAATACAAGGCACACGTCTGAAGCGGTGATATAAGCGGGGATTTTTTCGCGTGGCTGCTGGCCCACAAAGCGCACGTTGGTGAGTCCCCGAGAATGGGCCAAAGAAACGATGCGCGCTTTTTCGGCACCTTCGCCGACCAGCAGAAACAGAACTTCGGGCGCTCTTTCGCGCAGAAGAGTCGCGGCTTCCAGCAGAGTTTCCAAACCGTGCGCATTGCCCATGGTTCCGATATAAGAGACGAGGAATTTCGCCTCGGCTCCAAGTGTGCGCCTTAGCGGAGCGTTGGGAGTAAGACGGCTGAAAAGGCTCGTCTCGACTCCGTTCTCGACTACAAAGATTTTTTCCTCAGGAACGCTGTAGTGTTCGACCAGGTAATCCTTGAAGGCCGGAGTAACGACCACGAGGCGGTCGCAATTGCGATAAAGAAATCCCGCGATCTTTGCCAGTGCGCGATGGAGCGGCGAATTTTGGCTGCTCAGGCCAACGGCGGCCAAGGATTCGGGCCAGAGATCACGAATCTCAAAGACGAAGGGCACGCCATTGCAACGCGCGAGCCACCAACCGGAAAGCCCAACCAGCAGCTGAGGTGAGCTAGCAATGACGACGTCGGGTTGGTGGAGGAACATGCCAGTGGAGGCTGCAGAAACGCAGAACGAACTGTAATTCAACATTCGCTCGTATGCTTTGCGATTGGGGAAGGGAAGCAGCCAGGTGCGAACGACGTCGACGTCATGGTATGTCTCGCGAAGTATCAAGCGCCGAAACTTGCGGCGATATTCGTTCGGCACGATTCCGGTAGGATGATTGGGAAATCCGGTCAGAACCGTGACCTCGTTGCCGTCCTCCGCCCAAAGACGCGATAACTCTGCGGCCCGGCCGGCGGGTGCTCCCATCTCCGGTGGAAAGTATTGAGACACGTAGAGAATCTTCATGAGTTTTCAGTAGTAGCAAAGCTTGAATGCACTTTTGTAGCAAAGAGCGCGAGTGCGCTTGGCGCGGCTGCGCGCGTAGGCTTCCCATTTGTCGGCGTATCTGGCGAATGTTTTGTCTCCAGTGATGCGGTGCATCACACGCAACTGCACGAGATGCAATCGATGATAGAAGGGGCTTGCCACCATCGGGAGCAGAGTGTTGGATTCCTCATACAAAGACCAGAAGCCAAGATCATAATGAGGAAGATTTGTCCGAAGCGTAAGCACCGCCTGCTCGAACAAATCCCGCGCGAGTTGGTTTTGTGTCATCAGAAAATAATCGTAGACGCCCCACGTTGCCCAGATGAACCCGTTAAGAATGTGTGTGGGCGGTGAAACGATGTATTCCTCGAACCAGAGGTTGCCGTGGTCATCGGTGAAGGCGACGCCGCCTTCGTCAGTTGATTTGAGAAAACTGTTGAATGCTCTTTCCGCAGCTTCGAAATATGCGACAGCGCCAGTTTCGCGATAGGCGCGAAGCAGCAGCGAAATTCCCTGACCTTGGGCAAGCGCGGAGTACCACGGAGCTCGCAGCGGAGAACGATACTCCCAGTTGAAATGGTGATTCCATACCCACAGGCCGTGCGAGTTTGTTTCGAGGTTAGCGCTGAGCCAGTTGCTAGCCGCGAGGAATTTATTTTTGCGCGCGTCGTCGTGGGATCGGCAAAAGAGGTTGTAGTTGCCTAATCCCCATTGGGCAATCGCGATCGGGTTGTACTGTAGCCCGATCTTGCCACGGTAGTTGAGCATGGGAATGCCAGTCGAGTCGTGATGCCCCGCATAGTCGGCTTTCTCAGCAAACAACATGTAGTACTCGCCAAGTTGATGGATCGTCGCACCAAGGTTTTCTTTTGGACTGTCGTGCCAGAAGCTGAGATGGCTCTTGCCTGGACCAAGGTAGGCGCTGAAGATGCGCCGATAGTATTGCAGGCGACTCACAATTGGACATTAGCATGAGAAAACCACGGCGCTGGTGACGTGTGGGATTCCCCTTCGTGATCGGGTTAAATTCGCCAGAGGGTGGTTTCGAGGTCGGCACGCTTGACGGCGACGGTCGTGACTGCCAGCAGACGAGTAGTGTTTGTGCCATCGGGGAGGAACGCGTTGCCGTACTGAAAGAGACGCATCGGCCAGCGATCTTTCTTCCATTGCTGAAGGCATGACCAGAGGTCTCCGTCGCGACTGCCATAGAGACACACATTGCGGTCGGAGTTGACCGCGCTGGGCTCAATCATGGTGGAGAAAAAAATTGCATTGCCAACTCTGCAACCGTAGATCGAGGAACTATTCAGAGTTGCGACCGTGGAGACGTTCCCCTCGCGATCGATGCGGTAGACGTGATTGGTTTCGAACGGAGTATCAGAAGAAAAGTAAAGCGCCTCACGGGTGGGGACCAACGCGGCAGATCGGATTTGCTGATTGCCAGATAGAAGCACGTCCACAGATTTAAAATCGCACGAAGCGCGGAGGACGCGACACTCTGAGCCATGGTCGCCGGTAAGCACCCAGAAGCAATCCTCCCATTCGTCGTAGACGATGTTGTGTACGTGGCGAATACTTCCCCTGGGGAAAGTGTGGGCCACGTCCCAATGACCGCCTCGATCGGTGGATGCGTAAATGTGAACTTCGTTGCGCTCCGGGTTATCGAAGTATTCCCCCCAGAAAATGCAGTCGTTCGGAGTGGTCGCTAGATGCAGCGGACGCGTGCCGCGAAGCAACCGGTGCGACAGGCGAAAATCAGTCTCTTCCGGCGCCAAAGTTACGATGGCGCCCGGCACTGCACCGATCAAGTGACCAGAAGACAAAGTCATGAGCGCGTGAAAACCATCGCGAAATGCACGCGACGCCAGGCGTGAAGATGAAGTAATGGATCGCCATGGGTTCGGCCGGTATTGGGCAACGCATTCCCATTCGATGGCGTTCGTATGAGTGCTTATTCTGGCGCGGAGGACGGTGTAGCCGTGCGAGCCGTAGAGTATGTCATTGTGCCACGCCAAGGCTCGCATGCCAGGAAATGTAGAGATCTGAACTGGATTCAGCGTAGTACTTTCGTCAGTCGCGCTTAACGGGATTGCGTGCGTTGCCATGGTTTGCTCAATGTCAGTTCCTGGTTACAGGTTCTCAGTTTTCATACTTACATAAGGTCCGATAGCTAGAGCATCCATACGCGTGCGCTTAAAGCAATCGATAGCTTCTTCGGGCTGGCAAACAATTGGTTCGTTTTCGTTGAAGCTGGTATTCAAGACGACAGGGATTCCGGTTTTCCGCTCGAAGGCGCGGATCAGATCGTAGTAGAGCGGATTCTCCTCGCGGCTGACGCTCTGCAATCGTCCGGTATCGTCAACGTGATTGACGGCAGAAAGTTGCGCGCGCTTTTCTGGGCGAATCTTGTACACGTGGAGCATGAATGGTGAAGGGTGATCGTGCTCGAAGTATTCGCATTGACGTTCCTCGAGAATCGAGGGAGCAAATGGACGAAACCACTCGCGCTGCTTGATGCGGGCATTCAGGACATCTTTCATTCCAGGCAGGCCCGGATGCGCGAGTATGGAGCGGTTGCCGAGCGCGCGCGGACCCCATTCCATGCGACCCTGAAACCAGCCGACGACATTGCCGGTTGCGATCTGCAGGGCAACGGTGTCAAGCAGTGGCTCGCGGTCGAGTTTGCGATAGCGCATGTTGGCTTTCTTCAGTTCGGATTCGATATGGGCGTCGGAAAACTCGGGGCCAAGATACGAGTCTGTCATCACGAAACGGCGCGGCTGATTGAGAACCGCGTGATACGTGTGCAGAGCCGCACCCACGGCCAATCCTTCATCGCCTGCGGCAGGTTGGATCCAGGTGCGGCGAAATGGAGTTCGCGAGAAAAGCTTTCCATTGGCAACGCTGTTGAGCGCGCATCCCCCGGCCATGACGAGATGTTCACACGGTACGTGCCCATGGAGGCGGTTCAATAGATGGAAGAACACGTCTTCGAAACGACGCTGCATGGCGTAGGCGAGGTCCATCTCGCGCTGTGTGATTTCGGTGCGGGGCGGGCGCGGCTCGCCGAAAGCCTGGACCATCCGAGGAGAAAAGTGGCGGGCCAGACGAACTGTGCCGTCCGGTAAGAGCTGCATCCCCTGATTGCTGCCCAGCGGATTGAAGAAGCTGTGGTTCAAATTAAAATGTCCGTTGTTCAACCCAATTACTTCGTCTAATTGGTCGCAGAGCCGGTCGGTGCCATAGGAGGCGAGGCCCATGACTTTACCTTCGTCTCCGTATTGCGGATAGCCGATGAACTCGCAAATCATCGTGTAGAAGCTGCCCAGCGAGTCAGGCAGGAAAACGCGATCGAGGACCTCGATCCGATTACCTTCGCACCGGGCCATCATGGTTGAAACGAAGTCCCCGGAGCCGTCGTAACTGAAGCCCGCGGCCTTGTCCCATGGTGAGCAGTAGTACGCACTGGCGATATGTGCGATGTGATGTTCGAGGTGATGCTCGCGAAACCGAAAGGCCTTGGGATCGACATCGAGTGCTTTGGCAACCAACGAAGCAACGTCTCGCATCGGTTGCTTACGTTGGCGCAAACGGATGAAGTTCAGAATTTTCGCAGGGTTGGCGAGGGCGTACTGGACTTTCTCAGCCAGGTTCGCATCGCTGTCCTGACCTACGGCAACGTGATCGATATCTGTAATCTTGGCGCCGGCGAAATCGAGACAAGCTTTGATCGCGAGCGAGGGGAAACCGGCGTAGTGTTTTATGCGATTCAAACGCTCTTCGGCAACGGCGAAGATGACCTCGCCGTCCTGCACCAGTGCAGCCGAGGCGTCGGCGTGAAACATGTTCAGCCCCAGGATCAACATCGGCGGGAACAGTTTCCTCGATTTAGTTCCGTGCAGTTTTTCATGCGAGCTTTCGCGCAACAAACATCAGCAAGGGTGCCCAATGGCGACTCTGTTGAGCCAATCTTGGAAGGGGACCACCAAACGGAACGACCTTCTCACCTGAGAAGCCGGCGTGCACCAGCAATCGGTGAAACTCATGCGCCGTATACTGATGGCGCGAATAATCCAGGAACGTGCACCAACTTTTTCCCAAGAGACCACTCAACTGATGACATGCATGCTGCAATCGACGCGCTAACGAATTGCGATTCGGCACCGAGATCAGGAGTAGCCCTTGTGGCTTAAGAACTCTGGCAAATTCAGTCAGGCAAGCACCGGGGTCGGGCAGATACTCCAAGACGCTTGAGCACAAAATGCCGTCCAGCGAGCGATCGTCGAGCGCAAGACGGGTGACTGTGCTTACGCGGACAAAGCTCAGGCGGTCGTAATGCTCTTCCGGGCGGATTGACTGATTGGCAGCAGCAATCATTTCGGGAGCGGCATCCACTCCAAGGACGCTGCAGCCGCGCGCCGCCAGCCACCGTGAAAGCGTGCCGGTACCGCATCCTGCGTCAAGCCAGAGAGTGCCGGCCAAATTCCTCCCTTGCGTACACTCTTCCAAGACACGCCGACGCATTTGAAAGGAACGCTTCCGGTAACGGCTCTCCCACTCATTCGCGAGTGAGCCGTGATAAGCGACAGCCTCCGCGGCAAACTGAGTCCGGGTTGCACTCATGGGTTGCCCTTCATTCGCAACTCGTAAATCTTGGCTTTGATGTGAAAAAACTGGATCCCCTGAAACCCGCAGTAAATCAGGCCGGGCACTCCATCCAGAAATCCTAGACGGAAGAAATACTTGTATAGAAAGAACAGAAGAGGCGTTCCCGGCAGACTTAGACAATGTTTTTTCAGCCAGCGGCGGCGTTGTGCCTGGGTTCCGAACACGGCAGGCGGCAAATCGTGATAACTGCTTTCTCCAGCCAGAAAGGCCTGCGCTTCCCAGTTTGAGTATTCATCGTGCTTAAGAATGTAGCGTGAGAGTGAATTCACGTTGTGATGGATAAGCGGGTGTCGCAACTTCGCCGTCTGGCCATCGACAACGACACGCTCGTGTGCTTCCATGTCGCCCATGGAAGCATCCTGATCCTTGAATCGGCATTCGAAGTGGCCCTTGCTGCGGCGAAGAAGCCGAGGGCTAGTATAGAAGTTGGCATCCCCGTGGCGGAGCACACGTCCCAGGAAGTACATGCGCAAAGCAAAGTAGTAGCCGTTGTATCGGTGATCTTTCACAGCCTTCTGGATTTCTTCGACCGATTCCGGGGTCAGAACCTCATCGGCGTCGAAGAGGAGAATCCAGTCATAGGCCAGCGGAAGCGTGTCCATGGCCCACTGGCGCTTTTTGGGCCAGCCACCTCGGTAGTGGAACTGCACGACTTTTGCGCCGTACGAGCGCGCGATCTCGACGGTTTCGTCGGTGCTGCCAGAATCGACCACATAAATCTGACCGGCTCCCCGTAAAGACTCCAGACAGCGAGGCAAGTTGCGGGCCTCGTTGCGGACGGGAATGATTACGCTCACGGGTAAACGAACGTCATGCGGCGCAGGCTGCAGGAGTTGCGGCTCCTCGAGCGTTTGCATAGTGGGTGTCATGTGACTGGAAAACATACTACCGCTGAATCTCGCGCTCCCATATGACAGAAAAGATGACAGAGGGGTTCACTAGTCTCGCTTACGGCAGGCGCGCGTCTGTTGACGTTTTAGGGACATTGCTGACGAAAGCCGCCTTTAGAGCACGTTTCGGAGAATTAGTTGACATAGACTGTCTAGGGCAGTGGAAGATCGAAGGGAAATTCCACACAAGGAAGTTCCATGCGCATTCTGATTACTGGAGGGGCAGGCTTCATCGGGTCGCATCTCGCAGATCACCTTCTGCGCCAAGGGCATCGTGTGACTGTCATCGATGATCTCTCGACCGGAAGTATGGATAACATTCGCGAAGCCAAAGAAAATGGCCGTTTTCAATATTGTATCGACACCATTTTCGACAAACCCTTACTGGCTGAATTGATTGACGACGCGGAAATCGTATTCCATCTGGCGGCCGCGGTCGGTGTGCTTAACATTGTGGAATCCCCGGTACGAACGATTGAGACGAATGTCCGCGGCTCTGAACTGGTATTGGAGTTGGCGGCCAAGAAAAAGAAACGAGTGCTGATCGCCTCGACATCGGAAGTTTATGGCAAGTCCAACAAGTTTCCTTTTTCCGAAGAAGATGATCTGGTGCTTGGGCCAACCACAAAAGGACGCTGGAGCTACGCCTGCTCGAAAGCGATCGATGAGTTCCTGGCTCTCGCTTACTATCGCGAACGCAGGCTTCCGGTCACTATCGTGCGGTTGTTTAACACCGTAGGCCCGCGGCAAACTGGGCGCTACGGCATGGTCTTGCCCACGTTCGTTAGACAGGCGCTTTGCGGCGAGCCCTTGACAGTGTTTGGCAACGGCGAACAATCCAGATGTTTCACCCATGTGGGCGATATCGTGAGGGGGTTGGTGCAGTGTATTTCCTGCGATGCGGCGGCCGGTCAGGTTTTCAATCTTGGAAACACCGAAGAAGTGAGCATGAACGCACTGGCGGAGAAAGTTATCGATGCAATCCAATCGACCAGCGCAATCAGACACATCAGTTACGATGAGGCCTACGGTGCGGGCTTCGAGGACATGCAGCGGCGCGTTCCTGACATTTCGAAAGCACGGCAATGGTTCGGGTATGCGCCGACCCAATCGCTCGACGACATCATCAAAAGCGTGGTTAGTTACTGCAGCATGAACGCGGGGGTTTCGACGCTACAAGCCGCTGCCTGTGCCGACTAGCACGGCGAAAGAATAGCTTCGTGGATGTTTCACCTCTCTAGGCTGCGCGTGAAAATCGAGGAGCGGAAGGTTTGAGGCTGCGGGCAAGAGCGATGATCCCATCGACGTGATGTCGCCAGGAGAAGTTACGCGACCGTTTCGATCCACATTCGACCAGTTTTTGTCTTAGCTCCGAGGATTGTTCTAGTTCGACCACTCTTTCAGCTAACTGTTGCGGAGAAAAGCGCGGAAAATATATCGCTCCGTTACCACAAATTTCGCGATGTACGGGCAGATCGGATGCAACGACGGGCAACCCGCAGGCCATGGCTTCGACTAGGGGATGCGCGAAGGTCTCAGCGTAGGCGGGAGTCACATAAATGCCACAGGCGCGAATTACGTGCTGCAGGCGGTGATATGGAACGGCGCCAAGTTCCACGACTTGGTCTGCAATCCCAAGGTTGTGAATTAGAGAAGCGGCGGCTTGGGTACGATGGGTGCCAGAATGTTCGTCAGAAGAAAGTTTGCAGGTCAGGAAGAGCTTAACGTTTCTCCCAGGCAGGCGCTTTCGAATATAGGGCAGGGCGCGCAATAAGGTTTCGAAATTCCGGTAGTAGTTGTAGTGGCTGACGAAGATAAGGCGCAGGGCATTCCCGTCGGAATCGATCTTGCTCTGAAGCGCCGAGGGTAGTGGGCTTTGGTCTTCGAAAAATATCTCTGGATCGAAGCCGTGATAAATGGAGACGACTTTTCCTCTGGCCCATGCCCGCAACGTATCGGCAAAAGCCTTGCTGGGAGCCACGGTGCAGTCGGCCCAGAGGACTGAGCGCCGAGCGAAAAAGGCTCGAGCCCGTGTGTTCCATAAGATGCGGTGTGCCTTGCGTTCACGAAGATCGTCGTAGAAGTCGGTCGAAGTATATAGAGAGTTTCCCGACAGAAGGATCTGAGGCACGGGCGATTGCCAGAGGGCGAAATTGCCAGCCGAGATCAATACATCTGCACCGCTCTTGCGAATCATGCGAGATAGCAGAGACTGCTCCCAACAAAAGCGCCCCGCAGCGCCGCCTGGAATTTTCATTTCAAGGAATGAAATGTTGGGCGGATTGCCGAGTCCACTCCTTAACTCTGGAGGAAGGGCCAAAGTGACGCATAGATTTGGCCGGGTAGAGAGTTGGGGAACGACGTTACGTACATACGTCAACCCGCTTCCAGCGCTGGCGGCAAGGCAGTTGAGGAAGAGATGCATCATCTACTCAGTGTTGCCGTGCCGAGATTGTGGGCCCAAGCGCGCGCGGCATCATGAGCGGCCGATTTGAACGAGGGTACAGTCGCCGGAAGCACATCCACGATGATGAAAGCCAGGGCCCAAAAGAAAACGCACAGATAGTAGCCGGGGGCGAAAAGCCAATCTTCAAAAGCCGCATGAACCAGGCCTGCCATCAAAACTCCGGCCAAGGGAATCGTCGGCGAAAAGACATCCCCGGTCCGGTGCATTTGCCGAAAAGCGCGAGCTACGTTCGCAGCAAGGAGGAGGATCAGGGCGAAGAACGGAACATCGCCCACAAATCCGACCCACTCCGTAATCGCCAAGTAGCTATTGCCATGTTCTCGAGTGGCCTCGCGGAGCGATTCGAAGCTTTCAGATTGCCGGACCACTTGGCTGCTGGTCGGACTGGTGCCAAAACCGCTGCCCAACCATGGATGCGCGTGAATAACAGAAACCGTTTCGTCCCAAATGGATTTGCGCGATGCGAGAATCCCATCCTCGCGATGACCCTTGTACAGAAAAACTGAGGCAAAGGACTCCGAAGATTGCTCGTGAAAGGGAACTGCGACCATTACGAATGCAGCCAATAGAAAAGCAACGGACAGGCCCCTAAGGAGCAATCCATATCGACGCAGGGCGACGCACAACAAAACGCATGAAACCACCGCGGCAGCGATACCCGCCCGCGCGTAGCTGCTAAAGAGCAGGAGAAGCGCGATCGCGAAAGCGAATGTGCGCAGCCAGCGGGTGGTTGGCTGTTCGCTTATCAGAATTCCCCACAGCAGGATTGGGGCTGCCGCCACTCCCATAACCGCACCCAACGAGTTGGGATTGCCGAAAATCTCGAAATGAAAAACAA